>Ga0265595_1002912_pt1 | contig 11034 bp, 10 predicted proteins | sample saktaG_15_FD_190148 | JGI IMG/M metagenome (GOLD analysis project Ga0265595, IMG submission 190148) | Saline water microbial communities from Sakinaw Lake, British Columbia, Canada - sak_2013_06_06_50m | ecosystem: Environmental > Aquatic > Non-marine Saline and Alkaline > Saline ... | reverse complement strand
ATAGCGGGCGGGTTTAAAAACCCGCCCCTACAGGTTGATCAAACGTACGGGCGTACCTTCAGGTACGCCCGTACGCGGACAGGCCTGAAGGCCTGTCCCTACAATACCAGTCTGAACTGCGGACGGGCGAGATCGCCCGCAGAGTACCTGTCACCGGCGAAGACGGCCGGCCCCTCCATACACACCTTCCGGCCCATGATTTCCATGCTGGCCTCCTTCGGCTTGAGCCCGGCGATGCTGCCCATAACCCAGGGGCCCTCGTCCAGTTCCACTATTACAACTATATAGGGCGCCTCGGACTCCCTGCCTTCAGCGGCAACGTAGTTGACCGTGAATGTCTGGATAGCGCCGCCGCCTTTGAATTCAACGGCCTCAAAGTCCTGGCCGCCGCATTTGGCGCAGATAAGCCTCGGCTGAGCCGACACCTCCCCGCAGCCGCCGCATTTCAGGCCGATCAGCCTGCCCTGCTTGAGGTTTTCGTTATATTCTTTAAAAGATAGTCTAGCTTCCACTTTACCGCTCCGTTACGTTTTAATTACCAGCCGCGCCTGAGTATTATGTTGCACAGTGTGCCGCCGTCCCCTCCCAGCGTGTCGGTCATTCCAATTTTGACTCCCTCCACCTGGCGCTCGCCGCACTCGCCGCGCAGTTGCCTCACGATTTCATAGGCCTGCGCTGCGCCCGTGGCGCCCACCGGGTGGCCTTTGGATTTGAGGCCGCCCGAGGGGTTAACGGCTATCTTTCCTCCGATTTTGGTCTCGCCCTTTTCCACCGCCAGGCCGGCCGTGCCATAGGGGAAGAAGCCCAGTCCCTCCAGTGCGATCAGCGCAGCGATGCTGAAGCAATCGTGCAACTCGACCACGCCGATGTCACGCGGTCCCAGGCCCGACATTTTGTACGACTGCTGCGCTGCCAGCTCCCGCGACCTTATGCGCGGGAGGAATTCCTTCTGGCTGAGCAGGCTTCCTGCCGAGGACTGCCCCACCCCGGCTATCAGCACCGGCTTTTTGGTGAGCTTCCTGGCCGCTTCCTCCGAGGCTATTATTACGGCGGCCGCCCCGTCCGTGAAGGGGCAGCAGTCGGCCAATTGCAGGGGCGAGGCTATCACGGGGCTTTTCCTCGCCTCCTCCAGCGTCAGCTCCTTCTGGAACTGTGCCTTTGGATTACGCGCCCCGTAGTAGTGGGAGTTGATGGACACCTGGTAGAGCCGGTTCTTAAGCGTCTCCAGCGGTATGTTGTACCTTTTTGAGTAGAGGTGTGCGAGCATGGCGAAGACGCCGGGGAAGGTCACCCCCGCGGCATACTCGTAGCGGCTATCGCTGGACATGGCGAAGGTGCGCGTGGCCAGAGGGGTTCCCATCTTGGTGGCGCACTCCGCCCCGCCGGCCAGGACGATATCGTACTGTCCCGAGGCCACCCAGATGAAAGCATCGCGGATGGCGGCGGAAGCCGATGCACAGGCGTTCTCGTACCTGTTAGCCGGGATGCCCGCCATCCCCAGGTAATCCGCTGCAAAGGCCTGCAGTTGGGCCTGTCCCTCCTCGAAGTCGCCCAGGTAATTGCCCATGAAGAGGGCCTGCACCTGCCCGGGCTTGACTCCGCACTCGTTTATAGCCTCTGCGGCAGCCTCGCCGAAAAGCTCTACGGCTGTCCTGGGCTGCTTTCCTGTAAATTTGGTCATGCCAACGCCGGCGATCACCACTTTGCGCATGTGAAACCTCCTGGTTTTTGATGCCCGGCCCGGCCGGGGAAAACAGGCTATTGTAACGCTTCGGACAGGGCGGCTGCCATCTCGCCGATGGCCTGCCCCGCCTGCGGCAGCAGTCCGGTGAAGGACACGAACCCGTGTATCATACCATTGTACCTGTGCGCCCTGCATGATATTCCTGACTCTAATAATCTGGCCGCGTAGGCTTCACCCTCGCTCATCAGCGGGTCGAACCGGGCGGTTATAACAAGCGCGGGGGGCAAACCTCTGACATCGCCCGCCAGCAGCGGGGAGACGTAAGGGTCAAGCACTTCAGCCGCTTTATTTACGTAAAGTGGGATAACCCGTTCAATGATGTCTTTGGTCAGGTAGTAGCCACCGCCGTTAAGGCGGTAGGATTCCCTGTCCTGGTTCGAGGCGTCCACTGCCGGGTAAGCCAGCGCCTGGAAGCGTATCGGCGGTCCGCCCCGGTCACGGGTCACCAGGCATACTGCGGCGGCCAGGTTGCCGCCGGCGCTGTCCCCCGCCACGGCCAGGCGGCCGGGGTCGCCGCCGAAGGAGCCGGCCTCAGCATTGGCCCACCTGAGTGCTTCGTAGACGTCCTCAACGGCAGCCGGGAATTTGCTTTCCGGCGCCAGCCGGTAGCCAACCGAGATTACGATAGCCCCGGATCGGTTGGCCAGCTTGCGGCAGATATTATCGTGGCTTGCGATGCTTCCCACCACCCATCCGCCGCCGTGCATATAGAGTATGACCGGGAGTCCGCTCTGCGCCGACGGCCTGTAAGTCCTGACTGCCAGGCCATCGCGGATGCTGATATCGGCAGTGCTTAGAATCTTTTCGCTGCGCCCGGCGGCCAGACGGCTGTCACGCTCCACGGTGCGGCGGTTGGCTTCAGGTGAGATTTTAAAATCGTAGAATTCCTTGTTGATCAGCCTCATGCCGGCCAGCATGGCGGCTACGCGGGGGTCCGGTCCATCTTTTTTTTGACTCATATCCAGGTCTCCGGCCGGCCCTGTCGGTGTATAAGTCGGCCTGCAATGTGCTAATATTATAGTATATGGTTACAATCACCCGCACGCCTCTCACCAGGCTCCGTAACTAATAACAACACAGGAGACCGACTTGTCCCCGAAATTCCGTGAAGATATAAGAAATATAGCTATTATTGCGCATGTCGACCATGGCAAGACCAGCCTGGTGGATGCCTTGCTCAAACAGAGCAAGGTATTCCGCGAGAACCAGCAGATGGGCGAACTGATAATGGACCGCAACGCGCTGGAGCGCGAAAAGGGCATCACCATACTGGCCAAGAACACGGCCGTGATGTACCGCGGCGTCAAGATCAATATCATCGACACCCCGGGGCATGCCGATTTCAGCGGCGAGGTGGAGCGCGTGGTTAATATGGCGGACGGCTGCCTGCTGCTGGTTGATTCGGTGGAGGGTCCCATGCCCCAGACCCGCTTCGTGCTGCGGCAGGCTTTCGAAAAGGGGCTCAAGCCCATCGTGGTCATCAATAAGATAGACCGCGAAAACGCGCGCATAGCCGAGGTGGTCAGCCTGACCCAGGACCTGTTCCTGGAGATCGCCACAGACGCCGTCCAGCTCGATTTCCCGGTTTTATACGCCAGCGCCCGCAACGGCACCTGCACATCTGACCCGGCGGTGGAGGGCGCCGACATGGTGCCGCTCTTTGAGGCCATACTCAAGCAGGTGCCCCCGCCGGCCATCGACGACGGCCCCTTCCGGATGCTGGTGTCCAACCTGGACTATGACAGCTACAAGGGGCGCTATGCTATCGGGCGCGTGTTGAGGGGCAGTGTACGGGCAAAGGATACAATCGCGGTCATCGGCGCAGACGGCGACCCGCGCAAATACGAAATAGACGATGTTTTCACATTCATGGGGCTTAACCGCCTGCCCGTCGAAGAAGCTTCGGCCGGCGAGATAATCTCCATCACCGGCCTGGATGAGGTCAGCATCGGCGACACCGTGGTTGACCCCGAGCACCCCGAGGCCCTGCCGCGCATCGAGATCGGTGAACCTACTGTGAAGATTACCTTAGGTGTGAACAGTTCCCCCTTCGCCGGGCGCGAGGGCAAGTACTGCACTTCGCGGCAGTTGCGCGAGCGTCTCTACCGCGAGCTCGAGGTCAATATCAGCCTGCGCGTCGAGGATACCGACAGCCCCGACCTCTTTATGGTGTCGGGCAGGGGTGAGCTTCATCTGGCCATACTGGTGGAGACCATGCGCCGACAGGATTACGAGTTCGAGATATCGCGTCCCGAGGCCATCACCCGCGAGATCGGGGGCAAGCTGCACGAGCCGGTGGAACAGCTTATACTGGATACGCGCGAGGACTACATCGGCGTGATAACCGAGATGCTGGCCAGGAGGCTGGGCAGGATGACCAATATGCACAACGACGGGCGCGGCAACCTGCGCATGGAGTTCCAGGTGCCGACGCGCGGCCTTATAGGCTTCCGCAGCGCCTACCTGACGGCCACCCGCGGCGAAGGGGTTGTAAACACGCTGTTTTTAGGCTACGAGCCATATGCAGGGGAGATAGCCTCCACACGCAGCGGCGCGCTGGTGGCGGCCGAGGACGGCGCGGCGGTCACCTACGGCCTGAATAATGCCCAGGAGCGCGGCATCACCTTTATCGATCCCGGCACACCGGTTTACGAAGGTATGATAGTGGGCCTGAACTCGCGTCCCACCGATTTGGCCGTCAATATCTGCAAAGAGAAGAAGCAGACCAACATCCGCGCCTCCACGGCCGACATCGCCGTCAGGCTGACACCTCCGCTTAAAATGAGCCTGGAGGAGTCGATGGACTTCATCAACGCCGACGAGTTGGTGGAGGTCACGCCAAAGAACATACGGCTGCGCAAGCGGCTGCTGACCATGAACGAGCGGTTCAGGGCCAGGAAGGCCTCCGAAAGGGCTGCGCAGGATTAATTATAGGAGCGGGTTTTCAAACCCGCCCGCTGTATATACGCGGAAGTATGATCGGGCAGGACTGAATATGGGAGGTTTGTCTAATGAGAGTAATCTATGTGTTAATCTGCGCAATCTTTATAGCAGGGACTTTGCTGGCATGTGGACCATCACAGGAACAGGACCTGCCTGTCATCCGGACACGTGATGAGGCCATACCCGCCGTGGCGGTAAAAGTATCGCCGTCCACCGATGCCCATCCGCCCATCCTGCACTCCGAAGAGTTCGACCAGCCGGCGCCGCTGGCCAGCGCCGTAAATTCGGCCGGCGCCGAAGACTCGGCTTTCATACTGCCGGACGGGAGAACGATTTATTTCTTTTTCACGCCGGATGTGGGGATACCGCCGGAGAAGCAGCTGCTGGACGGCGTGACCGGTATCTGGGTTTCGAAAAAGGGTGCGGGAACCTGGCAGCAGGCCGAGCGAGTTGTGCTGGAGGATAAAAATCAGCTTGCGCTTGACGGCGCAGCATTCGTGCAGGGCAACACCATGTGGTTTGCCTCCGCGCGCCAGGGAAATTTGCGCGGCGTAGACATGTGGACTGCTACCTACAAAGACGGTAAATGGAGCAGCTTCACCAATGCGGGCGAGAAATTAAACCTGGAATATGAGATCGGGGAGATGCATATCACGGCTGACGGCAAGAACATGTATTTTCATTCACCGCGCGCAGGCGGCCAGGGTGGCTACGATATCTGGATTTCCTCTATGAAAGACGGCCAGTGGCAGCAGCCGGTCAACGTGACCGAAGTGAATTCGAGTGAAACCGACGGATGGCCTTTTCTGACACAGGATGGCAACGAGCTGTGGTTTACACTCACCTACATGGGCACCCCGGCAGTTTACAGGGCGAAAAAAGCCGATGGGCGGTGGGGCAAGCCGGAACTGATCGTCTCACAGTTCGCGGGTGAACCGTCGCTGGATAACGACGGCAATCTCTATTTCACCCACCACTTTTTCAAAGATAATAAGATGATCGAGGCTGATATCTATATGGCCCCGCGGAAGACCTTATAGACTGTATGGATCAATTCCACAATAACGTGATTATTTTTCCATCGATTTCGCTCCTCGGGGAAAATTCGAATTCTGCCGCTGTGTCAGGAAATGTTTCCTATATCTACATAGTATCGCCCGGCCTCTCTACCTGCCCGGTACGCAGGCAAATCAAACAGGGCTCTCTTAATTCTTAAAATGGCCGGTTATGTAGTCGACTATATCAGCGGTGGATGTGCCCGGGCCAAAGACAGCATTTACACCGATTTTCTTAAGCTTCGGTATGTCCTCGTCGGGAATTATGCCGCCGCATATGAGGAGGCGGTATTTCTTCCCCTTTTTGGCCAGGCCTTTGATAATCTCGGGAAAAAGTTCCATGTGTGCGCCGGAAAGGCTGCTCAGCCCGATAACATCAACGTCTTCCTGGACTGCTGCCGCAGCGATCATTTCGGGGGTCTGGCGAATGCCGATGTAAGTCACCTCCATGCCGGCATCCCTCAGCGCCCGGGCCACGACCTTGGCGCCGCGATCATGGCCGTCCAGGCCCAATTTAGCTATTAAAACACGTATTTCCTTCTTTTTTCCCATGGTCGCTCCTATTTCTTAATACAGAGCCTTACCAGGCCGGCTGTATTATCCAGCTTATCCAGGTTATCGATGGCGCTTTTAAGCTCTGCCGTCTACTTTTTCCCGAAGATGCGGGTGGCCTGCGCCGGTTCCTTGAAAACGAAAACGGCGGCCACTGAGAACTGCCCGCTCATTTTAGACTGCGCGATATCCACTTCAAGGGTTGCAAAACTCTTTATATTATTATAATATTATAATAATAAATTGTAAATGGCCTGTAATGCTTACAGTTGTTACAACAATTGCTGAATTAATTCCCCTATAATATTGATATTACAGTAATAATATGATGATATCTATCAGGGAAGAGAGATGTTAACAAGGGAAAAAGGGGTGCCCCTTTATTACCAGCTGGACACCATCCTGCGGAAGAAGATACTGTCGGGTGAGATAGCGGCCGGGGCTTCCTTTCCGACTGAAGATCTGCTGGTGCAGCAATACAATATAAGCCGCATCACCGTGCGCCAGGCGCTTGCGTCGCTGGAAAAAGACCGTCTGATTATACGAAAGCAGGGAAAGGGCACATTCGTTGCGGAGAAAATCGAAAGGGCCGAGTTGACCAAGCTGGCGGGGACCGGGAACGACATGGTTGATATAAGCTCACATGATTCCAGGCGGATCAGGATCATGACGAAGGTGATCGGTTTCTCCCGGCTGCTGGCCAATAAGACCATCACCGATTATCTGGGCATTGCCGAGGGTACCGAGATCTATCGTATCGAGCGGGTGCGGCTTGCCAATGAGAAGCCGTTGTACCACCTGCTTAATTATTTGCCTCTGGACATAGGCGAAAAGATAAGTGCCAGATCATTGAAAACTAAAACGCTTACCCGGATCATGGAAACTGATCTGAAAATTCCCATTAAGAAAGCCGTTCAGACTATTGAAGCAGACATTATCGACAGCTATGTCGGGCCGATCCTGGATGCGCGGGAAGGAGACCCCTGCCTTATTTTAAGAAGGGTGGTCTGTGACAGGGACGGCAGGGCTATCGAATACCTGGTCGCCACATTCCGGGCCGACAGGTATATGTATACCGATATGCTGTTGAGGCAAAAGAAGGGCAAGGGCTACCAGTGGCAACGGGCCGGGTTTTCAAGGCCGGCACAGTCCGGCCGATCCGGCCTCAGCGACCCGCTGATGCACTGCCATCGGCCTTAGTTTGTCTGCACTTAGCGGTACCTCAAACAGCGTGCCTGCCCCTTAACCGTGAAAGGACCAACACCCGCGTCCGCAGAGATTCATTTGCGGGGGTGGGTTTTCAAACCAGCCCGATAGCAGGCGCACCTGAAGGTACGCCCCTACGTTTCTAAATCCTCTTTGCTGAATCCTGTGAAGAAACAGGAGCGCTCCCCCGTGTGGCAGGTGGGCCCGGCGGGATCGGCCCTGACCAGCAGGGCATCCGAGTCGCAGTCCCTGGCAATCGATTTCACCCTGAGCACATTGCCCGAGGTGCCGCCCTTGTGCCAGAGCTCCTGCCGGCTGCGGCTGTAGAATACCATCTCGCCTTTCTGCAGCGTCAATTTCAGTGACTCCTTGCTGGCGTAGCCCAGCATGAGCACCGTGCCGTCCCTGTCATCCTGCACGATAACGGGTATAAGTCCCTTTTCATCAAATTTCAACATAGTATATGCTCCTGTCTGAAAAACCGGCTGATCACGTGGGGGGTCAGGATACGGCCAGGGCTTCCTTGAGGTCTATGTCGCCTGTGTAGAGAGCCTTGCCGATGATGACGCCCTCCGCGCCCAGCGCCGCCAGCTTCCTGATATGCTCGATTGAAGATATGCCGCCCGAGGCCACGACCGGTATTTTAAGCGTATTCACGAGCTCGGCCGTGGTATCGTAGTTGGGTTCGGTGAGCGTGCCGTCCCGCTTGACATCCGTGTATATGATGCGCCTGGCTCCTATGGCCGCCATGGCCTGGCTCAGCTCAAGCACGGTCATCGTGGATAGCTTCATCCAGCCGTGCGTGGTCACGTAGGAGTCTCGTGCATCGATTCCCACTACGATGGCCTCACCGAACCTATTGATGATGCGCCTGGTGAGTTCAATCTGTTCCACGGCCACCGTGCCCAGTATGACACGCTTCACGCCCAGCGTGATAAGCTGTTCCACCACATCGGCCCGCCTGATACCGCCTCCCAGCTCCACTTCGAGGTTGGTATTTTTCACAATGTCCTCTATGGCCTGCGTATTGCGCACCTCACCCGCGGCTGCGCCGTCCAGGTCAACCAGGTGAAGCCTGCTTGCCCCCTGCTCCTGCCACTTGAGCGCCGTGGCCACGGGGTCGACCGAGAACACCGTCTCCTTGCTATAGTCGCCCTGGTAGAGGCGTACGCATTTGCCTCCCTTGAGATCGATAGCCGGAATGATATCCATGGTATCAGCCCTTTAAGATTACCCCCTTCTGTTCAAGTGCGTCAATCCCTGCACTATCATATCCGAGCTCTTGAAGTATCTCGGCCGTATGCTCCCCGAGCATCGGAGCTCTGACGTTCTCTATGCGGTCAATGCCTGGAGGCCTGGCCGGTATATTGGCGAGCTTGACTTTGCCGACGCCCGGGTAATCCATATCGAAAAATATACCCCTGGCAGTTACCTGCGGATCGTCAAGCAGTTCCGGCACCTCGAGCACAGGAGCGCAGGGGACACCGGCCGCTTCCAGCTTCTTTAATATTTCGCTGCCGGGCAATTTACGTAAGGCGGCTGCGATTCTTGCCACGAGCCCGTCGCGGTGCGCCAGCCGGCTTTCCATGCTCGAATATTGGGGGTCACGTGAGAGGTCATCCAGATCCAGTGCGTGGCAGAAGGCCTGCCAGAACTTTTCGTTGGAGACACCGATGAATACATACCTGTCCGCTGACTGGAAGCACTGGTAGGGAGTGAAAGCAGGGTTGGCCGATCCCATCTTCGGTATAACATAGCCTGTCAAGGCATATCCGGCGATAAAGGGCGCCATGAAATAGACAGCGGTGTCGAAGAAAGAAGCGTCTATCAGCTGGCCCCTGCCCGTTTTCTCCCTCGACATGATGGCCAGCAGCACACTGTAGGCGGCCAGGAATGCCGTAGGGAGGCCGACAACATTGGATGCTATACGCACTGGAGGCCTGTCCGCTTCGCCTGTAACGGACATCAAACCTGACATGGCATGGACCACAGGATCGTAGGCCGGCTTCTGACTGTAAGGGCCGGTTTGTCCGAAACCTGAGACCGAGCAATAGATGATGCGCGGATTGATTTTATCTATCTCGACGTAGCCGATGCCCAGCCTGTCCGCTACGCCGGGCCTGAAGCTCTCTATGATGATATCTGCAGTAGAAGCAAGCCTGTGGGTGATCTCCCTGCCCTCCGGCATCTGCAGGTTGAGGGCGAGGCTGCGCTTGTTGCGGTTGACGTTATAGAAGGTTACGGCGGCCAGGCCTTGCCGGAAAGGGTCACCCTGCAAAGGTTCTATCTTTATCACATCCGCCCCTGCCTGCGCCAGCATCAGGCCGCAGGTCGGTCCGTCGCCCGCGTGGGAAAAATCCAGCACCTTCAATCCCTGTAGTGGAAACATACAAACCTCCTTGCCGGATCAAGAATCGAAAATATTTATACCACTATATATCGTTGTTTACAAAGTTCCGAACACAGTATATATTATTTTTACCATTGACTTAGAAAAAGGGGAAATGTATACTGAGGTCAATATAGTAACGGGGGGAATTTTATGAAGCTGTCTTGTCTGCAGGAAAATCTAAATAAAGGCCTCGGCATTATAGGCAGGGCAGTAGCATCGAGGACGACGCTGCCCATCACCCAGAATGTGCTGATATCCACCGACGAATCGCAGCTTAAGCTGGCGGCCACCAACCTGGAGATCGCCATCAGCTGCTGGATCGGCGCAAAGATAGAGAGCGAGGGGTCCATCACCCTTCCTGCGCGGGTTTTGACCGAGTTCGTAGGCTCGCTGCCCAGCGACATCATCAGCCTTAACCTCAAGCACCATACCATGGAGCTAAAGTGCGGCCGTTACGAAGCAAGGATCAACGGCCTGGACGCCGCCGATTTCCCGCCTATCCCCCAGGTGGGCGACGGCTTCAGCACCAAGGTCAAGGCCGAGGACCTCAAGCAGGCCATCAGCCAGGTGGCATTCGCCGCCGCCACCGAGGAGTCGCGTCCCGTGCTCACCGGCGTGCAGACCGAGTTCGAGGGCAGCAAGCTGACTATGGCCGCCGCCGATGGTTTCAGGCTGGCCGTGCACCGCACGACCCTGGCCGAGCCGGTTAAAGAGAAGGTGGCCATGATCATACCGGCCAAGGCCTACCACGAGCTCAACCGCCTGATGGGCGCCGATGACCAGGAGATAGAGATAACGCTCAATGCGCAGAAAAGCCAGGTGCTCTTCAAACTAAAGGGCATCGAGATGGTATCGCAGCTTATCCAGGGCACATTCCCCAATTACTCCCAGCTCATACCGCAGACCTACGGCACCAAGGCACGCATTGACGTGGCGGAGTTCCTGCGCGCCATCAAGATGGCCGCCATCTTCGCACGTGACGGCAGCGGCATCGCCAGGGTGATCGTTACGCCGGGCGCCACTGTGGAGGCGGGCAAGATAACCGTCTCTGCCCGCGCCGACGAGATCGGCGACAACGTGGGCGAGATAGACGCGCTGGTTGACGGCGAGGCGGCTAAAATCGCTTTTAACGCCCGCTACCT
>Ga0265595_1002909_pt1 | contig 11046 bp, 7 predicted proteins | sample saktaG_15_FD_190148 | JGI IMG/M metagenome (GOLD analysis project Ga0265595, IMG submission 190148) | Saline water microbial communities from Sakinaw Lake, British Columbia, Canada - sak_2013_06_06_50m | ecosystem: Environmental > Aquatic > Non-marine Saline and Alkaline > Saline ... | reverse complement strand
TGCTGCTGGCCCTGCTGCTGGGCGCCGCCCTGAGGCGATCGGTCGGCGTCGGCGTCGGCGGCGGGCCTGTCGGCGGCCGGCTTGTCGGCGGGCTGCCCGTCGGAAGCAGTCTCGTCCGCGATCGGCCTGTCGGCGGTCGCGGAGACATCGGGGGGGCTGGCGCCGGCCGACTTGTCGGCGGCCGGCTTGTCGGCGGCCGGCGGGGCGGGAGCGGGCGTGTCGGCCGCGGGGGCGGCGGGAGCGGGCTTGACGGCGGCCGGTTTGTCGGCCGCCGGCTCGACGGCCGCGGGAGGCGGCGCCGGAGTCGCAGCCGCGGCTGCGCGCGGCGCCTTGGCGGCGGCCGGTTTGCGCGCCGGTGCGGCGGCGGTCTCGACCGCCGGCTCGTTCGGTACCGTCATCTGTTCTGTTTGTTCGTCAGTGCTCATGGGCTCCCGTGACTCCCGGCGTCGCCCAGCGTGGCTGTGCGCCACGGCGCTGGGGAGATGCCATACGAGTAGAGGTGGATGATGCGATGGAAGGCGGAGTCCGTGCGGGCTCCGCTGCAGAGTATGTCATACCGCGCAAGAGATTCCCAGTACGCTCGTGGACCGTCGCCACCGACGGTGCGGACCCGGCCGGCGCCCGGAGACCCTCCGGGGATCACAGGACGCGAGCGGGATCCCCTGCGTCACGCCCGGCGCAAGAAGGCTCCATGCGACGTCGCGACGGGAAACGGGGACACTCAGTGTATCGGATGGACGCTCCGTAACTGAAGCCCCCGCCGCGCGGCGGCAGCGGCGCGGCGCCCGCGGTCCGGCTCAGGCGCGCGGGTCCCACAGGGGCGGCGGCCCGGCGTCGGAGTCGGCGCCCTCCTCCTCCACCCGGCGCAGGATCATCCCCAGCACCTCGTTGAGGTTGGCGTCGAGGCTCGGTCCGTCGATGACCGGGGCGCCGAGCGCCTGGGCACGGCCGACGATGTACTTCTGGATGCGGCGGATGTCGGAGAAGTGCTCGATGTACCGCCGCAGCGGGCGGATGCCCCCTGTCTCCCACTCGCGCACCGTGAAGTTGCCGCGGTGACGGTCCTTGTCGCCGATCGCGAGCACGAACTCGAGGACGATGGCCTCGCCCCAGCGCGAGCGGTCCAGGTACCCGGGGACGACGTGCACGCCCTCCACCACGAGGCGCTGGGCCTCATCGATGCCGCGGGCTATGAGCGCTTCGATGCCGACGGACACGGCCTTCGTCTGCTCGATGAACCCCATCTTGCTGAGGTCGGTCTCACGGGGTACGGGCACGCGCACGGCCGACGCGGCGTCGAACGACGAGGTGTGGATGGCCGGCATCAGCTCGGGGGCGAAGAAGGCGCGCATCGTCTGGCGGACCATGTCGGTGCTGATGACCCGGGTGATGCCGAGCCGATGGGCCAACTGGGTCGCCAGCGTGCTCTTGCCGACGCCGGTGGCGCCGCCGATGAGCACGATGAGGGGAGTCTCCAGGCGGCGGAGCTTCTGCCACTGGCGGAAGCGCTCCATGAGGACGTCGCCGGCGGCCGGCCCCAGCTGCTCCAGCGCGATCTCGCGCAGGTCGCCGAGGGTGAGCGCCGCCGGGCCGCGGCGCCGCAGGCGCCGCTCCACGGCGGCGGCCACGTTGTAGGCCAGCTCGGGCGCCAGGCCCGTGGACATCAGGGTTTGCGCCATGAGGCCCTTGCTGAACGGCGCGGAGGCGCCCTCGTCGACGAGCGGCGTGTCGCGGTCGTCGGTCGTCATCAGGCTCCCGGCGCGTCCCGGCCGGCGCCCCCGGCGAGCCGCTCCGCGCGGCGCGCCGCGAAGCGGCCGGCGGCGAGGTCTGCCAGGCGGTCGACCGCCGGCCCCAGCTCGCCGGCGAGGGCCACCGGCTCGTTGTCGCAGAACACGAGCTCGCGTCCGGCCGCGGCGGCGGCCTCCGCGACCACGTCGACGGCCGCCGCCTTGATCTCGGTGAGGAACACCTCGGCCTCGGCGGCGGCGCGCTCGACCGCGGCCGCGAGACGGCTGCGGTCGGCGAGGTCGCACGACACCAGCACGACATCCGCTCCGTGCTCTTCGGCGAGCGCCCGCTCGAGCATCGGCGCGGCGCCCCTGGGAGCCGTCGTGAAGAAGGCCACCCGGCGCCCGCGGATCGGCTCCGCCGGTCGCGGCCGAAACACGGTCGCGATCGTCTCGAGCCGGGGATTCACGGCCCTGGCCGCGGCGGTAAGGGCCTCCACGTCGCCGGGCTCCGCGAACGGGAGCTCACACTGCGTGAGGACGAGGACGTCGCTGAGCAGCAGCCGGTACGTCCCCAGGTAGCCGGTCACGTACTCCGGCGGCTGCCCCGCGCCGGCGACGCAGAGGGTGGCGTCGGCGGCCACGGGCGGCACGACGGCGCCGCTGCCCTCGATGACCGCGAGCGCCGCGCCGCTCGACTCCACGAGCGGCAGCGCGGCCCGGACGTTGTCGTCGAACGGCGCGCCGGCGAGCCCGCCGCCGCAGCGCCGGCACCCGATCGCGGTGACGCCGGCGAGCGCCGCGTCCTCGTAGCAGTCGCTCGCCGCGTGGCGGCCGGCGCGGGAGGCGGCGAGCAGGTCGGCGAAGCCGAGCCCCTCGCCGCCGGCGATCAGCTCGGGCTCCGGCGGTCCGCCGCGGCCCATCGCCACGACGACGACACCCCCGGCTTCGCGGCGCCCCTCGTCGAGCCGCCGCGCCAGCCAGCCGCTCACGGCGGTCTTGCCGACGCGCTTGCCGGTACCGATCACGCCGAGCGACGGCACCGCCTGCAGCCGCGCGAAGGCCTGCGGCCGCACCTCGGTGTCGGCGGCCACGTACCGGGCGCCCTCGGCGAGCGCGGCGCTCATGAGGAGGAAGCGCTCGCGGTACCCCACGACCGGCTCGTCGCTGAGGTCCACGAGCGCCGCGGCGCGCGCCGTTCGCAGGACCGCGCGCACCGCGTCGAGCGCCTCGTGCACCGGACCCGAGCGCAACTCGACGGCGTCGAGCCTGGACAGGCCGACCTCCGCCGCGAGTTCGAGCAGTCCGGGGCCCGCGGCCGCGTCGCCGGCCGGCGCGAGGCCGGGCGCGACGGCCGCGCCGCCGCGCAGCTTCTCGCGCCCCCCCGCGAAGAGACCGGCCACGACCTCGTAGCGGTCGTCCAGACCGGCCAGCGCGGCGGCCACGACGGGCGGGTAATGTTCGCCGTCGATGAGGACGACGGCGCGCGGCAGGCTCTTGCCTATCGCCCTTCCTCCTCGGGCACGGGGCAGATGTACTTCTCGAAGGACGCGGTTGACGGCACGAAGTCGATCAGCGTCTCCTCCCCGTGGAACGGGTACTTGCGCACCACCCGCACGCGGTCGTCGTCCACCCGGATCACGTTGTAGCAGGCCTTGATGTTGCCGCGCAGGCGGAGCGAGCTGCAGGTCCCGGCGTTCACCACGAAGAGGCGCTCGAGACGCCACGCGTACGGAACATGCTTGTGGCCCGAGAGCACCAGGTTCACGCCGCACTCCTGGAGCACTTCCAGCAGGTCCCCGGCGTCGTAGACGATGTTGCGCTCGCGGCCCGTGCCCGGCACGGGGAGCAGGTGATGGTGCAGCATGAAGATGCGGAACGCGGCCGGGCGAGCGTACTGCTCCCTGAGGTGCTCGTAGAGCGCCCGGCCGATCTGGCCGTGGTCGAGGTCCGGTTCGGTCGAGTCGACGGCGACGATGGTCACGTCGCCGAGGTGGAGATTCTGCCAGCGCGGCCCGACCATCTCCTCGAAGTGCACGTACCCGACGTTGCGGGCGTCGTGGTTGCCGGGGATCACGACCTGGGGGGCCTCGATCCGGCGCAGATACTCGCAGGCGGTGACGTAGTCCTGGCGAAAGCCCATCTCGGTGAGGTCGCCGGTGCACAGGACGATGTCCGGAGCCAGCTCGTTGAGCTCGATGACGACGCGGTCCATGAGGCTGGGCACGAAGTACGGAGAGCCGGCGTGCAGATCGCTGATGTGGGCGATGGTGAGCTGGGTCATCCTGTGGTCCCCCGCGGACCGCCTCAGTGCCGGGTCACTCTACCACCACGATACGGCCCGGGCCTTGCTTGTCGAGCACCGCGAAGCTCGTCTGGCCGCCCTCACGGCGAAAGCGCAGCCGCATGGTGGTGCGTCCCACGCGCAGATTGCTGAGCGAGACTTCGCCGAGCCACTTCGGCAGGACGGGGTTGTGCACGTAGACGATGTTCTCCTCGGCCTGCGCGTAGATGCCGAGCATCGCCTGGAGGACGATGAAGAGGGCGGCCGAGGAGTTCGCGTCGGGAGTGCACGCCATGGGGAACGAGACCGGCCGGTCGATCGACTGCCGGGTGAAGCCGCAGAACATCTCCGGCAGCCGGGAGTACTCGTGCGCCGCCGCCGCCTCCACCAGTCCCCAGGCGAGGCGGTTCGACTCCTGGACGTACCCGTGCTTCTTCATGCCGTTGGCGATGACCGCCGTGTCCGTTGGCCAGACGCTCCCGTTGTAGAAGCTCACCGGGTTGTAGGCGCGCGCCTCATTGCTCACGGTGCGGATGCCCCACCCGGTGAACATGTCCGGTGAGGTGAGACGCTTGACGACCGCCGGGACGTGCTCTTCGGCCACGATCCGCGACCACAGGGCGTGACCGATCGTCGAGCACACCGTGCGCACCTGCCGCTTCCTGCCGTCGAGCGCCATGGCGAAGTAGCCCTCGTCCTCCATCCAGAACTGCTCGTTGAACGCCCGCTTCAGCCTGGCCGCATCCTGCGACAGACGCTCGGCCCGCTCGACGTCGCCGAGCTGGCTGAAGATGGCGGCGAGGCGCCGCTTGGCGTAGTACACGTAGCCCTGCGTCTCGGCCAGCGCGATCGGCCCCTCTGCCTGCGACCCGTCGGCGTGCATGACGGCGTCGGCGGAGTCGCGCCACCCCTGGTTGCGCAGACCCTGCCGGGAGCGCCGCTCGTACTCGACGAAGCCGTCGCCGTCGGGGTCGCCGTCGCCGTCGAGCCAGCCGAGCGCGGCGTCGATGGCCGCGGCGCGCATCTCGAACCCGTCGAGGTCGCCCGTCCACATCGCGAGCTCGGCGACGAGCAGCAGCCAGAGCGGGGTGGCGTCCACGGAGCCATAGTACGGAGTGTGCGGCACGGCGCGGAGCTCGGCGAGCTCTCCGCGCCGCAGCTCGTGCATGATCTTGCCGGGTTGCTCCTCGCGGAAGGCGCTGTCGTGCGTGCCCTGGTGACGCGCGAGGAAGTTCGCCGCGGCCTGCGCCCAGCGCACGTCGAGCAGCAGTGTCTGCAGGCCGAGCAGCGCCAGCTCGCGGCCGAACGGAGCCATGAACCAGGGCAGCCCCGCCAGCGCGATCCGCTCCCCGTCGATGGTCGTCGAGAGCATGCGCAGGTCCTGCTGCCCGCGGCGCAGGGCCAGATTGACCGTGCCGTTGTCGGTGAACACGCCGGTGGCGCCGGACTCCCAGCGCTCGTGGTCGTGCCGCAGCGCGCCGAGAGCCTGGTTGAACGCGACGGCGTCCTCCCCCGGCGCCTCCGGACCGACCACCCGCATGTCGTACCTGAGCACCACGCGCTCTCCGGGCGCCAGCCGCAGGCGATAGCGCGCCCGGCCCTGCCTGATCGAGTCCGGCGGGTCCTCGAAGTGGATGATCGTCTTGCGGACGACCTCGTCCAGGCCCAGGTACGCGAGTGACAGACAGTCACCCTCGACCTTGGGCTCCAGCCGCGTCCCCCTCCTGCGCCGGCGTGTGCCCCGGATCTCGAACAGGTCGGCGAAGTCCGCGGCGAAGTGCAGGTCGAGCACGAGGTCGACCTCGCGCCGGTCGTAGTTACGCACGCGGACGAGTTCGTAGACCCGGCCGGAGACGAAGCGCGTGCGGCGGACGTGCACGCTGGCCTGCGGCAAGGTGCGCCCGTCCGCGGTGCGCGCCTCGAGGTTGGTCAGCTCGATCGTCGCCGAGTAGCCGCGCTCCGCGCTCGCGCTCAGCAGCACAGGCTGGCGCCCCGCGATCGTCAACTCGTGCCGGCAGAGGTACCGGGTGTCGCGGTAGTAGAGCCCGAGGGCCGAGTTCTCGGCGCCCGGGACCTGGCCGAGCTCGTTGGAGTACAGGAAGAGGTCGCCCTCCTTGATGGAGAGACGAGACGCGCGGCCGCCGCTCATCACGTAGCGCTCGGCGGTCGTCGTCACGACGGGGTCGGTCGTGGCCGGTCGGTCGGCCGGGGGCGTCGGGCGCTCGGGCTGCTCTCGCGAGGCGCTCATGCCCCGGCTCCCCTCCTCCGCTCGGGTGGGCCCGGGCGGTGGCGGGCGCGCGGCGGCGCTCCGACGGACGACCCGGCGCTCACCCTGTCGCCTCGAGGAACAACCGCATGAGCGACGGGCCGTCGTCCACTACGAGACCGGTGTGCGACGCCTGCGACTCGCTGAAGGCCATGGCGCCGCCGCCGCCGATGCCCGGCATCGGCTCGCTGATGACGAAGGGCACGGGGCCGGCGGCGTGCGTCTGCGTGCGCACGGGCGTCAGGTGGTCGGGCAGCACCATGACGGCCGGACGCGTCGGCGCCAGGAGGATCGGCGCCAGCACCTCGGCGTCGATGCGGGCGATGGCGCGGACCTTCTCGGCCAGATCGCCCATGTGGGCGGCCTCGTCCGGCGCCTCCACGTGCACCCACACGAAGTCGTGGTCCTCGAGCGCGGCGACGGCGGCCCGCGCCTTGGCTCCGTAGTCGGTCCGCAGATCGCCGGTGGCGCCGGGCACGTCGATCACGTCGAGCCCGGCCACGCGGCCGAGGCCGCGCACGAGGTCGACCGCCCCGACGACGGCGCCGCTCAAGCTGTAGAGGTCGGAGAAGCGCGGCATGCGCGGCGGCGTACCCTCGCCCCAGAACCAGGCGCTCGTGCCCGGCCGGACGCGCGCGAGGACGTCGTCCGCCCGCCGCTGGAGCTCGGCCAGGCGCGCCGCCGAAGAGTCGTCGGCGACGCCGGCGGCGACGCCGGGCAGGTACCCGGTCACCGGCTGGTCGAGGATGTCGTGCGGCGGCGTGCACGGCACGACCGCGCCGCCGCGCCAGACGAGCAGGTGCCGGTAGCTGACGCCGGTGTGGAACTCGAACGGCCCGCCGCCGAGCTCGGCCTCGAGCGCCTCGACGCAGGCGCGCGCCTCATCGGTGTCGATGTGGCCGGCGGTGTTGTCCCTCATGACGCCGCCGGCGATCGTGACGAGGTTCAGCCGGTACGCGACGTCGTCCGCTCCGAGGTCGACCCCGATGCTCGCCGCCTCGAGCGGGCTGCGCCCGCTGTACACGGCGGCCGGGTCGTAGCCGAGCAGCGCGAGATTGGCGACGTCGCTGGCCGGCGCCATGCCCTCCGGCACCGTGTGGGCGAGACCGACGATGCCGCCACGGGCAAGGCCGTCCATGGCGGGCGTCTCCGCCGCCTCGAGCGGCGTGCGCCCGCCGAGCGCGGCCTGCGGCTCGTCGGCCATTCCGTCGGGGACGAGCAGGACCCGTTTGCGCATCAGCTCCTCCTTCGCGAGCGATCCGGCCGAAGCGGCGTGATCACCCGGCGCCGCCCAGCACCATCATCGGCGAGAGTTCGAGAGCGGTGTACTTCGGGCGGTACCGCTCCGCGTCGTAGTAGCGGTCGACGTCGACGACCTTCTTGGTCGCCACGACCTCCTCGATCGGGACGGAGCCGTAGCGGCCGCCGGCCAGCGCGACCATGCGTCCCGTCTGGCCCTTGAGGATCAGGTCCATCGCCAGGTTGCCGAAGGCCGTCGGCACGATGCAGTCGATCGCGTCCGGCGCGCCGCTCCGCACCAGGTAGCTGAGATTCATGCTGATCATGTCGATCTTCTTGCCGCCGTTGTAGCCGGGGGCGAGCTCCTTGATCTTGTTGCTCACGTTCTGCCCGATGCCTCCCAGCTTGGCGTGGCCGAACATGTCCTTCTCGCCACCCATGAACACCATGTCGCCGCCCACGGGCATCGCGCCCTCGCTCACGATGCACACCGAGTAGCCCTCCGGCCTGCCGTTGCGATCGGCGACGAGAAGCTCCGCGAGTTTCTCCATGTCGAACTCGACCTCGGGGATCACGCAGCGGTCGGCGGCGCCGGCGAAGGTCGGCAGCAGCGCCGTGAAGCCCGCGTACCGGCCGAACACCTCGAGCACCACGATGCGCTCGTGCGACGCGGCCGAACTGGTCACCCGGCGCGCCATCTCGATGGTGCGGTTGACGCAGGTGCCGAAGCCCATGCAGTAGTCGGTGCCGGGCACGTCGTTGTCCATCGTCTTCGGGATCGCGACCACGGGGACGCCACGGCGGCCGAGCTCGACGCCGTAGCTCAGCGTGTCGTCGCCGCCGGCAGGCACGAGGTAGTCGATGCCGAGGAACTCGAGGTTGGCGATCACCTCGTCGGTGAGGTCGTTCTTCTCGGCGGTGTACTTGTCCTTGAGGTGCGCCGGGACGGCCGCGGCCGGGACCGTGCTCGGCCGCGTGCGCGACGAGTGCAGGAACGTGCCGCCGGCGTACGCATACCGCTCGACGACTTCCTTCGTGATCGGCAGCACCCACTCGCTGTTGTCGGCGCCCTCGTCCCGCTTGAGCTCGACGAGGCCGGCCCACCCGCGACGGATGCCGACCACCTCGTACCCCTCGCTGAGCGCGCGCAGGGTGACGCCGCGGATGGCCTGGTTGAGCCCGGGGATGTCGCCCCCGCCGGTGAGAATGCCGATGCGGCCCTTCTTGTCACTCATGCTGTCTCCTCTCCTCCGGGGAGCCGCGGAGCGGTGATCCGCCGGCGCCCCGCTCGATAGCCTGCATACGGCGACTGCTCAGGCGTCGCCCTCCACGCGGATGACCGCCGGTTCGCCGTGCACGTCCGGCAGGGCGTTGATCTGGTCCAGCGCGGCGAAGAACTGGGCCTCGCGCACCGGGTGGAGCAGCAGGACGATCTCGGCCTCGTCGCCGCGCCCCTCCTGAACCATCGAATGGATGCTCACACCGTGCTCGCCGAAGAGCGCGCTGACCTTGGCGAGCACGCCCGGCCGGTCACTCACCCTCAGCCTGAGGTAGAAGCGAGACACCATCTCGGCGTCGGGGAAGGACGGCACGTCCTTGTAGCAGAGGCAGTTGCGCACGAAGCTGCCCTTGACGGTGTTGACCACAGAGATCACGTCACCGATCACGGCGGAGGCCGTGGGGATGCTGCCGGCGCCGGGCCCGAAGAGCATGATCTCGTCGAAGGCGTCACTCGTGAGGAAGACGGCGTTGTAGGCGCCGGCCACACCGGCCAGCGGGTGGGTCTTGGGGATGAACGCCGGGTAGACGCGCACGTTCATGCGTCCGTCGATGAGCTTGGCGACGCCGAGCAGCTTCGCGACGAGACCCAGGCGGCCGCCGTGGGCGATGTCGGTGGACGAGACCTTGGTGATGCCCTCGAAGGGCACGTCGTCGAGCCCGGTGCGGCTGTGGAAGGCGATCGAGCTGAGGATCGCCATCTTGGCGGCCGCGTCCTTGCCGCCGACGTCCTCGGTCGGGTCCGCCTCGGCGTAGCCCAGGCGCTGCGCCTCAGCGAGCACGTCGTCGTACTCGGCCCCGGTCGCGGCCATCTCGCTCAGCATGTAGTTGGTCGTGCCGTTGACGATGCCGAAGACGGTGTCGACCTCGGCCGCCACCAGTGACTCGCGCAGGACCTTGACGACCGGCACGGCGCCGACGGCGCTGGCCTCGAAGCGGAGGTGCACGCCGCTCTCCTCGGCCGCCGCGAACAGCTCCGCGCCGTGCTGGGCGAGCAGTTGCTTGTTGGCCGTCACCACGTGCTTACCGGCCTTGAGGGCGCGGAGCTGGAAGTCGAGCGCCGCCCCCACGCCGCCGATGAGCTCGACGACGACGTCGATGCCGGGGTCGTCGATGATGTCCTCGAACCGCGTCGTGAGCAGCGCCGGGTCGAGGTCGGGGTGACTGAAGCCGGGGTCCTTCTCGAGGACCCGGCGCAGCTCCACCGTTTTGCCGGTCGCGAGAGTGACGTCGTCGGCGTTCTTCTTGAGGAGCTTGCCGACCCCGGACCCGACGGTACCGTACCCGAGGAGCCCGATGCCTACCTTGTCCACTGTGGTGTCCTCCACGCTCGTGAGTCGTCAGGGGGCCAGGGGGCGCTGCAGGCGCAGCACGTCGTCCCAGGTCTCGCGCTCGATGATCAGTCGCGCGCGGCCGCCGCCGGCCATGACGACGGCCGGGCGTGGCTGCGCATTGTAGTTGTTCGCCATGGCGTAGCCGTAGGCGCCGGTACCCGGCGTCACGAGGATGTCGCCCGGCTCCGGCGGGGCGATGCGGACGTCGCGCACCAGGACGTCGCCCGACTCGCAGTGCTTGCCGGCGACGGTGACGACGTCCGTCGCCGGGGTCTCTGCCTTGGAGGCCAGCATGGCCTCGTAGCGCGAGTCGTACAGCATCGGGCGGAGGTTGTCGCTCATGCCGCCGTCGACGGCCACGTACGTCCGCACCCCGGGGATGACCTTGACCGTACCCACCGTGTAGGCGGTCACGGCGGCCTTGCCGGCGATGCTGCGCCCGGGCTCGACGAACAGCTTGGGCATGGTCATCCCGTGCCGTTCGGCGCCCTCGCGCACGGCGCTCACGCCGACCTCGGCGAACTCGGCGATGGAGCTGGGCCGGTCGGCCTCCGTGTACCTGATCCCGAGGCCGCCGCCGATGTTGAAGACGCAGCACTCGAAGCCGAACTCGCGGCGCCAGTCGTCGAGGGCGACGAACAGCACCTCGACTTCGCGCCGGTACGAGTCGAGCTCGAAGATCTGGGAGCCGATGTGGGCGTGCACGCCGACGAGCTCCAGGTGCGGCGCTTCGCGCAGGCGGCGCACCGCCTCCGCGGCGCGGCCGTCGGCCAGACCGAAGCCGAACTTGCTGTCCTGCTGGCCGGTCTGGACGAAGTCGTGCGTGCTCGGCCGCACGCCGGGCGTGACGCGCACCAGCACCTGCTGGCGCGTCTCGCGCGCGGCCGCGGCCGCCTCGATCCGGTCGATCTCCTCGAA
>Ga0265595_1002905_pt1 | contig 11050 bp, 10 predicted proteins | sample saktaG_15_FD_190148 | JGI IMG/M metagenome (GOLD analysis project Ga0265595, IMG submission 190148) | Saline water microbial communities from Sakinaw Lake, British Columbia, Canada - sak_2013_06_06_50m | ecosystem: Environmental > Aquatic > Non-marine Saline and Alkaline > Saline ... | reverse complement strand
CGGACCGGGTGCATCACGGCCAGGCCGACCGCTGCCTGGGACACTTTCATTGCGGCATGACTAGATCAGCGCAACGGCAATCCGCCGGCCCAGCGAACGGGCGGCTTTGTCCATCGTCTTGAGCGTCACTGATTCATTCTCCGGATCGAGCAGGCGGTCCAGCGATGCGCGCGGGGTGTGCATATGACGGGCCATTGACCGGACGGTGCAATCCAAAGCGGCGTCTGCGCCGCCGCACTCCAAAGGGCAAGCCGGGGCCGATGCGCTGTCCAGTTTGGCGTGACGCCGAAAGACGCGACAGCCTGTGGAGTGCGGCGGCGAAGACGCCGCTTTTGCCTCGTCGCGCAGATCCAAGCTGGTCGATACCCCCCCCGCAACTTAGGCATCACAGTGGCGACGGCCCTTGCCTTGCAATTTGAACATTCAATATTCATATTACAAGACCATGAGCTTCAGCCCTCGGCGCCACAAGGGCCGCGTCCTTCACCTGCCCCATGCCCCGTTTCGTTATGGTTTGTAACGTCAAGCTCAGCGGCGCGGCTTGCCCGCGTTTGCCGGAGTATTCTTTTGTGCATCCCGAAGCGGCATTCGTTCGGCCGCCGGGATCATGTTGCGCAGAAGTCGCCCCGCCTGCCCAGCGAGCCATAGGTAGTGATCGCTTGGCAGCCCTTCATACGTCACGAACCCGCTCTGCCCCGCGGCGCTCTGCCCCACGGGAGGATCATTGGTGCATTTGAAGATGGCCGTGCCTTCGTCAATCTCGTCGAACATCGCAACATAGAGCATCTCCGCGCCGGCTTGCTTGAAGGCGACGGCCTGGGACCAGAAGAATTGACCCTTCAGCCGCGGAATCTGATCCAGTTTCGCCTGCACTCCGCGAGCCTTCTTGAGGTTCTGCCAACTGAATCCCGGAAACACAACCGGCAGATAATCCAGGCCGTTCTTTCCGGCCCACGCGATATCGGGTTTTATGCATGTGTTGCCGTGCTCCGCGGCCGAGGCCGGCGAATTGTAGCGCCCGACCGTCCATGGGCTGACAATGTCAGCCAGCCGGATAATATCATGCAGCTTCTTGTCCTCAACCGCATCGCGAGTCAGCGTCCGCCAACCGGTCGGCACGCCGACCATGACCGTGTTGCCCCCGTATTTCTTGTCGTCCTTCAGGAATCTGACCAGTGCCTCGCACTCATCAAGGGAGTACCGCCGTCCGTCACGGAACCCGATCCCCCATACCGCCACCACGGGTTTGCCGTCATGATGCAAATACGCCTTGTCGGCGGTTATCTTCATCCTGCCGACAAGCTGCTTCCAGTCCTCCATCACGTACTTCTCGATGTCCCCCGCCCGCAGGCCGGACAAGTCATACATCATCGCCCACGTGCGCCCGCAACGGTTGGCGCCGGCCTGCACGTTGGCCATGACAATGTTCCGATGATTCAGGCCCCTGGTGCTCTTAATGGACGATCCGAAACGCTGGAGAAACACCCCGTCAATGCCGTAATCCCGCATCCATTCAAAATGGCGCAGGACGGTTCGCTGGTTGCAGGAGCTGAACAAACACGCGGCCGTGCCGTCCTTGTGCTTGAATCGGGTGGGGTATCGCTCGTCCTTGCCCAGTTCACTGAGGTCGGGCCAGAGGTCGAACGTGCAGTTGCCCGGCCCTGGAATACCGCGACCCTTCGCGTAATGCGACCATCCGATCAGCGATCCGTCGCCCTCGGCGGCAAACCAGCCCTGGTATCCGCACATGACCTTGCCTTTTAGAGTGGACGTGTCAACCCCGTCGCGGTGCTCGCCGGCGTAGGGCTTCATTCGGGCAATCACTTCCTGAATGGACTTCGTTGCCTCCTGCCCCCACGCGTTGGCGACGGCACAACTGGCGAGAACCAGCAAGGCGGCGGTGCTCAAGACGTTCGGGAAGCGTGTCGTCATCCGGCTCCTATCCTTTCCGCATGCACGACTTATCCGGGCAATTCGTTGCCCTATCCTCGTGCTCCATGACTTTACCTTATCCATCCAGAGACCGCCAGCCGGCCCTTGGCTTGTCTCTTGTTCGCCTCATGTCGCTTGAGCAGTTTTCGGCCGGGGCTGAACATCGGGCGCCGCCCATGGTATAGTGGGGGTCTGTGACGGTCGCGGCCGGGATGGTTTGCGGCAGCGTGGTACGAAATGGTATGGAGATTGACGCATGTGTCTGGCGGTGCCTGGCAGGATAATTGAGATGCTCGGCGGCGGCAGCGACGGCGAAGCGGCCGTGGGGCCCGTGGCGACGGTGGACTTTCAGGGCAGCCGGGTCGAGGTGTCGCTGGCGATGTCGCCAGAGGCGTCCGTCGGCCAGTGGGTGCTGGTGCATGCGGGCTTCGCTATCGCCGTGCTCGACGAGGATGAGGCAAGGCAGACCTGGGAGTATCTCCAGGCCAGTGGGATCGGCGAGATGCCCGAGCAACTCAAGGCCGGCAGTGACGGCGGCAAATGAGCGTGGCGGCGAGTAACGAAAACCTCCGGCAGCTTGTCTCGGCCGTGGCCGACGCCGCCGCCGGCGCGCGCGACATGGCCCTGATGGAGATCTGCGGCACCCACACGGTCTGCCTGTTTCGCAGCGGGGTAAAGTCCCTCATGCCGACCAACGTCCGGCTGATAAGCGGCCCGGGCTGCCCGGTGTGCGTCACGAGCTGCGGCTATCTCGACGCCGCGTGCGAGTTGGCGGCCCGGAAAGACGTGATAATCGCCACCTACGGCGACATGGTCCGCGTGCCGGGCCGAACCGACAGCCTCGAGGCCGCCCGCGGGCGCGGCGCGGCCGTGGAGGTTGTGTACTCCGCCCGCGACGCGGTGAAGCTGGCTCGCGGAAACCCAGGCCGAAACGTGGTCTTCCTGGCAGTGGGGTTCGAGACGACAACCCCCGCCACGGCCGCGGCAGTGATCGAGGCCGAGGCGGCCGGCCTGAAGAACTTGTTCATTCTGCCCGGCCACAAGGTGCTCATGCCCGCGCTGGAGGCGCTGCTGTCGGCGGACGATTCGGCGATCGACGGCTTCCTGTGCCCCGGCCACGTCAGCGTGATCCTCGGCGCGGCCGCGTATAGGCCAATCGCACAGAAGTACCGCAAGCCGTGCGTGGTGGTCGGCTTCGAGCCGGCGAACATGCTCGAGGGCATCGGCCGACTGGTCCGCCAAGTCGCCGCCTCTCAGGCGAAGGTGGAGAACGCCTACGGCGTGGCGGTGACCGAGGGCGGCAACGCACAGGCCCGTGCGATGATCGAGCGGGTCTTTGAGCCTGCCGCGACCGAGTGGCGGGCGATGGGCAGCATACCGGCAAGCGGCCTGGCGCTGCGCGGGTGCTACGCGCGGTTTGACGCGCGGGCGAAGTTCGGCATCGAGTTCGGCCCAGACTACGAGCCGCCCGGCTGCCGCTGCGGCGAGGTCATTCAGGGCAGGATCGAGCCCACGGCCTGCGGGCTTTTCGGCGTGAAGTGCTCACCCACGACGCCCGTGGGCCCGTGCATGGTCTCCAGCGAGGGCACGTGCGCGGCATGGTACAAATACAACCGGCGGAGCCGGTGAGAAGCTCGCGGCACTGAACCGCAAATGATGAATGATGAATGCCATGAATGACAACAACCCCGCAGCAGATGAGCCCGGTGTCACCCGTGCGGGCCGCATCGTGCTCGCCCACGGCGGCGGCGGGGAGCTTACGCGGCGACTGCTGGCCGAGAGGATCCTGCCCAAGCTCGCCAACGACCTGCTTGCCCCCCTGGCCGATAGCGCGGTCATAGACCCGCCGCCCGGCAGGCTCTGCATGACCACCGACGCATTCGTGGTCCAGCCGCTGGAGTTCGCCGGCGGGGACATCGGCAGGCTCGCCGTATGCGGAACCGTGAACGACCTGGCCGTAATGGGCGCCAAGCCGCTTGCCCTCAGCCTGGCGCTGGTGCTGGAGGAGGGCCTGGACCTTGATGTGCTGGACCGCGTGATGGACTCGATCGCCGCCGCCGCGGCCGAGGCGGGCGTGGTGGTCGCCACGGGCGACACGAAGGTTGTCGAATACCACGGCGCCGGCGGGATGACGATAACCACGGCCGGGATCGCCGCGCTGCCGGCGGACATGCCCCCGGACGCAAAGACAATCACCGCCGGCGACGCGGTGCTGGTCAGCGGCATGATCGCCGAGCACGGCCTGGCGGTGATGACGGCCCGCAAGGGCCTGGGCATTCGCACGACGCTGGTCAGCGACGTGGCGCCGCTGGGCGGCCTGGTGAATGCGATGCTCGCCGCCGGTGGGCGGGTGAAGTTCATGCGGGACCCCACTCGCGGCGGCCTGGCCGGGCTGCTGACGGACCTGTCCGAGCAGATCGGGCGCAACATCGAGATCGACGAGCAGGCCGTGCCGCTTTCGCCCGCGGCCCGCCATGCCTCGGAACTGCTGGGCCTGGACCCGCTGACGGTCGCCAACGAGGGCAAGGTCGTCGCCGTCGTCGCGGCAGCCGACGCGGAAAAGGTCCTCGCCGCATGCCGCAGCCACCCGCTGGGCAGAGCCGCCGTGATCGTCGGAAGAATAGGCCAGGCGAGCGACTGGCCCTTGGTCGAACTGCTCACTGCCGCCGGCGGACGGCGAATAGTCCAGCGCCCGTACGGCGAAGAACTGCCCCGAATCTGCTGAGGTCGAGAATGCATGAGATGTCCATAGCTGAAGGGGTTTTGTCGGCAGTGCTGGACGCCGCCGATGGGTGCGGCGCGCGGCGAGTAGATCGCGTCGAGCTCATCGTCGGGCAGATGCGCCTTGTCGTGCCGGAGGCCCTTGTAATGGCCTGGCAGGTCATCAGCGAGGGCACGATCGCGGCCGGGGCCGAGTTGGCCGTCACCGAGACGCCAATGGAGGCCCAGTGCAGGCGCTGCGGGCGCAAGTTCGCACCGCGGATCGACAACTACCTCTGCCCCGGCTGCGGCCAAGCCGATGTGGACATACTCGCCGGAGACGATATCATCCTGAAGTCCGTCATCTGCGAAACCGACGGCGGCGACGCGGGCGAAAGCAAAGAAGATCTCAACGCAGACCAACGGTCCCTGCGGGAGAACACAGATGACGCAGAGAAGGAATAGGTTCTCGTCATGAAGATCAACGTGGTCAAGAGCGTTCTGGACGCCAGCGACGCGATGGCGAACGTCAACCGAAGGCGGATGGACTCTGTCGGCCTGACGTGCATCAACATCCTAAGCGCGCCCGGCAGCGGCAAGACGACGCTGCTCCAGAAATCGCTGCCGATGCTCCCGGCCGGCGTGCGTACGGCCGTGCTTGTCGGCGACCTCCAGACAACACGCGACGCCGAGCGGCTCGAGCACTCAGCCGCACAGGTCGTGCAGATCAACACCGGCAACGGATGCCACCTCTCCCCCAGCCAGATCGAGCAAGGCCTTAACGCACTCGACCTTGCCGCCATCGACTACCTCTTCATCGAGAACGTCGGCAACATGGTTTGCCCGGCCGCGTTCGACCTCGGCGAGCATCGCCGCGTCGTGCTGCTGAGCGTGCCGGAAGGCGATGACAAAGTCGCCAAGTACCCCACGCTCTTCCAGAAGGCCGACGTGATCCTGCTTACCAAGATCGACCTTGCGGAGTTGCTCGAATACAACTTCGATCGCGTCTACGACGACCTGTCGCGGATCAACTCAGCCGCTCCGGTAATTCGACTGTCAAACCGCACCGGCGAGGGCCTCAACGCGTGGCTGAACTGGCTGATCGCCCAGCGCCCGGCCAAGCGTCCGTAGCGCGCCCCGGCGCGCTCGTACGCCACCCGCGGCGCGCCCCGGCGCGCTCGTTTGGCGCTCCAAGACACCACTTTGCGCTATCGAAACCCCCTCTTGCGCGCTCGGCCAGCACTCCCAAACCCATCGCCCACCCACCAGCGTCTTTTCGTCGCCAGCCAGCCCCCCACTCGCGGGCGCAAACCCGGACAATCCGGATATTCTGGGTGTCATGGAGTCAGGTTTCCACCTTTCGCCTGCCTTCCTCCTTCCGCCTTCAGCCTTCCGCCTTCCACCTTAGGCCTGCCATTGACGGGCCGGACCCCGAGGCATAGAGTGTCGCCATGGTGTTGGCCGCGACCAAATCGGGGATGCCCGCTCGCACCGCCTGGGAGCTTCCGCCGCCCAGCCGCGGCGAATTCATATTCCCCTGCCCGCACGCGTGGCTCGCGGCCGCGGCAGCCGAACTCGGCCTGCAAATTGCCTCCAGCCCATGCGTGGGACCCCACAAATCACCAGAGAAGGTTCCTGACCCCTTTAATCCCCATCACTGGCGTTTCCTCATCCCACAGAGCCAATTCCGGGGCAAGTTCAAGCCCGCGGGGCCGGAGTTGGGGGGCAAGTAGGCGGGGTATACATAACAACCGGCGAAGACAGGTGGCGTACGCCGGTAACAAGCGGATATCAGACCATGGCTGCATCGGAAATAACCAAGCCGGAGAAGGATATCCTGCGGGAACTCGCTTGGCGGGTTCGCCAGATTGCCGCTGAGCCGGATCAGCAGCGGCGCAAGCAGGTGTGGTACCGGATCAACGGCTTGCGGCGCGGGCCCATTCCGCTGCTGCTGCGGGTGAACGGGCTGTATCTCAGGGATATCGTGCCCGATAGCGTGCTGGAAACCATCGATCCGAAAGCCCGGGACTATGAGCGGCGGCTCCGGCTGCGAATATGGCAATGGGAGAACATCGACGACGATAGCGTTACCGAGCCGATCATCGAGTACGGGACGGCCGTTCGTGAGCCCCGATTGATCCAGCCGAACCGCAATCGGCCTGATGTGGAAGGTCTCGGCGCGTTCCACGTTACGCCGGTGATCGAGACCGAGGCGGATATCGACAAGATTATCGAAGACCCATCCGCGGGCGTCGATTGGGACGCCACGGAGCGAAACCGCGAATGGGTCGAGGACGTCTTCGGCGGCATACTCGAACCCGTTCGCGCCAGGCCGGGGTCGCTGGCGGCGCTGTTCGATTACGTTTGCCAGATCCGCGGAATGGACAACCTGTTTAGCGACATGATCGAACGGCCCGAATGGCTCGACGATCTCATGCGTCGGCTGTGGGACGTGCTGATCGCCAAGCAGCGGACCTTCGAACGGGAAGGCGCCCTGGTGGTAGACAACACCTACCAGTCCTGCTACAATGGGGGCCTGAGCTACACTGACGAACTGCCGGCAGACGGATTCGACCCGGCCCACGTCCGGCTGAAGGACACGTGGGCCATCTCGGTGGCCCAGGCGGCGGTGAGCATCTCCCCTGAGATGCACGAGCGGTTCATCACGCGATACGAGCGTGAGTACCACGCCATGTTCGGGCTGACGACCCTGGCCTGCTGCGAACCGATCGACCGGAAGATGCACCTGCACCGCACGCTGGAGAATCTCCGGCGAATCTCGATTTGCGCCTGGAACGACTTCGCCCGCGCAGCCGAGGCGATCGGAACCGACTACATCTACTCGATCAAACCCACGGCCGTCCCGATCTCCAGGCCGGACTGGGACATCGGTCAGGACGAAGCCCACCTCCGCGACATCCTGACCCAATCCCGCGGCTGCCACGTCGAGATCATCAACCAGGAAATCGCCACGTGCCTCGGGCAGCCCGAGCGTCTGGCGCGATGGTGCCGGATGGCCAGACAGATGGCGGAGGAGTTCGGCGAGTAGGCTTCGGAGGTCCTGGCCGGAGGCCGCGATGTGTGGAAGGCTCAGGGGCCGCCTCATGGCTCGGAAACGGTCGGATTCTTCCGCCATCGAGCAGAAGAAGAGCCTTCTAGTCTTGAGATCGGTAATATACTCGCCAGAGGCCGACGGCGGTCGTCGGCCACAGTCCATCCGGGAAATCCCGGATCACTGGTTACTATGCCCACAAGTATAACAGGACGGAACAATGAAACCCAACTGGCGGATTTCGATGGCGCTGATCGTGTTCAGCGGTCTGATGTCCGGATGGACGGACATGGTTTTGGGTGCCCGGAACGTTGAGAAGCCCACAGTCCCCGATTTCACCCACGGTGGCAAGAAGGACGACAGCCACGACTGGGCACTGGGCCCGACCGGGGCGCGCGGCTGGGTTTTCTTCCGGCACGAGGATCTGACGGCCGCGTCCCGGCAGATACTGATTACCGCGGTCGAGGCGGGGTCGCCGGCGGACGGCATCCTGCGCACCAATGACGTGATTCTGGGCGTGAACGGCAAACCGTTTGCGGACGACGCCCGCAAGAGCTTTGGCCGCGCCATCACGGCGGACGAGGCAAAGGAAGGCGTGCTGCGGCTGATCCGCTGGCGGGAGGGGCAGAGCACGAACGTGGACCTGAAGTTGTCGGTGCTGGGCGCTTACAGCGACACGGCCCCGTACGACTGTCCGAAATCGAAGGCGATCTTCGAGCAAGGCTGCCGGCTGATCGCCAAAAAGGGGTTCGATAAGGAAGTGACTGAAGACAACGCGATCCCCAACGATCTCAACGCCCTCGCGCTGCTTGCCAGCGGCAAAGAGGAATACCGGCCCATGCTGGCCGCCTATGCCAGGAAGGTGGCGGCATCGTTGCACCCGGGCGTGTGGACGTGGTTTTACGGGTACGGGAACCTGTTCCTGGCCGAGTATGTCCTGGCCACCGGCGACAAGTCGATCCTGCCGGAGCTCAAACGCACGGCAAAGGAGGCCACCGTGGGGCAGAGCGCCGTTGGCACCTGGGGTCACGAGTTCAGCACCTGGTCGAGTGGCAATTTGAATGGCTATGGCTGCATGAACCAGCCGGGGATCGTGGTTACCCTCTCGCTGGTGCTGGCCCGCCAGGCGGGCGTGAACAGTCCCGCTGTTGACATGGCGATCGACAAGTCGGCAAGGTTCCTGCGGTACTACGTCAACAAGGGCGCCATTCCCTATGGCGATCACCAGCCGGGCGGGAATGTGCACGACGATAACGGGAAATGCTCAAGCGCGGCCGTGCTGTTCGACCTGCTGGGCGATCGTGAGGCAGCGTCGTTCTATTCCCGGATGGCCGCGGCGGCGTACGACGAGCGGGAACACGGGCACTGCGGCAATTTCTGGAACATGCTGTGGGCGCTGCCCGGCGCATCCCGCGGCGGTCCGCTGGCCACAGGCGCTTACCTGAAGGAACAGAACTGGTACTATGACCTGGCCCGTAACTGGAAAGGCGGCTTCGTTTACCAGAAGATTGAGGTGGGTGAAGAGAACGACAACTATACGGATTGGGACTTGACCGGCGCCTACCTCTTATCCTGCGGACTGCCGCTCAAAAGCCTGTACGTGATGGGCAAGAAGCCATCTGTTGTGCCACCGCTGAAAGCCAAAGAGGTCGAGGATGTCATTGCCGCCGGGCGCGACTTCTATCCTGTCAACGGCAAGAACGGGTACGATCGGCGCAAGACCGACGAGTTGCTGGCCGGCTTGTCGAGTTGGTCGCCGGCAATGCGCCAGCGTTCAGCCCAGGCGCTGGGCCGGCGCGAGGGCGATTTTGTGCCGACGCTGCTGAAATTGCTGGCTGGTCCCGACCGCAACGGTCGCTACGGCGCTTGCGAGGCGCTGGGCAGCATGGGACCGCGGGCCGACGCGGCTGTGCCGCAGTTGCTCGCGCTGCTCAAGGACCCGGACCCGTGGATGGAAAGCCTGGCGTGCAACGCCATTGCGCATCTCGGCCCGGAGGCCCGCAAGGCCAGCGTGAACGATCTGCTGGCGCTGGCGGCGCGCAAGAATCCGGCCGATCCGCGGGGGATGGCCCAGCGTGCCGTCGCCGCCGCAATGTTCGACCCAAATCCCGACCTGCGCCAACCGGGCATCCTGCAACATTCGCTGGAGGGTGTTGACCGCCGGTTGCTGTATCCGGCCATGGAATCGTTGCTTCAGAACGACGACGGCCTTGCCCGCTTCGGCCTTGTGCCCTATGTAAACAAACTGACCGACCGTGATCTGGCGGTCATGTTGCCGGCCATCGTCAAGGCGACCGAGAAGCTGGCGCCCAGCGACGAGATGTTTGGCGACTGCATCCGTATAGCCGGCCTGGATCTTCTCGCGCGCCTGCACATCCGCGAGGGCATACCTCTCTGCGTATCGGTTATGGAGTTGGGCCGGTGGGACGGGGGTCGAGTGGAGGGATGTATGAAGGCCCTTCGCCAATATGGCGCTCACGCCAAGGTGGTTCTGCCGCAGTTGAAGGAAATGAGCCGGCGTGCAAACGGCCAGAACAAGGAACTCGACAAGCTCATTGCCGACATCGAAACGGCCACCGATTCGCCAACGCTGGTCGATCTGAAGGATTTTATCGCACGTGCATCCGCGAATGGAGATGCTTCGACAAACACGAAGAAAGGAAAGCCATGAGAAACAGCGGACAGAGTGTGAAGTGTGCGATGATCGCGGCGGTTCTCGGCCTGATGTCGGGGATTGCCCGCCCCGCTTCGGCCAAGCCGCTGAAGGTATTCATCCTGGTCGGGCAGTCGAACATGCAGGGACATGTGAACATATCGACGTTTGATTCCATGGCCGGCGATCCCAAGACGGCGCCCCTGCTCAAGGACATGCGCGGCGCCGACGGCAAACCACGCGTATGCGAGAATGTCTGGATATCATCAATCGGGTGCGCCGGTGACGATACGACCGAGCAGAAAGGCAAACTGACCGCCGGCTTCGGTTCCAATACCAGCGAGATAGGTCCGGAATTTACATTTGGCATTTACATGGAAAAACAGCTCAAGGAACCGATCTTGATTATCAAGACCTCATGGGGCGGCAGGGATTTGCACACTGATTTCCGTCCGCCCAGCGCCGGGCCGTACGTGTTCAATGATACCGAGTTGACCGGCCGCAAGAATCGAGGTGACGACATGGAGAAAGAGAGGGTCAACAAGATCAAAGCCACCGGTGCGTACTACCGCCTGATGCTCGAGCATGTGCGGAAGGTTTTGGGGGACATCAAACGGGTGGCGCCGGAGTATGACCCGAGCCAGGGCTACGAAGTGGCTGGTTTCGTCTGGTTCCAGGGATTCAACGATCTGGTCAGCACGTGGACATATGAC
>Ga0265595_1002904_pt1 | contig 11052 bp, 9 predicted proteins | sample saktaG_15_FD_190148 | JGI IMG/M metagenome (GOLD analysis project Ga0265595, IMG submission 190148) | Saline water microbial communities from Sakinaw Lake, British Columbia, Canada - sak_2013_06_06_50m | ecosystem: Environmental > Aquatic > Non-marine Saline and Alkaline > Saline ... | reverse complement strand
TATTGGACATGGTTTTATCGTCGATTACCAAAGCGGTCACGTCCGTGCCGGCATTAACCGTGTCGTATAATTTGTAATCAGTCGCCGTTGCAACAAGAGCCGGTACGCCGCGCATGACCACGGGCAGCCACAATGACACATAGGCCACAGTTGTGGAGGCTGCTAAACCGAATGCTATGTTCTCAGCCAGGGCAACGGTTGTAAGCCCGAAACAATATCTTTGACAGAGGGCCAGTTCTTGTTTAAAGGGCCGGTATTCAAAGGCCGTTGCTTTAGGGCCGATTTCAAGCTGCACCTCGGCAATATGCAGGAAATCACCCACATCTATAGTTACATCATCAGTCCATATAAAGACTGCCACATTAGTCGCCGAGGCCGTATCTATAGCTATGCCCTCTATTTTGAATGTTTGCCATGCTTCCGTCAGGGCAGACAGCGCCGCCGGCACGTTTTCATAAGTCCAATTAGCCACCAGCGTCGGGTTAGTTCCGGCGGCATCCCATACATTCACCACGTCAGAGGTCACCGCATCAGCTGTTGAGTTCCAGGATAAAACAGCAGCTCGGATCGCATTAACAGTCAGGGCCGCTCCAACCTTTGTTCCTTTGGCCTTAAAAGATAGTGAGACTGTCTGATTTATTAATCGCCGTGAGTCTTTGTTTTCCAGTATGGTGATAATACCGAATTTCTTATTGGCGGTTTCAATGTCCAGTTTAATATTAAAAAGAGGGTTCGTTATCGTAGCCGAGGTTTCCTGGGATACGTCCACAATGTCGTTGCCGTCCGATAACAATGTCCACCGATCCAGTAAATATGTATCATCATTATTCACGGGCGTTGTAGCCGAGGTAAACGGGCCAGCTCCCTTCTGCGCTATGTAAAAGCTGCCATTGATAATTGCGTTCCTGTTGGGGATCCCAGATGTATTCACGAGGTTATTTGTGCCGGCTCCGTGAATACCGGTTTCTGCCCCTGCGTGATTGGTGAGTGCCGTGGTCTGGGCAGCCAAGGCGTCAAACAATACATTTGAGCTTGGCGCTTTCGCCGTTTCCCCATCCGTGCCTCCAGCTGTCTCATCCAGCAGTATCGCTGCGCCGTAGTAATCTAAATCATCCCATTCCGTAACACCGTCACCCACCTTGAGCCTATACATATCAGTTTCAAACCCGACCTCACCGGCTGCCAATATAGGGTTCGCCGCTGTCCACTCAGCTGTTGTGCCCCTCCTAAATTGTATGTTTATTCCCATATTAAGGCTCCCTCATACTAAATATACTAAAATGAAATATGCCGTTCCCGTGGGTGAATTGACTTTCGTCCACGTCAAGGTGCAGCCGTCAGCATCATAAGATTTCACGACGACTGTCTGATAAGCTGCTGAGGCCGGGTATACAACTCCCAGGTAACCGCTCTGGCCAACCACGCTTCCAACGTATTGGTAGATACACTGACCTGACTTGGCAGAGTCAGAGAATCCAATACTCCATGCAATTCCTCCCGGAATTGCGGCCAATAAAAGAATCGCACTGGGTTGAAATCCTGCCCCTGTATAAGCAATGTCAGCCGTGACCGCCGTTAAATCCCTTGAATGAACCTTTACCTTGGAATTTAATCTAAATCCTAATGCCCCCACTCCATGAGCATTAAGAACAGTGGCAGCGTGATCATATAATACGTTAGACGTGGGAGCCTTCGTGGTAAGCCCGTCCGTACCGCCGGCCGTATTATCAAGGAAACTTGCTATACTTGACGGCTCCCCTCCACCATTTAGGTCTAACATGATTGCCGTGTTATTGAGGCCAGTCACCGAGCCGCCATCAATACTGTCAGCGTATTTTTTCGTAGCCGGTTGATAGTCACCCGTGGGTGTGAATATATCCTCATTATCAAGGGAAAGCGCTCTATCAGATGTAAGGATTTCAACATAGGTTGCCGCTATCAAAGTATGCACGGTCACCGTTACGCCATAGCCGGTGCCAACCGGATTTGTGCAGTATGCCCTTATTCTATAATCAGTATTTGGAATTAGTCCCGTCACATTAAGGCTGTATCCGCCCTCGGCGAATGAACCATGCTCATGAACCTCCAAATCAGTTTCAAGCAAGGGTTCGCCGGTAGAACCTTGTTTGTAGCAAAAACCCCTTATCGTTGGCGCGTTGCCGCCGTCATAGGTAATATCACCGTGCCCCATGACGCTTGACTTGCTCGGTGTCGGGGAATCTGTTTCGATCAAGGGCACCCCAACTGCTATTCCATAGGTTGCAGCATAGGGCTCATTGAGGGTGAGGTTGCGGATTGCCAGCCAATCTACTATAACCTGCCCGTACCCACCACTCCCGACAACCGTGTAGAAACAGAAAGGCGTGTCAACTAACATGATATTGGCCGCAGTGGTATCCGGTGAACCGCTGCGGGCAACGTCATTTTCTAAGAAATCCACTCTGACGGCGGTTTTATTCCATTTGAGTTCCTGTATCTGTGAGGCTGCCTTCGTCCAGTTTGTGTTTATCTGCTTGAGGGCTGAAGCCTTGGCAATCCACGTCATGTTATTAGCAAATCTATCCTCGTAGATAACGAAGCCATTAGTGGAGCCTGCGTTCGGTTGCTCAAATCCTACATGGGTAGGCTGTGCAAATCCGGAAGGTTGATAAATGACAGATTTCAGCCTTGCTGCGACAGGGCTGGCGAAATCAACCTTCGTATTTACTGTCCAGCCCTGCAATGTCATTTGACTTCCGGCGATAATGGCGCTGGCAACGCCGGTGCCTTCCCACTTGTCCGTACTCAAAGATGAACCGAGAAAATCATCAAAGAACCGAAACGTATTACTGCCGTTGCTCACGGCCTCATGCGTTCCGCTGTAATACATATATATTGACGTGTCCATTGGGTGCGCCGCAACGCTGGGCACCTCTACCCACACTGAGGCCAGTTGATTCGGGGTGGTTCCCGACAGGCTTTCAATCCAATAGTCACAGAGGGTAGTTCCGTCTGCCGTTGTAAACCTCAAATCGCTAAAATCCGAGGCTATTTCACCTTCACAGTCAACATACCCGTAATAAACGGTTATTCTAACGTAGTCCACATAAACGTCAGCGTCCTCACCGAGGGCACGGGCCACAAAATGCACCCCGAAGGTCGCAGCGTTGATTTGGGCCGGCGTCCAAGTATCACCCCATAAATCATTTGCTCCGCCATAAGTCACCACGGTTGCAGCGGTGCCCCAATTGGTAACCGTGTCACCCTTATTGTTCCCAACCCGTGCAGTGCCGTCCTTGGTCAACTGAACGCACTCATCAACCACATTGGCATTGGCCCTGTATTTTTCTATTTCAACCTTGATACCCTTTACGGTAGCAAGGATCGGTATTGCAAATCCAAACGTAGTAGCCTTCAACACCTCCGTATAATCATTCGTGTCGAAGGTTGCCGCCGTTACCGAAGCGTAGGCCGCATTATCACTATATATATTTGTCGGAGTTACCCACGCATCATCGTCATAAATTCCAGATGCAGCGCTTGCTCCAAGCCCTGCATATTTCAATGATGAAAAATTGGAACCGGCGCTTTCACCAATGTCCAGGCGCACTTGATAATTGGTCAAGGCTCCGTCATCGGAGTGCGCTATCACTATCTCTTTGCGCTTACTCCACAGCGCTAAAAACGACATTATGAGTCTTCCTTGCAGTAATACAACTTCTTACTGGTGGCGTGCCGGTAGATCCTACCTTCAGCCAAGGCCGGTTCCGCGGACAGTTCCTCCACGCAAAAGTTATTAGCTTCAAACAATCCAAAATCTACATCTGCCGCTGCGACGTTGTGGGTATTTAATGCATGGGCCGTAACCGGTGCAACAATAAACTCCAATTCGGTTGCTGTACCGTTGACTGCTACAACCTTGCCACCAGCTCCCGCATAAGTGGCCGGGGCGTCGTCTAAACCGATGAAGGCATTATTTATATCTACAAACTCGAGGCCGGTAGCATCAGCTTTAACCGCCACCTTCTTCCCACCCTGGCCGGAATAACTTGGAGGAACGTCATTCAAATTGGTAAATGAACCGCCACCTGCCCCGATGATGCACCACTTGCTTCCCGAATAGGCAAGTAGGGCATAACTGTCAGCGTCCACCAGGGATAAATCCATAAACATCGGACTCCATATATTGCCGGTGTTATGCTTCAAGACGATCGTGCGGGCACCGTTTGAGGGCCTGATCAGTAATATATCACCCTCGGCTCCGCCGTTTATAGTTGCCAGGTCGTCAGTTGCGGTATCGCTTTCGGTGTCTATAGTGTGGTGCGCCCGGGTTTTGGTTACCACGCCGGCAGCTATGGTTAGTTCGGCCGCCGCTTCAAGGGCGATATTTGTTTTTAGGTAATTAAGATTATCCCGTATCTGGGCGTCCAGGTTTGATTTGGTCAATACCTCGCCAGTTACCCATGTTCGCGGTTCTGTCCAGGCCATTATTAGCTCCTATCCAATAACATCGGTTTCATTATCAATGGTATCGACGTCAACATTGAACCAATCAAGCAAGTCCTGGGCACTTATTTCATGCGCACTCAGCGTCAGCCTGGGGATCCCATCAAGGTCAACGTCCAATACCGCCGAGTCAATCACTCCAATGGCGCTTAGTCCCAGCGGAGAATATTGGTAAGCCACCTGTCCGGCCGCCCGGGCGGTCAGGGCTGTGATAACATTGCCGACATTGCTGCCGATAACTTTCATTTCCACCCTGGGTATAGGTTCTTTATACTTTGCCACCTCTCCCTCGCAATATGCCTCGGCGAAAGTCTGCTCGATTACATGCTTGCTTTGAGTTTTGGTTCGCCGCCCGTATTTGTTTATTGAAGGCCCGTCCGTGGCCCTGGCTACAATATCCACAGGGTAACGGTGCCAACCATCTTTTAAAAGCTCAAGCGTGGTTTCATAACTCGGTAACATCACCCTGACATCGTTCCACACGTCGGCAATGTCCACCTCTGTTTTCAGATCGGTTAGTTCAGATCCGGTTAAAGTTATCATGCGTGCTCACTTGCTCTGGCCTGCACCAGCCCGATGTTTGCCGTAATGATCCCGAAGGTATCAATGGCCAGGTCAAGGGACTCCACAATAAAATAGACCGCATCCAGGCCGCAGGTCGGCTCGGTAACTTGAACCAGGTCGCTTATTTCCAGCCCTAATATCTTGATGGTGAGGGCATCGGTCTTTGAGACAACGGTTATCTGCACCAGGGCATAAGGCTCAATGTTTCGATCAAGGATTGCTGTCACCTGGCCCTTGGGCGTGGCATATAGCGCTGCGACGTTGGCCACGATCGGGTTGTCTATTCTGTAAGAGCGTCGGCCGTATTTAGCAATAGATACGGCGTCATATCCCCTAACCAGTACCTCGGCTTCCGGTTCTCCCACGATGCACAATACATCGTTCACCAGTTCGCCGTCATTTAATTCGTAAGTCAGGTCTACCAGTTCGGTATCAATAAACGTGACCGTCACTATGTTTTCCTGCGCTGGTAGCTTTCATATTGAAACACGCCTTCTTTATCCATGTAATACCTGCCGGCAGCCATGCGGCTGACATCATCCTCAGCCTTCTTGGCAGTAGCGTATTCCCTGCCAAAACCAAACATGCTGACCGGCCCGCCGAATGACAAGGTAGCCCCAAAATAGTTATTCGTATTCATCGGTATCAGAGTCCCATTGGGATTATGTACGTGCAGGCAGGCTCGATAATTGTAGGTTGTGTCCGGTAATAGGCCAGCTATGGTCATTTGGATTGGCATCATAAATCCACGAGTTCCCCAATCGTGGGCCGGTTGACCGAGCGTGTAAAGCCAACGAATAGTATTGCCAGTAAGTGTCCCTGATCCATATTCAAAGCCGAGGGCAACGTAGAATTTGCTGTTTCCTTTGTAGTGGAACAGGCCGTGCATGGTCGCTCCGGTAGCCCAAACCTCGGTCGCCGGCAGAGTGATAATTGCAGCCGTCCAGGTAGTGTCATCGTCTTTCTTCTTGGTCTTAAACCAAAACGTCTTTGGGCACACTGCAGGTTGCGTGAACCAATACCACGTATCCGCAGCCAACCCAGTCAGGATACCGTCCTCCGAAGCATTGCCATCCTCTCCCTCTTCACCCCATACCCACGGCATATCATCAATCGGGCTGTGCAATACAGCTCCACTGTCGGTGAGAGTGTCATCGTTGGTGACTCCTATCTCGTCACAATCAGTCCCGTCATAATCAAGATATTCGATCCAGGCAGTGCAACATAGCGTAGTGTAGTTGCTCGTCGAGGTTACTGCATTGGTTTCGCCCCACGGGTCTATTACTGGAGACACTGGAAGCCCTAATTCACCATTGCCAACCGAAGGCGTTGGGATATATACAGCACTCGGGTCGGACGGTGAACCAATATGGTAACTGTATTGCCCTCCTACGGTCGCCCACTCCTGCACTATATAACTCACGTCCTGGGCACCCGCTGGTATCTCAGGCCACTGGATATTGAATTTCACATCATAGTCAATCACCTCAGACGCGCCGTTGGTGCGTGAAGGGCGGCCGTTCCACAGGTGAGACAGGAGCGCCATTCTGCTCGAGTAAACCCGTCCGCATTGTACATCGCTGTAGGCACTCCAGGCTGACCAGGGAACAGCGGCTACATAGGCCAAATCGGCGTTGTAGGCCGCCATTACCCTCGGCCACCAACCGGCCGTCCCGGGTGGAGTTATGGGCGACCCGTCATTATTTTCAAATCCGCCCCAGCCAAGGATAGTAAACCGCCCTGCCTCCTTGGTGCTTTTAGATACTAATGCGGGTATCCTGCTGAAACGTATCACCTACGCTTCCCTGTGAAAGCGGCTTTCGTAGACCAAGCTACCGCTCTCATCAATATACAACCGGCCCTCTGCAGTATCAGCTATCCGCTTTAACAGTTCTTGAGCCGTTTGATAGTCATAACCATTGGTTAGTGCAACGCCGTTTTCATCATAGGTTTTGTGAAAAGCCGATGCTACTGTTACCCAGATATAAGCCATATTTCATCCTCAAGGTTTTGCAAATTCAAAGGTATCCGGGAAATACGCTATATCGCCGCCGTCCACATCAACGACCCGGCGCAGCACCCGGTGATAATAACCGGAACCGTCCGCGGGAAAACCTATCGAATCACCACCAATCGTTAAAGTTATATAAAACGTATTATCTGTGATGTATCTCACGTAATAGACCACAAGCGGGTCAATGGTGGTGGGTATTGATGCGCCGCTGAACATGACTCTGTCTCCCGTGACGAGCCCGTGCCCAACTTTTGTAACCGTTCCTCCGGCAGTCTGCATGGTGCAGGCAACAAGTGCCATTTTCCAGCCTGCTGCATTTAATACCTGGTGCGTGGCCTCCCCGTCATTCATTATGGTTTTGTGATCCATATCCTGCACCACTATTGTCTTGGTCAATAGGTCAATGCCGTCCGTGGCATAAAAGTAAATATCCTGTTTGGACTTTATGGGATAGGCTGTTATCCGGTTGATGTATCCATAATATAAAGGGTAGGTCGTGCCTCCATATACAGCAGTTACCTTCACAGGAAGCCATAGCCGAACCTTGCCGACGTAATCCCCTGTTGTAGCGGTGGGATAATATTTGCCCAAGGAGTTTTCCAGTACCATCTCCAGCGTGGCCGCCGGGTATGTATTGCTATCCTTGTCTTTGCCCCTCGAGATACGGAAATGCTTAACATCAGCAGTTATATCATCATATTCCGCGGTGAAGTCGTGAACTCCCGCAAAATCGGCACAATCCCAATCTACGTAGATATGATATGTGGGTATGTTCACAAATGACCTCCCACACTATAAAAATTAGTCTCGGTCGGTTTGTGAACGCTACGCCGGGTCTCTTCATTCATTATTCTTTGAAGGTCGCGTACCAGGGCGCGCTTAGAGAGGTCATCTCCAATGTAGTTGCCGACGTTGACATTGACTGTTGAGCCGGAGCTTCTTAGTCGGCCTAACTGGCTCAGTGGTATCACAGCCTCCGGGACATCGCCTATTATCCCCAGGGTAGGCCTGGTAAAGATCCCGCCAGAGGCGTATTTTTGTACGCCGGCATTGGCCGAAACCGTTATAGTGCCGCCTCCTCCACTGAATAGGTTGTCCCAGGCTGTCTTGATTTGATTGGCAACCCGCTGAATCTCGGCCCAGGCATCAACGAACGGCTGCGTTAGCCAGGTTACCATGTTAGCGAATGCCGCTTGAATAACCGTCGGTAGATTCTGAAACCAAACAATAACCTCGTTCCATTTGGTGATCACCCAGGTTTTAGCCTGGTCAAAGGCCATCCTTATATTGTTTACCGCGATATTTATCCAGCCGGTTATGATCGTGCAGATATTAGACCAAACCTCGTCCCATTTTGCGGTGGATAGAATTTCCCAGTTGGATACTATCGTCCATATGAAGAAACCCACTCCGATGAGAGCGGCAACAAAGGCGGCAATCAAGCCTAGGCCAAGTCCAGCAAAGAAAGTGACCAATCCTGCTGCCAAGGTCTGTAAGAATCCACCAATGAGGCCGAGGACTATTCCGATGGATCCACTCCAGCCGGCTGCCCAGGTTCCGGCGGTAGTAACAGCACCGCCGACTCCCATAATAAGCTGTAATCCAACCCAGCTCGCCTTGGCCAAATCACAGGCCAGTTTGATTTTTAAGATGGCGTCGGCCACAGCGGTAACAGTCCCAATTACAATGGCAATCTTGGCTATGGTTAAAGCTGAATCCACCCAGTTCTTTACCTCGTCCTTGTGCTCCTCCATCCACTTGGATAGTTTTTCCAGTTCTTTGGTCAAGGTGTCTATCCAGTTGGTTGCATCCCCACCGAAGGTAGCAGCCACAAAGGTACCTATCGTGTTTTGCCAGGCAATTCCCAGCTTGTCCATAGCATCCTTTGCCTTGGCCAGTTTCCGGACCGTCTCCTCGCTCATTATATTCATGCTGGCCAGAAACGCCTCGACATCACCGGATGCTGCTATGAGGGCTTTCTGCCCGCCCTTGCCCAATAAAGCCCCGACTATGCCCTGTTGTTCATTTGAATCCGATATACTGGACAAGGCGACAAATATCGCCCGCAGCCGGCCCTCGGTATCCAGCTTGCCAAAGTCATCGAGGTTTATATTTAACCTGGCGAAAGCCTGGGACGCTTTATCCCCGCTTATTTCCGAGCCCTCAAGCTCCTCGACCATATCGGATAGCTGTTCCGTGGTGGCCTTCCCGCTTGTAAGCGCCTTCTCGTATTTATCGCTTAGTTCGTCATATTTATCATTGGCCTTGCCCGTGGCCGAGGTTGCAGCATCATAGGCTGACGTCATTTTCTTGACCATGATGGCTATGTCATTGCCATCGCCGCCGGCAATTTTCATCATGTTTGACCAGCGCTGGGTTTCCTCTATAGTGAAACCTATCTTTAAGGACAGCTCCTCAATGTCGTCACCCCAGCTTGCCGCATCTTTGAAGGCCAAGGCCAGTGGTGCAACAATGGCCGCACCGATACCGAAGGAGATCTTGGAGATGTTTTGCAGCTCCTTGCTGATATTACCGAACGTCTTTTTAAAGTTACGCTCGACATCGCCAAGTTTTTTATTGAAGTCACTTATGTTTGCCCTTAGTACGAAAACTAATGCTTTTTCAGTTGCCATCAGGTGCTCCGTAAATCAGGTTTATTATCCCGAACATCTCCTCGGGGGATTGTGTCTTGCTCTCTTTGTGCCGGTTGCCAGGCATGAAATCCTGGGGTGTGAAAACCTTTGACCTCTTGGGATCACGGTTAATATTCGCGAGAACTGCACAGATCAACCCGGCGCGGTAGTCCTGGCTTTCAATGGTCAAGGCGTGCCGCTTTAGCAGTGCAGCGAACTCTTTGAAAGTGAGCGCCCAGAGCCCGTCCTCTGAGAGATTGAGGTCATACCTCCCGATAGCCCAGATTGTCAGCCAATCGAGAGGCTCTGCGGGTTTGGGTCCGGGTTTTCCTGACCTTTGGGCATGGCGGCGCTCATTATCCTGGGCAATAACTGAATGAACTCTGTCATTACCTCAATATCAACCAGGTATTTCAGATCGTCCAGTTTTAAAGCCCTGTCCTCCCAGAGTAAACATGCCCACAGGAAAGGCACTATTTCCTTTTGAGTGAACTTGCTCGGGTCGGCATCACCGGACAGGATGTCGATCCCCGTGACCTCCTGAAATTTCTCCATGCCGCCCATGGTCCATTTAAGATTCCTTTGCTTGTCTAACATTATCGGAATGGTTTCCATAAAGGCTCCTGTCTTATGACGCCGCTCTGAATAACTTTATGCGGTATGTTTTGGCTACTTTGCCGGTGTTCTTTTGAGTTATCACGATGTCCTTGATTGTGCCGGCTGCACCCAGGGCAATGGCGGTTGACGCCTCTCCGGTTGCTACTGCAGAGCCCTGCACCGTTAGAACGCCCGTGGTTGCTGTCGGAGTAACCGTTACTGATGAAATAGCCGTGAGTACAGTAGCGATATAGTCATACTTGGTAGCAGAGGGAGCCGGTGAAATAACGGCGCTCTCCGATATGGCAAAGAACGGCGTGGTCAAACCGTCTGAAGCGCTGACGGCCAGCGTCGACGCACCGGAGATTTTCAACGTGGCGTTGAACGGGACCTTATCGCCCACTGCAAAGCCACCGATGCCAAACTCTGTTACCAGTGCAGAGAAGGTCAAAGTCGCAGTGATGGCAGTAGGGAAGGTGAGTACATACGAGGAAACGGTACCTGCCTCGAAGTCGGCAAAGACCGCTTGTTGGCCGGCAACATCACCAGCCACGAAGTTTCCTTCTATTTGAAGTTCACCGGCATCCTTCCAGCCTGCAATGAATTCCCTGTAATTACCCACACTGGATAGCGTGGTAACATCGACAGTGTCCTGTTTGTTTGACTGCGGTGAGATCTTGGTGATCTCCGCAATCGCGACGCCTTCTCTTTCGAGAACCACGCCCTGGGCCATAATTGCTGATGTGGTCATGGTGCCCT
>Ga0265595_1002903_pt1 | contig 11057 bp, 13 predicted proteins | sample saktaG_15_FD_190148 | JGI IMG/M metagenome (GOLD analysis project Ga0265595, IMG submission 190148) | Saline water microbial communities from Sakinaw Lake, British Columbia, Canada - sak_2013_06_06_50m | ecosystem: Environmental > Aquatic > Non-marine Saline and Alkaline > Saline ... | reverse complement strand
CGGCGCGCTCGCGGAACTCCGGCGGGTACTTCGATGGTCTGGACATCTGCGGGGTTCTCCCTTCCTTGAAGACATGATCCTCCAAGAAACAGAGCCTCCGTCAAACCCGGGGCGTGCCAGGAGTATGCGTGGGTCAAGACTGAGCAGGAGGCACAGAAGTGCCTTGTTTAGGGAGAGTCTCGAGCAGCGAGCAGAGAGGATCGTTGGCAATGACGGTCCAAAGCTGACTCCTGTGTGACGATTGACAGTTGACCCCCCTATCGTCTCGACGGCGGCGTCGTGAGGCCGGCTTCCCTTCTGTCTGTCAGGCGGTAGGGCTCGCCTGCACCGAGAGTGAGCATGCGCCGAACTTGAGTTTCATAAGTCCTACCTTGACTTTATCAATGTGCCAAGGTACTCTAGGCTCGTCAGGTCAACGAGAGTGGAGTACGCAATGACGAACGACTGGCACGAGCTGACCGATCTCACCGCCGATCGCCGCTTTCTCGTGACCGAGGTGCGGATGGACTCGGGCATCTCCATCAGGGGGGAGTTCGAGCTCCCGCCTCTGGCGGGGCTGCGCTACGAGGACCAGGTGTTCGTGAGCGAGTTTGTCCGCAGCCACGGCTCGATCAAGGACATGGAGAAGGCCTTCGGCATCAGCTACCCGACGGTCAAGAACCGCCTGAACCGCATCGTCGGCCAGCTGCCTCTGGTCGAGCAGGTCGTGAGCCCTCCCGAGGGTGACGACACGCTCGACCTGCTGGAGCGCGGCGAGATCACGGCCGACGAGGCCGCCCGGAGGCTCGAGCGATGAAGGTCCCGCCGCTCGTCCTCGACCTGAGGGTGGTGTCGCCCCGGAGGCGGCGCCCGGTGCGTCTGTGGTTGCCGCTGTTCCTGCTGTGGCCTCTCGCGCTGGTACTGGGGGCCCTGGCGCTCCTGGTCGCGATCTTCGTCGACGGCGTGCTGCTCGCCCGCGGCAGGCGCTATCACCACTACACCGTCCTGCTGGTCCGCTCGTGCGCCGTGCTCTGCGAGACCCGAGGGACCGTCATCCGGTTCAGCAACGAAACGACGGCCGTCGACATGACGGTCCACTGAGAAAGGGTGTTGATGATGAGTGAAGACCGCGGCCGGATCCTGAGCCTGCTCGCCGCCGGCAAGATCACCGCCGATGAAGCCGAGCGTCTGCTGGACGCCCTCGACGCGCGCACGAGCGCCGCATCACCGGCGGGGGCGGCGTTCGAGGGTGACCCCGAGCCTCTGCTCACGGCGCTTCCGAAGCACCTCTACGTCAAGGTCATCGCCGTGAGCGGCGACAACGTGGACGTCAAGATCCCCATCGCGCTCGTGCGCTCGGGTCTCAAGCTCACGTCGCTCATCCCTCCGCAGGCGATGGACCAGATCAGCGACACGATGTCTGAGCACGGCATGTCCGTCGACTTCAACAACCTGAAGCCCGAGGACATCGACGAGCTCGTCGGCGCGCTGCGCGAGATGGAGGTCAACGTGGACGCCAAGAACGGCGACACGGTGCGGGTGTACTGCGCGTAGCGGCTCGAGCTCGAGCCGGCGGCCGTGGTTGGCGCTCGCCGAGCCCTCATACGGGTCAGCCTGAACTCGCCGCGATCGCTGCGAGGAGTTCAAGCGGCTCGAACACCGGGATGGTGGCCTTCGCGAAGTCGCGACCATTGCGCGTGACGATGGCGCTCACCCCGGCCGCCTGCGCCGCTTCGTGTGCGACGGCGTCCTCGTAGTCGCCGAAACCATCGTCGGCGAGCGCGCGCTGGAGCACGTCACGGTCCACCGGCGCGACCTCGAACACACTCAGCAGCGTACGGACCTGCTCATGCGCGCGCATACGCCCGAGGTCCTTGGCTCCGATGTAGTAGAGGGTGGTCACCGCCGTGGCACAGATCGAGCCCTCGATGCGGCCGTTGTCGACAGCCGCGACCAGCTTGGTGGCCACTTGGACGAAGGGCTCCCTTTCGAGCAGGACGTCGAGCAGGACGTTGGTGTCAAACAGCACCTTCACCGGTACTTCTCCTCAAGGTGCCGGTGGTAGTCATCCTCGGTCGTCGTCGCGCCCTTGAACCCGCCGATCAGCGAACGGACACGAGGGGTGATCTCCGTCCCCGGTATCTCCTCATCCGCATCGATCAAGGAGAAGTAGTCGGCGACGAGCTGGGACACGGACTTGCCCGAGCGCTGTGAGTAGCGCTTGGCCCTGAGGATCAGCTGGTCATCGAGCCTGAGTGTGAGCTTGGTGTTCATGGCACAGCCTTCCGACGTATCTTTGATACAACGATTGTACGTCACAACCACTGAATCGCCAACGCGGAAGTCACGGCACTGTGGACCAGGCGGCCTATGATATCGAGAACGCCGGCCAGTCCATACGCATGGAGGTCCGAACCGATGGGCAACGCAGCAGTGCGCGCGACCACGAAGCACCCCGCTGTCGAGGAGCGCGCGGCGACGGGCCGCGCGGCGCGCGCCACTGCGCCGCGCGCCTCCCTCGCCGAGCACACGCCGGCGGCTGGGCGCGACCCGCTGGCGATCCTCGTCGCCCAGGCGGCGACCCGGCAGCAGGAGCTGCTGCCCATCCGCTACGGCAGGATGGCGGCGTCGCCGTTCGCCTTCCTGCGCGGCGCCGCGGCGGTCATGGCGGCCGACTTCGAGGCGTCGCCGGTCAGCGGCCTGCGCGTGCAGGCCATCGGCGACGCGCACGTCTCCAACTTCGGCGTCTTCGCCAGTCCGGACCGCCGGCTCGTCTTCGACGTCAACGACTTTGACGAGACCCTGCCGGGCCCGTGGGAGTGGGACGTCAAGCGTCTCGCCGCCAGCGTCGTCGTGGCGGCGGGGGAGAACGGCGTGGGCAAGAAGGCCGCGGCTGCTATGGCGCGGCGAGCCGCCGCCGCCTACCGCGTCTCGATGTGGCAGTTCGCCGACGACGCCACCCTCGACGTGTGGTATGCGCATCTCGACGTCGAGGACATCGTGGCGGCGGCCGCGAAGCCGAAGGACCGGGCGCGCCTCGACAAGCTGGTGAGCAAGATCCGCAGCCGCAGCAGCCGGCACGTGGTGGGCAAGCTGGCCGAGGTCGTGGACGGCGAGCTGCGCTTCAAGAGCCTGCCGCCGCTGGTGACGCCGCTGCGCGAGCTCGTCACCGACCCCGCTGAGGCCGCGGAGGTGCGTGACATGGTCACGCACGGGTTCGCGGCCTACCGCTCGAGCCTCGCCCCCGAGCGGCGCCTACTGCTGGACCGGTTCCATGTCGTCGACATCGCCCGCAAGGTGGTGGGCGTCGGCAGCGTCGGTACGCGCTGCTTCATCGTCCTGCTCGTCGGCCGCGACACGGACGACCCGCTGGTGCTCCAGTTCAAGGAGGCGGACCGCTCCGTGCTGGAGCCGTACGCCGGGCGCAGCGTCTACCGCCATCGCGGGGCGCGCGTGGTCAACGGCCAGCGGCTCGTGCAGCTCGAGAGCGACGTCTTCCTGGGCTGGAACTCGCTGGCCGACAGGGACCAGCACTTCTACTGGCGCCAGCTCAAGGACATGAAGGCCTCGGCCGAGATCGGCATGCTGAGCGCCACGGCCTTCACTCAGTACGTCGATGCCTGCGCCTGGTGTCTGGCCAACGCGCACGCCCGCTCCGGCGACCCCGTCGCCATCGCCGCGTATCTCGGAGCGCGAACGAGCTTCGACAAGGCGATCGCGACGTTCGCGACCGCCTACGCCGTCCAGACGTCGGCCGACTGGGAGGCCCTCAAGCAGGCGATCGCCGACGGCAAGCTGGAGGCGCAGGCGGGGGTCTGAGCGGCGAGGTGAGTGGGCAGCGGCAGGCCGACTCGCCGTAGCGGGCGATCGGCGGCCGGCTCCGCCTCGGACGTCAACTCGCCGGCGCGTGCGTGCTCAGCCAATCGCGGAGCGCATCGTTCAGCCGCGTCTGCCAGCCCTTGCCGGTGCTCCTGAACGCGCGCACCACGTCGGCGTCCAGGCGAATGTTCACGTGCTCCTTCGGGTTCGTGGAGCGCGGCCGTCCGCGCCTGGGTCTGAGCAACTCCTGCGCGGCGTTGGCGCCGACCAGGCCGGGAAGGACCTCCTCAGCCGCCCGCGCCTCGTCGAACCACTCGTCGGTGGCTTCGGGCGCGTCTTCGTCGATCAACTCAGGGTCTGGCTTGCCTGCCATAGCGCGTCCTTTCGCGATGGTTCGCCCTGCGCAGACTGATCACGTGCACCACGCCGCCGCGTGGCGTGAACACCAGCATGTGCAGGTGCTCGCCGATCACTCCGAGCGCCTGGTAGCGGCGTTCTTGGTAGTCTCTGCGCCTGTCCTCGACGATCAACGCCGAGCTCCAGTCGAACTCTTCGGCGAGGTCAAAGCCCAAGCCGCGCTGGGCCTTGTTGCGCTCGCTCTTGGCTGGATCGTAGCTGAGTCGCATTTATTGTACCCACATGAATCCGAGGTTGGACAGGCGAGCGAGTGGGTCGTCCGCGCTTGCGCGGGCGACGATCGGCCCCCAACTGGGTGCACCTCGAGCCGGGCGCGTGGCGAGGGCTGGGGGGAGGGGGGGTCTGGAGACGATGATTGGTCGGCGATCACGAGAGGTCAAGGATGACGATGGGCTGAGGAGCGACTCAATGCGTCGACCACGCCGAGTGACTCCCGGCGCACATCCTCGGTGTAGATCTGGGGGCGATGGGGAGCACCCCACCGGTCGCCGTCAGAGAACGTTCGTGAGGATCAGCGCTGCGACGACGACGCTGAGACCGATGCGGTAGTAGCCGAAGATCGCCAGGCTGTGGCGGTTCAGGTAGCCCACCATCCACTTGATCGAGAGCGCGGCGGCGACGAACGCCACGACGACGCCGACGATCGGCGCCACGACCCCCAAGGTGTCGACGATGAGGCGGCCCTCCTGCACGGTCTGGACCAGGGTGGCCCCCGTGAGCGTGACGAGGCCGAGCAGGAAGCTGTACTCCACCGACGCCTGGGTGCTCAGCCCGACGAGGCGGCCGCCGAGGATAGTGGCCAGGCTGCGGCTGACCCCGGGCCACATGGCGACGCACTGGAGCAGCCCGATGATGAAGGCCCGGCCGAGCGTGAGGTCCTCGAGCGTCGCGCCCTCGGTGGGGGAATGCCCGGTGCGCCGGTCGTGGCGCGCGACGGCGAGGATGACGAGCCCGCCGACGAGCCAGGCCGCGGTGATCGGCCAGAGGTGGAACAGGTAGTCCTTGAGCAGCTGCTCGGCGAGCAGGCCGATGACGACGGCCGGGATGACGGAGGCGACCAGCGCGACCGCCACGCGGCGGCCGTCCGGGTCGCGGCCCACGATGCCACGCAGCATGCTCCAGATGCGCCGCGCGTACAGCACGAGCACCGCGAGGATCGCCCCGAACTGGATGACGATCACGTAGGCGTCGGCGGCGCGCTTGGCCTCCTCGGTGTCGTTCAGGCCGAGCGCGTGAGCCGCCAGCAGCAGGTGCCCCGTCGAGCTGACGGGGAGGTACTCGGTGACGCCCTCCACGACGCCGAGGACGACCGCGTCCACGAGCGAGAGGCCGTCGCCCTGGGCCGCGGCGCTGCTCGCCGCCCCTACGGGCGGCGCCGCGGCGGTGGACGGCTGGGCGAAGCCGAGCGCGGCCGCGAGCAGCACGACCGCGAGGAACGTCACGTAGTGGCGGGGAGCGAAGCACATGGTGGCAGAGTATATGTGGAGACGGCCGGCGCCGCGCCCCGGCGGGCGCCGACGGGAAGGCGGGTGCGGCCGGCGCCCCGCCCCGAGCCTCAGGCCCGGCTGCGCTCGGCGGCGGCGCTCGCGCGAGCCCGCCGCCGCCGTGTGATCCACAGCCCGAGGGTGTCCGCGTAGCGCGTCACCAGCGGGCTGCTCACCGCCGTCAGCAGCACGTAGGTCGCCGCCAGCGGCGCCAGGAGGCTCTCCGTGCCGGCGGCGACGCCGAGACCGGCGATGACTATGGAGAACTCGCCGCGCGCAATGAGCACCGTGCCCGCGCGGAGGCGGCCGGGCAGGGCGCTGACCTTGCGCGCCGCGAGCCACCCGGTGAGCAATTTGGTCGCCGAGGTCACCACCCAGAGGATGACGGCGACGCCGAGCACGCCCGGGATGGAGCGCACGTCGATCTGCAGCCCGAACGAGACGAAGAAGATGGCGGCGAACAGGTCGCGCAGCGGGCTCAGCAGCTCGCGTGAGCGGTTGGCGATGGTTCCCGAGATGGCGAGCCCGACGAGGAACGCCACGACGCCCGCCGAGACGCTGATCAACTCCGCCGCGCCGCCGGCGATCATCAGGAGTCCGACGACGGTGAGCAGCACCACCTCGCTCTTGGGATGCGAGATGCGGCGGCTGAGGAAGTGCCCGTGTTTGTGCGCGAGGAAGAGGGCGGCGACGGCAAGGGCGCTTGCCGCGAGCGCCAGGGCCACCGCCCGGGGCAGGCCGCCGCCCGCCAGCAGTACGGCCACGAGCGGCAGATACGGCGCCATGGCGAGGTCCTCGATCACCAGCACCGAGAGTACCGACGGCGTCTCGAGGTTGCCCAGCCGGCTGAAGTCGTCGAGGACCTTGGCGACGATGCTCGACGACGAGATGTAGGTGACGCCGCCGAGCAACATGGACGGCAGGACGTCCCAGCCGAGCGCGAGCCCCACCAGCAGACCGGGGGGGAAGTTGAGCGCCATGTCGGCGATACCCGCGCCCAGCCCCGTGCGCAAGCTGCCCACGACGTCGTCGATGGTGTACTCCAGCCCCAGCATGAAGAGGAGGAGGATCACCGCGATCTGCGACTCGATGACGATGACGTCGGGGTCGATGTTGGGCGGCGCGACGACCCCGATGACGAGGCCGGCGAGCAGGTACAGAGGGATGGGGGAGAAGCCGGTGCGGGCTGCCAGCCGCGCAAGCGCGGCCAGCACCAGCAGCACGGCGCCGACCTCGAGCAGGAAGGCCGCGCCGCCTGCCGTTATGGCGAGCACTCCCGCCGCTCCGTCAGAGGCTGCGCAGCAGTGTGGCCATGGCCTCCACGCCCTTGGGGGTGCCGACGACCACGGCTACGTCTCCGGGTTGCAGGCTGAAGGCCGACGGAGGCGCCGGGACTGTCGTCTTGCCGCGGATCACGGCGACGATGGAGGCCGGCTCTTCGTCCTGGTGTTCGATGTCGAAGAGCGAGCAGCCGGAGCACTGGGAGCCTTCGCCGACCGGCAGCCAGTCGATGGTCAGGCCCTGCGTCGACAGACGCATCGACGTGACCTCTTCGGTCACGTGCGACTGCCCGAGGACCTCGGCCAGCGAGCGCGCGTCCTCTTTGGCCAGCCTGAGGATCTCGTGGCAGGCGTCGGGATCCTCCTCGCTGCAGACGAGCACCTCGCAGCGGCCGCTGTGGTGGTTGATCACGACGACGCGCGCGCCGTCGCGCGTCGTGAAGTCGAAGCGGATGCCGACGCCGGGGAGGCGTGTCTCGTTGATCTCGCCCATGGGAGGAGTGTACCCCAGAGAGCATGGTCCGGGTGAGTCCGGGGCGGGGGGAGAGGCGGCCGCGGCCGCAGGCGCTACGGCTCCCGGTGCGGCAGGCGCCGCGGCAGCAGGGCGCCCGCCAGGGCGCCCAGGAGCGCGGCGAGGGCCGCCGTGTAGAAGGGCCACCTGAACGCCCCCGAGACCTCGTCCCAGAGCAGGTTCTCGAGGCGGTCCTTGAGATCGAGCAGCGCGAGTCCCTCGAGGAACCCGACATCGTCGCCGATGTCCTCGGCTATCGGATGCGCCACCTTGCGCATCTCGCTCATGCCGGCGGTGGCGTCGATGGTCCGCGCCTGGTCGAGCGCCTCGATGAGGCGGTCCTTGATCGGCCGGCTCACGCCTCCCTGCGCGCGCGTGAGCGCCTGACCCTCGTCCGCGGCGCGGTTCACCGCCGTGCTCATCGTGTGCGCGAAGACGGCGACGAGGATCGCGATCCCGAGCAGAAAGCCGAGTTGCCGCGCCGTGTTCAGCATGCCCGAGCCGGCGCCCTTGACGCCGCCGGGCACGGCGCTCATGCCTGCCGCGAGGAGAGCCGGCAGCGAAAGCCCCAGGCCGGCGCCGACGAGCGCGCTGCGCCAGAGCACCGAGATCACGGGATCGGTGCGCGCCAGGTGCCCGAGGGCGACGAGGCCGGCGGCGGTGATCAGGGCGCCGGCGACGGCCAGCAGTCGCGGCCCGAGGCGGTCCGTCAGCCACCCGGCGAGCGGCGTGAGCGCGAGCACGGCGGCCGGCAGGACGGCGATCGCAAGGCCGGCCTTGAGCTCGCTGAAGTCCATCATCGCGACCATGAAGATGACGAGCATGAACGAGGTGCCCATCATCGCGATGTCGACGGTCATGATGGCGCTGCTCGCCGCGGCGAAGGTGCGGCCGCGGAACAGGCGCAGGTCGAAGAGCGGGGCGGAGGCGCGCAGCTCCCACCAGGTCCACGCCGCAAGGATGACGGCGCCGGCGGCGAACAAGCCGAGGATCGCGCCCGACGTCCAGCCCCAGTCGTTACCCTCGATGATGGCCAGGGTGACGCAGAACAGCCCGGCGGTGACGAGGCCGACGCCGGGCCAGTCGAGGGGCTCGTCGCTGCGTGCCTCGCCGCTCCGGCGCACGAGCGAGAGCGCGAGGATCACCCCGAGCGTCCCGACCGGCAGGTTGAACCAGAAGATCGCCGGCCAGTCCCAGCGCTCGACGAGCACGCCGCCGAGCACCGGTCCGGCGGCGGCGGCGGCCGAGCTGAGCGCGCCGAAGAGGCCGGCGGCGAAGCCCTTCCGGCCCTCCGGAAACGCCTGCAGCAGCAGGGTCAGGGCGGTGGGCACCACGGCCGCCGCCCCCACCGCCTGCAGGACGCGCCAGGCGATCAGCGCGTCGATGCTGCCGGCGCGGGCGCAGAAGAACGAGGCGCCGGTGAAGACGGCCAGCCCGAGCGCGAACAGCAGCCGGTGGCCGTACCGGTCGGCGAGCCGCCCCATCGTCAGGAACAGCACGGTGAGCACCAGGTTGTAGCCGTTCATGATCCACGACACGGAGAGCACGGAGACACCGAAGTCCTGGATGATGCGTGGCACGGCGACGCTCATCGCGGTCGCGTCGGCCAGCGTGAGCAGGATCCCGGGCGCGAGCGCGATGACGACGAGCCACGGATGCGCCGCCGCGCGGCCGGCCGGGGCGGCCGGCAGGGCGACTCCGGGGAGCTGATGATCCGTGCCCGACATCATGGGCGGAGTGTACATGGTGCGCTAAGATGGCCGTCATGCAGGTACGTGACGTCATCGCCGCGGTCGACCGCCTCGCTCCGTTCGCCCTCGCCGAGCCCTGGGATCACGTGGGGCTGCAGGTGGGCGCGCCGGGAGACGTGCTTTCGCCGGCACCGGGCGCTCCCGGCGCGCGGCCGGCGGCCGGCGCGCCGGCCGGAGCCGCGCCCCTCGTGCTCGTCACCCTCGAGGTGGACGACGCCGCTCTGGACGAGGCCGCGCGCCTCGGCTGCCGGCTCATCGTCGCGCATCACCCGCTGATCTTCGACCCGCTCGAGCGGCTCTCGGACGACAGCCTCGCCGGCCGCCTCGCCCTGCGCGCGGCGCGCGAGGGCGTCGCCGTGATCGCCGCGCACACCAACCTGGACAAGGCGCACGGCGGCATCGCCGACGTGATCGCGGCGATGCTGGGGCTCGAGGCGGCGGCGCCGCTGGCGCCGGCCGCCGCCGACTCCCTCAAGCTCGTCGGCTTCGTCCCCGCCGACGACGCCGACCTGGTGCGCAAGGCGCTCTTTGCCGCCGGCGCCGGCGTGATCGGCGAGTACGAGCACTGCTCGTGGTCGGTCGCCGGGCAGGGAACGTTCTTCGGCCGCGAGGGCACCGACCCCGCCGCCGGCGTGGCCGGCCGCGACGAGACCGTCGACGAGCTGCGCCTCGAGGTCGTGTTCCCGCGGCGGCTGCGCCGCCGCGTCACCGGCGCCTACGTGGCCGCGCACCCGTACGAGGAGCCGGCATTCGACGTCGTGCCGCTCGAGAACGAGGTCGCGACGCTCGGTCTCGGCCGCCTCGGCGCGCTCCCGGCGGCGAAGCCGCTCCGGGAGTTCGCCGCCGAGGTCGCGGCCGTGCTGCATCTGCCGGGGCTCCGTTACGCCGGCGACGCCGAGCGGCCGGTCGGACGCGTCGCCGTGCTGCCCGGCTCCGGCGCCGAGGCCATCGCCCGCGGAGTCGCCCACGTGGCCGACGTGCTGGTCACCGGCGACGTGAAGTACCACGAGGCGCGCGCCGCGCAGGCCCAGGGGCTGGCGCTCGTCGACGCGCCGCACGGCGTCACCGAGCAGGAGGGCGTGCTGCGCTGGGCCGGGAAGCTCGCCGTCGAGCTCGGCCCCGGCGCCACCGTGGAGACGTTCAGGAACCCCGGCGTGCGCGTCTGGCAGGATGCCGCCGTCGCGGGGAGCGAGCCGATGCGCGCGCCGGCGTCCGAACCGGCCGCGGCTGTGCCGCCGGCCGCCGCAGGCGCTCCAGCCGCCCCGGCGGCGACGCCGTCCGCCGTCCGCTCCGTCAATCGTGACGACGACCGCTACCACCTCTACACCGACGGCGGCGCGCGCGGCAATCCCGGCCCCGCCGGGATCGGCGCGCGCCTCCTCACCGCCGCCGGCGACGTCGTAGAGGATCTCGCCGACTCCATCGGCACGGCGACCAACAACGTCGCCGAGTACCAGGCGCTCATCGCCGGGCTCGAGATGGCCCTGGACCGCGGCGTCGAGCGCCTCGACGCCTTTCTCGACAGCGAGCTCGTCGTGCGTCAGGTCAACGGCCAATACAAGGTCAAGGACGCAGGCCTGAAGCCGTTGCACGCGCAGGCCTGCCTCCTCCTCAGCAAGTTCCACGAGGTCGACGTCAAGCACGTCCGCCGCGAGCAGAACGCGGCCGCGGACGCGCTCGTGAACCAGGCGATCGACGCGGCGACGCAGTAGCGGCCGGCGCCGTATGGCGACCACCCGGCGGCGGCGCCGCGCCGCCGCCGCGCCGCGACCACCTCGCGCGGCGACGCGTACGCGAAACAGGCGGCGGCCGGACC
>Ga0265595_1002902_pt1 | contig 11057 bp, 10 predicted proteins | sample saktaG_15_FD_190148 | JGI IMG/M metagenome (GOLD analysis project Ga0265595, IMG submission 190148) | Saline water microbial communities from Sakinaw Lake, British Columbia, Canada - sak_2013_06_06_50m | ecosystem: Environmental > Aquatic > Non-marine Saline and Alkaline > Saline ... | reverse complement strand
GTATAATAATCAGAAAATTCAACCATTTTCTCTAATTTCTTCCAAAATTCTAAAGATAAATAAATATCATTTTCTTTACATAACCTTCCTGCCCACAAAAAGAGCTCGGTTACATAACGATGATAAGAAATAGAAAGTTCATAATCTACTCCGTCATCATAAACCTGAAACTTCATTTCTTCCTCTATAACCTTTAAGCCTTTTTTCAGCCATTTTTTTGATTCTTTAAATTCTGGAAACATTATCCCTAAATAAACTAATCCAACAATATCAGATAAATAATGGTTTGATCTAATTGGAGCATATTCTAAATTTCTGTAAATAAACCTTCCATGTTCAACTAAAGAACCTAAAAACTTTTCTAAAAAATCCTTATCTAAATTATTACCTGTATTTTGTTTACATTTTGCTATTATTATTTCCCAACTAAAAATCCAATTACAAGCTCTTATTGCAACTTCCATAGTATTAATCCAATTAGGACCAAAATAAACAGGGTTCTTTTCTATCCAATCTGAAACCAATTCTTGCCATTTTTTAAGATATTTTTCCTCTCCTGTTTTATAAAAAGCTAAAGCTAAAGAAACCGCATATTGAAAACGAGATAATTCCCATACCATTTTTATATCCCACCCTTTGTTATAGGAATGAATAAATTTTTCTCTTAAATCCAAATAGAATAAATTAGGCCAGATATGACCTGATTTAATGTCTTGATTCCACTTAATATTCCTTAAAATTTTAGAATTTATACCTAAAAAAGTAAATTCTTGATTATAGATTCTCTCAGCGCTATCTGTAACAAAATCTTGATTAGTAAGATCTTCTAGAAATTTCACGTTGAAAAACTTGGGTTCCTTCCTTTTAATAAAGTGCTTTCTTAGGTTCTTGTATGTTCTTTTAGATATTTCTTTTTTTAAATTAATCTTTCTCTCCGATATAAACCTTAAAAATTCTCCTGCTACAAACTCCCTAAAATACGAAAAAGTCACTTTTGGATGAAAAAAAGCTTTTTTAACCCTTGTTAAATTAATTTTTATCATAATTTAAACGAATTTTAATAACAAAAAGATTGTTAATGCTGTATAAATGCCTGCAATAATATCATCAATTACAATTCCCCATCCGCCATAAAGCTTTTCAATTATATTAGCGGGATATATCTTTATGGCATCAAATAAACCATAAATAAACAAAATGGAAATAAACATCATTATAGATAAATTTGTAAACCAAATTGTAGCGATTAATATGCCAACAACTTCATCAATGATAATCTTTTTACAATCTTTTTTCTGAAAAAGTTCTTCTGCTTTTGTGCTTAAAGGAATAGCTAAAACAATAAGAATTAAAGTAATTAAGATTTTATTAAAAAGAGGTAATGGATGAATTAAATATGCGATCACAGTCGCAAAAATTACTCCTACTGCTCCAGGGAAAATAGGGCTATAACCTAGACCAAAACATGTTGCAAAAAATTTTACAAAAAAGTTGCTACTGTTTTTAAAATTCATTATTGATGCTCTTTTTTCTTTTTATAAAAGAAATGAAATAAACCAAATATAAAGCTAAAGATAAAGTACCAAATATTCAAAGATAGATTAATAATAACTCCGCCTGCATAAACTCTTAATACATAAGTTAATGCCACAAAAACAGAATTAACAAAACGCACTTTTTCTAACCATAAGCTATAAACAATATCTAAGACAATGAATAAAGAAAGTAAAACCGTAAATCTTAAATTAATTTTCAAAGCAAGCCAGAGGCTTAAAACTATTAAAATCAAGCAAATAAATAAAGCAATGCTGGAATTTAATTTACCTGAAGCAATAGGCCTTTTAGATTTTTCTGGATGTTTTTTATCTTTTTTTATATCCAAAACATCATTCAAAATAGAAACTGCCCCGGCAGATAGACTAAATAAGAGGAATGCCTCTGCTGCTTTCAGAAAAAACCCCAAGTCAAATATTAATCCAACAATAATTAAAGGAATAAAAACAAAAAGATTTCCAATCCAGTCCTTTATTCGAAAACTTTGAAAAATGTAAAAAAGTGTTTTCATTTCTTTATCCTATATTATACAACATTTTTAACATTTTTTCTCAAAAACCCTACTACTCTCTCAAAAATACTCTTAATCTCCTCTTTTCTAGGCACAAAAACATCGTAAAAACCCATTCCTGTTTCTTTATGAAAGAAATAATAATGAAAACCAAGGGCGAAAAGATAAGTAACCGTAGAAGATAGAGCAGCCGCTGCCATTCCATATTGAGGAATATAAATAAAATTCAAAACAATGTTAAGAACTGCAACTAAAAACCAACTAATAGTAATCTTTAATGGGTATCCGATGCTAAAGAAGTATTGGCTTAAAACAGCAGCCACTGACCAGGCAATTAAACCTGGTAAAAGCAAAATAATAGGTTTTACAGAAGCCAAAAATGCTTGCCCATATAATAATCCAATCACTGGACTAATAAACAACAATGCCCCTATTGCCATTAGAAAAACCAAGAATAAAGAAATTCGGGAATACTTTGCAATTAATTCTTTTTTTAGTCTCTTTTCAGCGTTAATTTTAGGAAAAATCACCATAATTATAGAGGAAGGCAAAATAAAAAAAATATTACCAAAGCTAGAGGCTAAAGAATAAAAACCTGCTTCAGCCATACCTTTAAAAAAATTTACCATATATAAATCTACGCGCAATATCAGGAGAGCAAAAATACCAGTCAAACATATTTTAAATCCATAATTTAAAGTTTTTTTCAGAACTTGCAAATTAAAATTAAAATGGATGCCATCTGTTAAAAAAATAAAAGCCATTGGTAATAAAGCACTAATAATATTTACCAGAGTATACCAAACAACAATATAGAAAACATTTAATTTAAAAAGTAGTAATAATAAAATTACTCCCAACAAATTTATAGCTTGAGCAGTTATAATAAAAATATTAAGCTTCCTGAACTTTTGTTCACCAGTTAAAATAGAACTAAAAAAATTGGACCAAAAAACAAAAGGCAAAGATATTAAATAAAAAAGTAAATAACTTCTCGGGATATTACGAAAAAATATAGGAAGATTAAAAGCAAAAACTAAAATAATTAAAAAGCAAATAGCTCCAATTATTAACCCTAACCAAAAAGAATTACCAATAATATCTTTTTTCTCAACACTTTTATTAGAAATAGCATAAGCATTGAATGCTCCTATGCCCAGATTACCTAATGATATAAATACAGTCCCAACCATTGCAATAATTGCCAAAAGACCCTTTCCTGAAGGACCTAAGGTTCGAGCAATAATAATTCCGATTGAAGTAGTTATTAATAAAGTAATTATGCTTGCGCCAAAGGTAAAGGAAATATTATTCAAAACAGAATTATTTTCTTTATCTATAAACATAAATATTCACTATATTTTTTGGAAACATTTTTTATATCGAAAAGATACCTATTTTTGTCAATCCATTTACTAATATTGTCATAATAACTTTTAATTAAGGTCGGATCAGTTAGTAAATCTTTTAGTTTTTTGGCCAAACAATCAACGTCTCCACTTTTAAACAAAAGGCCATTATATCCAGAAGTAATTAATTCTTGCATAGATTTAATATCTGAAGCAACAACTATTTTGTTAGAGACTAATCCTTCTAAGACTATAAGCGGTAAACCTTCTTCTTTTGAAGGAACTATTAAAATATCAATCGTCTTGAGCCACTTTATCACATCATCAGCCCAACCAGTAAATTGAACTTTTTTAAGATTATTGTCACTAACAAACTGTTTTAAATTTGCTTCAAGTTTTCCGTTTCCAATCATTATCACCTCTGGCTCTAAATTATATTGTTTTTTTAAAACCACTAAAGATCTCAATAAACATTCCGGGTTTTTATTTGAAGCAAAACGTCCTATAAACCCTAAAACTAAATTATCTCCTAAAGGTTTTCTTCCAAGTTCAAATTTCTGAAAATCTATACCATTTAAAACCACAATGATTTTACTGCCCGAAACTCTCCAGTGATTAATAAGAAACTTCCTAACAGTAAAAGACACAGCAATAATTTCATGAGCTAAATTCAGAGAAAGAATCTTTCTAAAAATCCATCTTACAGCAGACATTTTATGAATATCATGATAAATAATAATTCTTTTTTTAATATCTAATAACCATGATGAAAAAATACCTAAAATATCAGCCTCATATAAAGAAGTAATAACAATATCGGGATTAACTTTTTTTAAAAAAACGATTAATCTTAAAAGAATAAAAGGAATGCTTAAAATCCACATTACTTTTAAAATCCAAGATGAAGGATATATTTTAGGTCCGGCAAAAAAAATTGGAAATTTCAATTTTCTAAACTCTAGTCCCATTGGACCAGAACCAAAAACCGTAATGATATTTATCTCAAATTTATTCCTATCTAAATTTTTTAGAATTTCTAATATTAAACATTCTACCCCGCCAATTAAAAAATTATTTAATATAAAAACTATTTTTTTCTTTTTCATATTTTAGAAATTATGACATCAGTAAAAATAAAATATTTTTCGATGGTTACTTTTGAAGTAAAAATCTCTTCAGATATTTACTTAAAAAAATCTTTAGTTTGTGCCGCGAAGGAACAGGTAATATTTTACCTAAATACAAAATTAATCGCCTTAATAAAAATCTTGGCCAACTCTGGTTAACCAGAGTTATTCTGTAATCCAGATCGGTTTGTAAAGATTCCTTCTCTTCAATGGATACTGAATCAACTTGAACGATTTTATCGTGAAGCTCTAAAAGTAAATCAAGGATGGCTACCTGCCGACCTCGGCTGAGCGGTCGATCAAATCGCAAAAACCAGGCCACTATATCAGCCGGCACAGCATAACCCAAAAACGATTTTAGTAAACGCTGACGGATAATGATACCTCTCTGATGCTGAATAACAGATTGAGTGCTAATTATTGAACGATTATGAAGACGCCTAACATGAAGCACTTCCGATAGATTTGCAAATTTTATGCCATTCAATAAAAAACGACTCCATAACTCAACATCTTCAATATGAGTAAAATTAATATCATAATAACCAACAGCATCTAGTGCCTTCTGCCTCATCATTACTGTAGGATGAAAAATAGGACAACCGAAAAACATCTGCCAAAAGATAAGATTGTGATGAATTGGCGGAATTAAAACTGAAATAGGCCTACCACATTTATCAACCTGAGATATAGCAGTACCTAACACGCTCACCTGGGGATATTTTTTAAAATAAGCAACTTGTTTTGCAAATCGCTCTGGCAAACTTATATCATCAGCGTCCATCCTGGCAATAAATTCGCCTTTAGCCAAACTAAGAGCCTTATTTAAAGACCGAACTAAACCTAAGTTTTTTTCGTTCTTCAAACTAACAATACGAATATCAGTAAACTCGTCCAAAATCTTTGGCGTTTCATCAATAGAACCATCGTCTACAATAATAAATTCAAAATCAATAAAAGTTTGATTCAAAATACTCTCAATTGCTTCTTTTAAATAAGGGGCGCCATTATAAACAGAGAGAATAACTGATACTAAAGGTTTGCTCATTTTATATTTTTATCCAACTTTTAGGAATTATATCACTTTCCCCAATATTTTTCATTCTTTTTTCAGAAAACCATTGATTCGGCGCAATTACAATTTTGTGAGAATTTTCCGAAAGCCATGCGCCCCACCAACTAAAAGAACTGTTAGCGATAATATTATGTTTACATTTACTCATCAGAATAAGTTCTTCGCTGTCTTTCATTAATTTATTGCTAACAAAAAGAGTTGGATAATTTAATTTTAAATTATTTTTTGCCCAATCAATCTCATCAGAAAAAACAAAAAAGGTTGGATCTTCTACAAATCCATTAATGATTTTTATCGCTTGATTATAATAATTTAAAGAACAAACGCCGTGGACTTTATTTGTTTCTTTACTATGGATATAATCACCTCTTCTAATATGGATAGAAACTGATTCACTATTTACCATTTCATTGCTTAATTTGCAAAAAAGTGGTGATGGTAAATTTTTCAAAGTAAATTCTTTTTTAATTATTCCTTCTATGCCCTTAAAATACTTTTCATTTTGCCAATAACCATCTATATAGGCATTTTTGGAAACATTAAAAATTCCAGAATCAAAATGAAATAACTTCTTTTCTTTTATATAATATCTTTTCTGAATCGGCCTCAAATCTTCTAAAAATGCTAGTTTTGATAAAACTCTGTGAAGAATGCCAGTTTTGAGTAATTTTCCTGAAATATTAAAATTATCCAGCGCATATTTTCTAGGGGCTAAATTATTTTTGTATCTATCAAACCAAGAAATATCAATGACTAAATCAGTTCTATTTTGCTCAGCAACCGCCCGGGCCATAGCATATTGAAACATTTGATTACCGAGGCCGCCTGCTAACTTAACAATTATCATAAATTATTTTTTAATTGCATGAATGAAAATTCCAAAATTAAGAAATTCGGAAGTTTTTTGGCCTTTTTTAGAAAGTCTTCTTAAAATCAGGAGCATAAAAACGAAAATGAAATAATCCCATGGATATATTTTCCCAGCAGAATAAATTTTTGAAACTGTTGGAACTCTTTTAATTTCTTGAGCCACATATTCAAAAAAATTCCCATTTTCTTTTATTTCAATTATCTCAAAACCATTTTCAGCAAGATATTTCTTATAAAAATAGAGGCTAAAACCAGTATAAAAAATATAAGGCGCGAAGTGAGTTCCACAACAAAATGGTGCTGTTATTATTAATTGTCCGCCTTTTTTTAATAATCTTGAAAATTCCCTAATAGCTAATTGTGGGTTAGGTATATGCTCAAAAACTTCTGAACACAAAATGGCATCAAAGGATTCATTCGGTTCCGGAATTTTGGTAATATCTGAAATTATATCCAAATCTTTTTGGTTCCAACTCCCCATCTGCAAGCCCTTACCATTACCAATCCCATCATATTGACTAAAATCCTGAGAAACATAATTTAAATGAGGGCAATATTTTAAAAATCTTTTTTCTCCAGCTCCAGCATCGAGAATTCTAGAACCAGCGGGAATCTCCTTGAGTTTTTGCTCTAACCAAACAACTCTATTAATATCATTTTTTGAACCGGGTAAAAAATTTTTCCTAAATTTTTCAAACATAAAAATTTTATTTTATAAACCAAAAACAACCACAGGCATAATTTTCCTTAGCTACCTGTTCTTTTGTCACATTTCTTATAATTCCTCCATCTTTCTCATATTGAGAAATCAGCGCAAATTCTTTTAGAGTAAGATCGGAAAAATAATTCATAATTTGATCGTATGTATAAATTCTGTGCGCATTAAAATGAATTTTAGGCCGTCCTCCAATCGGTACAACAAAAAGTAGCGAACCGTTTATCGCCAATACTCGTTTTAATTCTTTAATTGCTTTTAAATCGCCGTCTGGGTCAATCGGATCCCCATATCGTCCAAGTCCAATATGTTCTACTGTATGCATGCAAGATAAACTTGATATGCTGTTGTTCTCAAAGGGAAGTTTCATCAGGTCTCCTTGATGCACCTGTAAGTTTGGCAACTCCAGAGTGGGAGGTCTAAAATCATAAAATCTAACCGGAACAAATGCAGAAACCAAAGAACAAAAATATAGACTTGACGATACATCAATGTGAAATTCGGGATTAATTTCTTTTACTTTTTGCGCCGCCCACGCAGTATGATAAAGATAATGTCTATCAAAACTGGTAGCTTTTGTTTTATCACGAATTTGTGGATAAAAATCTTTCCATTCGTTTGAAAAACGTTTTTTCGCTTTTTTTCTATTAAAAGAAATAAAATCTGAGAGTATTATAAAACGCAAAAACCAAGAAAAAGTTTTTTGTAAACAAGAATTTATTTTCTTTAAAATAAAGTAAATCATTTTTATATTAATTAAATGGAAATAATATTAGAACTAATTCTAAACTCATCCAGAAAATCTAAATTTATGTAAATACTGTTTATATATGTATCTATTATTCTTTTATAAGACAGATGCTTAAAATAATTATCATAGTCCAATTTAGACCCAAATCCATTTTTTTTATATTCAAGAGTTTCAAGAATTATAAACTTTGGTCTAAATTTTATCCAATCATTGCTTTCTAAAACACTTAAATCATTGCCTTCCGTGTCAATTGAAAAAAAATCAATTAAATTATTATCAAAATTATTTTCTCTTAATACCAACGAAAGCGGCTTTAAAGAAATTTGTCTTTCTTCTTTTATCTCGTGACCCATTTTCTCATACTTTTCAGCGATTTCTTTAGAAAATGTGGAAAGTGCGTCTTCCTTAAAAAGAAAAAATGTTGAGGTTTTTAAACATTTATCAATGCCTATATTCAAATTTATATCTTTTGGCCTTGAGGAAGAAAAACGAGAAAAAATTAGCGGATTTGGCTCAATATTTATACCTCTCCATCCCTTTTTATAAAAGAAATAAGTATTATTTAATCTTTTTGGGTGATTTGCTCCAACGTCTACATAAAATCCATTTTCTTTTTCGTGAAGGAAAAGATCTAAAATCAAATCTTCTCCTGTCTGGCTATAAGAAACTCTGCCACTTTTTAATGATCTAATTATAAATTCTTTATATTTTTTTAAATCTAAATATTTGTTTCTTATCATATTTTTATCTATTCCCCCACAAAGAATTTATTTTCTTTAAAATAAAGTAAATTATTTAAAATCCTCTATAAAATTTTTTTAAATTAGTTAATAGAGATTTTGGTACCACATTTTCGAAATATGGAAAATGTGCAAAGATGGGTATAATTAAAGAAATAAGATTTTTTAAGATTTTTCTTGGGGGTAAAATTTCTTTGGAAAAAAACAAAGGTCTAGAAAAATTAATGTCTAAAATATTTCCATTACTATCTCTAAAATGATGAAGCTTTGGGTTTAAAAAGATTTTTTTTCTATATAACTTAACTTGTTCAATATATATGTGAAATTTTTTAAAACCTATTCCATTTTCTTTTTCTTTAGACGTAAGTTGATTCTTATGAATCCTTCCAAAATTTGCAACTATCCTCAAAAAATACGGCATGTAGCCTGCGGCGTTGAAACGATAATTAAACTCAAGCCATGGTTCAATATTCAAACTATCCAGACCGAACTGAGGAAAACATTCCTCCATTATTTTTTTTCTAACAAAAAAATTCCCTTCAGGCAACCAAAAACTAGTTGATAGCCAATAATAAAAAAATTCTTCTTTCTGCGGTGGATCACGATGATGAAACTGCGGGTAAGCAACATTGCCCAACACTTCATCTTCGCTCATATATTGTGGAAGCCCCCAAACAAGAGATATATCTCTATTGGAATCAAGGATTTTTGTACACTTCTCAATCCATGTTCTTTCTAGAAGACCGTCCGAAATCGCACATTGCATGATATATTCGCCTCTCGCTAATCTTAGCCCTTTCCTAAATGCTTCAAGATATCCACTATCCTTTTCGGAAATCCATCGAATTTGAGGATATTTTTGAGAATAATCTTTTAATATACTAAGTGTTTCATCAGTTGAACCTCCATCAATAATTATATATTCAAAATCATTATAAGATTGACTGAGTATTGAATCAATCGTCTCTTTTAAAAACTCTCCAATATTTAACGAAGGAGAAATAATCGTTAGCTTTGGTTTTTTATTTTTCATAAAATATTATCTACTGCTTCTAATAAACTTTCGGCGACAAAATTTGGCTTCACATTAAATAGTTTATCTTTGCCTCCATAACCAGTTTTGACTAAAATAGTTTTACATCCTACTCTTCTCCCTGCTAAGATATCACTTGTTTTATCGCCAATCAAATAAGATTTTTTGAAATCTATATTAAATTCCTTTTTCGCTTTTAAAAAAAGTCCTATCTCTGGTTTGCGACATTTACACTTAATCTTTAATTCCAGTATCTCACCAGGAAATCCTTTTTCCGGATGATGAGGGCAATAATAAATAGCATCTATTTTAGCCCCTTTTTTACCTAATTCTGTTTCTAATTTTTTATGGATTTCATTTAAATCATTCTCTGTCATAAAGCCTTTGGAAATCATTGGTTGATTGGCAACAATAATAACTAAATCTCCTATTTCATTAATCTTTTTGATTGCCTTTGCCGTAAAATCATAAATTTTTAAATCTTCTACCTTACAAAGCTGGTCAATTTCTTCGTTAATCACTCCATCCCTATCAAGAAAAATAGTTTTTCTTTTTTGTTTTAGATTAAATCTTTTAATTTTACCTAGAGCATAATCCTTTCTTGCTTTAAACAATCTTTCAGGTGTGCCAATGTCTTTAAAATATTCTGGGCTATTATAAGCATAAATCTTCGCTTTTGATTTTAAAATTAGAGGAAATATATCTTTTTCAATATCAGATTTTATTTTAATTGGAATATATTTAAATATTTTAGGTGAAAAAATATATGCAGAGGCAATGCTTAAATTACGGAAGGTTAGTTTAGGAGAATGAGGCCTTTTTAATAAAGAGATAATTTGTCCTTCTTTATCTACTTCAACTAAATCACTATCAAATGGATGATCATTGGGATGAACGATAATTGAAGCAATACCTTTCTTTTGACGATGATAGTTAATAAATCTTTTTAAATCAAAATTCATCATCACGTCGCCAGAAAAAACCAAAAAATCTTCTTTTATTTCATTTTCCAATACCTTAAGAGCACCAGCTGTGCCCAAGGGTTTTTCTTCTTGATAATAGTGGATCTTCACTTTCCACTTTTTACCATCTTGAAGATATTCTCTTATTTTTTCACCAAAATACCCTAAAAGTATCCAAATTTCTTTAATACCATATTCTCTTAAAAGTAAAATCTGATGCTCAATAACTGGTTTTCCGCCTACTTTTATTAAAGGCTTAGGGGCATTTTTTGTCAATTTAGCTAAACGAGTTCCCTTTCCACCTGCTAAAATTACTGCTTTCATATTTTTTTTATATCTTTGTCGCCAAAAATTTCTTTTTCTACTATTT
>Ga0265595_1002901_pt1 | contig 11060 bp, 6 predicted proteins | sample saktaG_15_FD_190148 | JGI IMG/M metagenome (GOLD analysis project Ga0265595, IMG submission 190148) | Saline water microbial communities from Sakinaw Lake, British Columbia, Canada - sak_2013_06_06_50m | ecosystem: Environmental > Aquatic > Non-marine Saline and Alkaline > Saline ... | reverse complement strand
TTGGATGTTCAGGTCGAAACTTCAACACCAGAGACATTGGATTCACCTGGCGAAATCTTTTAGCTAGGTAAAACGTTATTGCCCATAAGAAACTAATGGGTGCGTAAAGAGTACTCTTCATTAGTTTCAAGGCAGGTCGTTAATAACATCAAAATTAACAAAAATCGATTAAATAAAAATGAATAAAAAAATTATTGCATCTGTTCTCGCTATTTTCTTTGCCTTTTCAATAGTAGGGGGTAATTTAGTAGCTGAAGCAGACACAATTGAAGATCTTCAAGCCCAGATTGCTCAGTTATTGGCTATGATCACTTCGTTACAAGCTCAGATAGCTGGACAAACAACCCCTGTTACTACAGGACTTTGTATTTCTGGAGACCTTTCTTTGGGAATGACAAGTGCTGAAGTAACTACTTTACAGCAAGGCTTGAAGCAAGATATAAGCGTTTATCCTGAAGGATTAACAACTGGATATTTTGGTCCTTTGACCAAAGCAGCTGTTATTCGTTTCCAGAATAAATATGCTTCTGAAATTTTAGCTTCTTGGGGATTAACAAAAGGAACTGGTTATGCCGGTTCTACAACCAGAGCTAAATTCAATGCTTTGTATTGCACTCCAGTAGCTCCTACAACAACTACTACAGTTGCTCCTGTTATTCCTGAGGTAACAACTACTACTACAGTCGCAGTTGTTGCAACTGAAGGTTCAGTTACAGTAACCTATGATCCTATCGTTATAAATTCTACAAGTGTTTATAGAGGTGAAGATAAAGCTGTTATGGGTATCAAGGTTAAAGCTACAGGTTCTGACATGACAGTTACTCGTCTTTGGTTAGATATCAATACACGTATATGGTTGTCTGCAGATTCTGTATCCCTATTAGATGGCTCAACAGTTTTAGCGACTTTGCCACTTTCAGCTTCAACAGTTACTGAAATTACCGCAAGTTCTGTATACCGACTTGAATTCAACGGCTTAAGCTTTATAGTTCCAATAGGAACAACAAAGGTATTGACAGTAAAGGTTAATCGCCCATTAGCTACAACAGCTGATGCAGATGTTACTGTTGCTACTACTAGTTCATTAAGAGCAGTTGATGCGGCTGGTATTTCGGAGTCGTATGCCCTTGCAACTCGTACTTGGGTATTTGCTGCTACTGTAGCTTCAGAAGGTACATTAACAGCTACTTTAAATGCAGGTTCTCCAGCAATTCAATCAGTTTCTGATATTAGTGCTACAGTTGGTGTTTTAACTCCAGTTAAATTGATGGATTTTGACCTTAAAGCAACAAGTGGAGCAATTAATGTTACAGCTCTTTCTGCTACTACGACCCTAGATGCTGGCACATGTACATTAGCAGGATCAGTATGTTTTGCTTCAGCCGAACTTCGTGATGGCACAACAGTTCTTGATTCTGTAGCTGGATCTGCCACCCTTGTCTTTGATGAATTAAATATTGACATTGCTGCTGATACAACCAAGACATTGTCAATATGGGTTCAAATGAATCCTATGTCTACTGATCCACTCGCTGGCGCTGGAATTCACGCAGTTGTAAATTCTGTTACTGCTACAACCGGTACTTCATTTACTTCTGCTACTATCTCACCTACTGTTACAGGAAATGTACAGTATCTATTCCAGTATGCTCCTGCTATTGCATTGGGATTAACTTCAGCAATTCAAGCAGATGAATCAACGTCTACAACAGTTTACAAGGGAGGTAATTACTCTATTGCCTTTACTATGACTGCCCCTTCTGGCAGTGATATCTGTGTTGATAGATCAGTAGCCATGATTAATGTTAATACTTTCAATGGAGGAGTCGCTACTTCAGGAGTATCAAAGATTAATACTACTTCCGATATCGGAGGAACTCTAGCACCTGCTTCAACTGTATCAGGGGTGTCATCTCTTTGTAATGGTTCTGGTGCTGAGGCTTACGATAAAGTCGCTGCAGGCACTACAAGAACATTCACAATTACAGGTTATATTCCTCACGGAACTCTAGCTGGCTATAATGGTATGCATATAGATGGTATCTCCTGGACAAGTACTAATACTTCCGCAGGTCTTCGTATACAGAATTGGGGTCTTTCAGACTTCAAAACTGCTGTGACATATCTAACCATCTAACCCTTTAATAGAGTATAAGAAGTTAGTTTTGGTTAATACGTCCTAAGAAGTATTAAAAAAACCACCCGACGGGGTGGTTTTTTTGTATCTTCTTTGTTATCATAGATAATATGAATAAAATAATCAAAATATGTTTATGGACAATTGCTTTTACTCCACTTATGACGGATAGCTCAGTTTTTTTTCCTTCCGTTACAGGAGAAAGCATTTTTATGAGAGGGCTTTTATTCTTGATAAGTGTTTTTTTTATAATTAATTTTTTTTATAAAAGACAATTTAGGGAGAAAATAATCGAAAAAGTAAAGATATTTATTAAAAACCCTCTGTTTATTTCCATTTCAGTTTTCATTTTTATATTTATAGTAAGTACTATTTTTTCTATCGATAAATATAGTGCTTTCTGGGGGAACGCAGATCGGGCAGAAGGACTAGTTGGAACCATATATTTCTTCTCTCTTTTTATTTTTAGCCTACTTGTTTTTGAAAAAAAAGATTGGCTTTGGTTTTTTAGATTAAGCTTAGTCGCATCTTTTATTTTATTATCGAAGGAATTTATTCAACTTTGGAATGGGATAGGACGGCCTGGTTCTTTCACAAATAATCCAACCTTTTTGGCAGGATATTTACTTTTTTCAATATTTTGTGCAATTGTAGTTTTTGGAGGAATATTAATTCCGAAAGAAATTACCTGGAATCGCAAAAAACATTTATTTTTAATGGGATGGAAATATTTTTCAATAGGTATATTTGTTTTATCTATTTTGGGAATTTTTATTACTCAAACAAGGGGTACAATACTTGGACTTGCAGTCGGCTTTGTCTCCGTATTAATTTACGGAGTTTTTAAAGGGAAGAATGTTTTTTATAAAAAATTAAATTTACGTAGACTATCAATTATTTTTCTGTGTTTTTTATTTATTTTTTCTTGTGTCTTTGCTTTGACTAGAAAAAATGAAATGTGGCAAAAAGTTCCAGGTCTCGGAAGGGTTGCTATTATAAGTAGTGAAGATATTACAATACAAACAAGATTGCTTATGACAAAATTAAGTATGAAAGCAGTTAATCCAATAGAAAATGGTTGGAAAAAACTTTTAATAGGTTGGGGGCCAGAGAATTTTAGTCTTGCCTATAGTAAATATTTTAGTGGAGAACAATATAAATATGAGGTTGGGTGGTTTGATAGATCTCATAATAAATTACTTGATGCGTTAGTAATGAATGGGTTAATTGGACTTATCGCCTATCTGTCTATTTATTTTTTCTTTTTTAAAACTATTTTTAAAAGAAAAAATTTCTCTTCGCTTAATATAGGATTAATTTTTTTTGGTACTTCTCTTCCGGTTCATCTTTTATTTGTTTTTGACCAAGCAACAACATCTATCCCGTTTTTTACTGTACTGGCTTTTGTTTTATGTTTTATAGGCTACAATAATACTGGAAAAGAAACGAAAGAAAATGAAAGGAAATATAAAACTGATAAAGCAGAAAGTATTTTTACAGGTATATTCTTTTCGGTTTTGGCATTATTTATATGTTTTGTTTTCGTTAGAAATGATTTACCATCTTATATTCAAATGAAAGAATATGGTGCTTTGAGAGAAAAAAGTGACCCTAAAATTATGTCAGAAGAAATTGATAAAGTATTTGAACCATTTACAGTAGCCCAGACCAGTATTAGGGATGATTTTTTGGTTTTTGTTTCAAGGAACTATGATGCAAATAATGAGTTTATAGTTAAGTTATTTAATACATCGATTATTAAAGCTGAAGAATATGTGGATAGAACACCCTTTGATTTAAGATTTTCAGCACATTTGGCTGAAGTATATAGTGATAAAGGTAATGAGTTAAATAACCCCATTTTTCTTAAAAAAGGCGAAGAATGTATTAGGAAAGTATTAATATATGCACCTAATAGACCTGATTTTAATTTTGATTTGGCATTAAATTTGTTTTATCAACAAAGATATAAAGAATCTTTTAATTATTTTGAAAAAGTTTTAGATATCAATCCAAGTTCTTTATCACAGAATGGGAAAATAATTGAAAATATCTATCCTCTTTTTTTACAATATTTCTATATCAATAGAGATAAAGATAACTTTATCAAAATTATTAAACGATTAGAAGAATATAAGTATACTAACGCAGGCGATCTTGATGGACTTATCGAATATATGGAAAAAAATAGTACATGGCCTAATATTAATTTTACTCCATAGTGTAGCAAAGAAAGTAGCAAGAACCGTAAAGCAGCAAATTATCCCAAGTTTTTTGGTTATTACTTTATAGCTACATTTTTTTATAAAACGTAAAGCTATTATTTTTTTTCACGGAGTCCCTCAACAACAACTTGCTTTGAAACTTCTCTCTTTATTTGTTAGAATATAGACAATGTTTAGTTTTAAGAAAAAATTAGTTTTATTTTTAATTGTAGGTTTGATGGTTTCAGCCATACCTTCTCTTTCTTTAGCGTTTTGGCCTCAAGCTACTACTTTTTTTGTAGAATCAAATTATGATTTATTAAATAGAACTCAGATCGACGTTCAACTCATAAAAACTACTAATCAGTTTTATTTTTATGCTGATAAAAATTGGTGGGACAATTTAACTACTAAAAATCAAGTTAATTCAATAATTTACAATTTAGCCAGTAATTTTGAATACAAAACCTATCCTTTTTTAACTAATTTATTAGGCTCAGAAGATAATCCTGGAGTGGATAATGATTCACGAATTGTGGTAGTTTTAGAACCATTAAAACAGAGCTTTGGCGGTTATATTCAGACAGGTGATCAATACTTTAAAACTCAATATTCGCGCTCTAATGAAGGCCAGATTATTTATTTAAATTCTGACTTAATTACAAAATCTGATTTGGACTTTTTAGATTACGAATTAGCCCATGAATTTACTCACTTAATTACTTTAAAGCAAAAATCCGAAGCTGATACTTGGTTTTATGAATTAATGTCAGAATTTGCTGGTCAGGCGATAGGAGTAGATATTACGCAAATTACCAAACAAAGAGCGCAGAATTTGCTTTATTCAACAGAAGCTAATTTAAAAGATTGGAAAAACTCTGCTAAAGATTATGGTGAAGTTTATTTATTTGCTTTATATCTGAGAGAACAATTTGGCAACCAACTTTTTGCTGAAACTCTTAGATATCCTTCTATTGATGGAATTATTTCTTTTGATAAAGCTTTAAAAAAAATTAATCCTTCATTGAATTTTGATGATGTCTATTTAAATTGGCTGATTACTAATCTTGTTAATACCTGTGAATCTAATAATTTAAAATATTGTTATCAAGATACCAGCCTAAAGAATTATTTAGCTATTTCTTATTCTTATTATCTACCAATGCAAGTAAATAGCACATTGTCAGTGACTGATTCTATTTCTGCTTGGACAGGAAAATGGCAAAAAATTACCGGTGGTTTAGGCACAATAAAATTGAAATTTACTATTCCTGAGAAAACACCAATTTCTAAAATTCCTTATATTGTTGAAGATAACCAGGGGAAGAAAACTTTGGGTTTTTTTGATTTTACCGCAACTAATATCCAGGAAATTTATGTTAATGATATGGGAGGTAAAAATGTAGCGGTTTATTTTATTCCTTATCTTGGGTCACAAGCGCAGGAAAATAAACTTTATTACTATTCTTTTGAAGTTCAAAACTTAGGAAATGATTCTAAGGCTGAAGAGCAAGCAGTTGAGGATCTTTTACAAAAGATTGCAGAGTTAAAAAGGAAAATAGCAAGTTTACAATTACAATTGGCTATGATTAAAACAAACCAAAGCAATTCGCATTGTGCAATTTTTTCCGGAGACCTTTATTATGGAATGACTTCTTCAGAAGTAAAATGCCTTCAGCAATTTTTAACTAATTTGGGCCCTGAGATTTATCCAGAAGCATTAGTGACAGGTTATTTTGGGCCGTTGACTCAGTCGGCAGTAAAAAGATATCAAGCATTACAAGGGATTATTACTACAGGTTATTTTGGGCCGTTAACCCGCGCGGCAGTGAATAATAAATTATGAATAAATTAAAAACAATACTTTTTTATATTGCTATTGCAGCTTTATTTACACCTTTTTTAATTGATGTTCATACGTATTTCCCTTTTATTATTGCTAAAGCTACAGCTTTTAGGTTAATTGTAGAGGCAATGCTTGTAATTTGGGTATTATGGTTAGTAAAAAAAAGAAATTTTCAATTACAATTAAGTCCATTAGCTAAAACAATTCTTATTTTTGGAGTTATAATATTTATTTCTGCTCTTTTTGGAGTAGATTTTTATTATAGTTTATTTTCAGGAAACGAAAGAATGGAGGGAGTATTTGGAATTTGGCATTTTATTACTTTCTTTTTGATTATTGCTACAACTTTTAAATATTTAGAAGTAGAAAAAATTCTTAAAATTCAAGTAGGGATAGGCGTTCTTTACTCAGCAATTGCTATTTTAGCTTATTCTGGTATAGGAAAAATTACAGCTCAATTAACTGGTGGTCGTTTAGCTGGTTATACTGGTAACCCCTCTTTCTTTGCTGTTTATTTACTTTTTAATGCATTTTTAGCTCTTTATTTTTATTTTCGTCAATATATTTTTGATAAGAAATTATTTAATTGGTGGCTACTTGTTTTTTTAGGGCAAAGCTTTCTTATTTTTGCTACTTTAACCAGAGGATCAATGATAGGATACTTGATAAGTATTATATTGATAGCTTTAGGTATTGTTTTTTTAAAATCAGATTTTCAAAAGAAGCCTAATGTTCTTGATCCTTTAAAGAAAATATCTATTGTATTTTTAATTGGTATTTTAGTTGTATCTGTTTTTACTTTTACTGGTAAGAATACTAGTTTTGTAAAAAATAATAAAATTCTTAGTAGATTTTCTAGTATTTCTTTAACACATCCAACAGCTCTGTCTCGTCTTTTTTCTGCTGGGACAGCTTGGAAAAGTTTTTTGCAAAAACCTTTGCTTGGTTGGGGCCCTGAAAATTATGAAGCAGCATATACAACAAATTTTAATCCTGAAGTATTAAAATATTTACCAGGAGATTTTTATTTTGATAGGGCTCATAATAAACCAATGGAAGTTTTAGCTACTACTGGTATTTTTGGATTTTTGTCTTATCTTTCTATTTTTGGTATAGCTTTGTATCTTTTGAATCGTTTGAGGAAAAAGAAAGAATGGTTTTTGCCATCATTAGCTTTAGCAGGGGGATTGATTGGCTATTTTATTCAAAATGTTTTTATTTTTGATTTTCATGAAAGCTATTTGATGTTCTTTTTATTATTAGCTTTCATATCTTCGCTTTATTATCATGACGAGAAGTATAATGACGAGGAATCTCTTATAAATGATGATCCAAAAGATTATGCCTTAAAAATGGGGAAAGGATTATTAGTTGTTTCTGTAATGTGCATGGTTCTTTTTAGTACAATACAGTGGATTATCAGACCTTATATAGTAAGTAAGGGAATTTTTAATGTAGGTTATTTTGTTAAACAAGAAGAAAATGAAAAAGCTTATCAAGAATTAAAAAAAATAATCAACGATCCTGCTTTTTTGAAAGACGATGTTATTATGGGAATGAAAAAGATGTATTTTATTTATAGCTCTAAAATTGATGAAGAATATAGAAAGAAAATGATTGATGTGTTAGTTGTTCAAGCAAAAGAAGCAGCTGAAAAAAGACCATGGCGATTTAGTTTAGTTATGGCAAAGGCAGATTTGGATGCCATTTACTCTCAATGGGATAAAGATTGGCTTATTGAAGCTGAAAAATCGACAGAGTTAATACTTTCTCAATTTCCTTATTTCCCTCAGTCTCATTTATTTGCTTCCAAATCTTATTTATTAAATGGAGAAGTAAAAAAAGCCATAACAGAGGCAGAGAAGGTTATTGAACTTGATCCTAATCTCCCAACTTCTTATTATATTTTAGGTATAGCGTATAATGAATTAGGCAATTTTGAAAAACGTGATGAAAATCTAATAAAAGCTGCAGAATTGAATTTTCCTTTTAAAGATAAAAATCAGATTTTGAGCATAATAAATCTTTTAGCAAAAGAGAAAAAATATAATACTATAAAGAATCTTTATACTCAGGCTATTCAAATAGATCCACAAGACGTTTCTTTATATACTGGTTTAGCTGCTACTTATGCTAAAATGCATAATAAAGAAAAAGCTATTGAATATGCTAATAAAGTTTTAGAACTAAATCCTGGATCAAAAGAAGCAGTAGAAGCATTTATTCAATTAGTTGAAAATGAACAATGGGAATTAATAGCAGATTAATTTATGAAGCAATTAATTTTTAAACAAGGCAAAGTTATTGTAGAAGAAGTTCCAACACCAGGATGTGGTGCTAATCAGGTTTTAGTAGAAAATTTGTTTTCTTTAATTTCTTCAGGTACAGAATTATCAAGTTTGAATTTTTCAGGACAACCTTTACCTTTGAAAATTTTAAAATATCCAACTAAATTAGCTAAGGGGTTAAAATTAGTAAAAGACCAAGGAATTTCTAATGCTTATAAAATAGTAACAGGAATGCTTCAGGCAGGAGTAACTCCTGGATATAGTTGTTGTGGTCGTGTGATTAAAGTTGGGAAGAATATTGTTGATATTAAAAAAGGTGATATTGTTGCTTGCGCAGGAGCAAATATTGCTTCGCATGCTGAGTTTATAGCTGTTCCAAGGAATTTAGCAGTAAAAGTTCCTGATGGAGTTTCTTTTGAAGATGCTTGTTCTGCTACAGTAGGCGCAATTGCTTTACAAGGTGTCAGACAAGCTGATTTGTGTGTTGGAGAAAGCGCTGTAGTTATTGGTTTAGGATTAGTAGGCCAGTTAACAGCTCAAATTCTTTTGGCAAGTGGAATAAAAGTAATTGGTCTTGAGCTTTCTAAAGATAGAATAAAAAAAGCAAAAGAAAACGGATTAATAAATGTTTTTTCTCCTACAGAGAAGAATCTTTTAAATAAAATTAATTATCTTACTAATTCACAAGGAGCAGATGCGACTATTATCACTGCTGCTAATCCAGTAAATGATGAAATTATTAATCAAGCTCTATTAATAACAAGAAAAAGAGGTAAAGTTGTCGTTGTAGGGGATATTGGTTTAAAGATTAATAGACTACCTTGGTATCAAAAAGAAATTGAATTGCGTATATCTACTTCTTATGGTCCTGGTAGGGGAGATTCTGATTATGAAAACAAAGGAATTGATTATCCTTATGCTTATGTAAGATGGACAGAAAATCGTAATATGCAGGCTTATCTGCAATTATTAAAAAACAAAAAAGTTGATTTTAGGTCTTTAGTCGGAGGAAAATATTCTTTAGAACAAGCTAATTTGGGATACAAATTATTGAATTCCAATAAGAAGCCATTAGCAGTTCTGCTTTCTTATCCTAGTTCCATTTTAAAAGAAAAAGATTCAGAACAATTTATTGAATTACCTATTCCACAAAAAATTGAAGGAAAAATTGAGATAGGGATTATAGGAGTAGGAAGTTTTACTCAGACTGTGCATTTGCCTAATTTAATGAAATTAAGAGAGTTTTATAACATTCGTGGAATTTGTACGTATAATCAGGTAAAAGCTAAGTATTTTGCCAGTCGTTATGGTGCAAGTATTGCTACAACTGATTACAAAGTATTACTTAATGATACTAAGATAAATCTTGTTATTATCAGTACAAGGCATAATCTTCATGCCCAGATGGTTATTGATGCTCTAAAAGCAGGAAAAAATGTTTTTGTAGAAAAACCATTGTGTCTTACAGAAGAAGAATTAAATGAGATTTTAGACATATTAAAAACACAAAATTTTGATTATTCTCCAATTATTGCAGTTGGATTTAATAGGCGTTTTTCTCCATTTATTCAAAGAATAAAAGAAGCAATTAGGGATCGCCGCAGTCCAATAATAATTAATTACAGGGTTAATGATTCTTATCTTGCACCAAGCCATTGGGTTAATACTAGTGAAGGTGGAGGAAGGGTTTTAGGCAATGCTTGCCATATGCTTGATCTCTTTTGTTATCTTGTTGAATCTGGGATTGAAAAGATTGATGCTTGTTCAATAACTCCAAAAGATACCTTTTATCTTACTACTGATAATTTTGTTTGTACTATTAAATTTAAAGATGGTTCTTTGGCTAATTTGATTTATACAACACAAGGAGATGAAAAAATGGGTAAAGAATATATGGAGCTATACTCTGAAGGAAGAGCATTTATTCTAGATGATTTTAAGAAGTTAAAAACTTATGGGGTAAAAGCTGGTATGAAAATGCGCCAGCAGAATAAAGGGCATTTTGAAGAATTAAAAGAATTGGCTTCTTCTTTGCATCAAAGAAGATCTTCAATGCCATTAGAAGAAATTATTAATGCTACTAAAATTAGCTTAGAAGTAGATAAGCAAGTAAGGGGTTGATATTATATTTCAGATTTAATATATTATAAAAGATTATATTCTTTAATCGTATCAATATGATACGATTAAACTGTATAAATGATACGAAAATGATTGAATTAAATTAAAAAAGGAAAAAATTATTAACATTTTTCTCCAAGAAATTATACAGTTAAGTGAAAAACAAAGTTTGATTTCGAAAATTTGAGACGGAAGAATGGAATTTGAAAATTTGAGTTGAAAAGATAAAGCTTATTAAAAATTAATATTGTTATTAGTCCTACTTTAGCTTATAATAGCTATGATGGCTTGACATGGATAAAAATATTAGTATAATGCATAACGCTGTTATAAATGATCATAAAAAGACAGCGTTATTTAGTTCTTGACAAAGCTAAAGAATTGTAGTATGATAGTAGTATAAATTGAAAATAAAGGGTCTATTAATCTGTGGGCAAGCAAGCCAACGCTTGTCAGGGGTTCTC
>Ga0265595_1002899_pt1 | contig 11065 bp, 6 predicted proteins | sample saktaG_15_FD_190148 | JGI IMG/M metagenome (GOLD analysis project Ga0265595, IMG submission 190148) | Saline water microbial communities from Sakinaw Lake, British Columbia, Canada - sak_2013_06_06_50m | ecosystem: Environmental > Aquatic > Non-marine Saline and Alkaline > Saline ... | reverse complement strand
CGCTGACGCAGTCGGTGTTCATGCCCGGCTCGGTGAATTCCTTGCCGGGAATGTCCGGATCTTTGACCGTGCCGCTGAAGGCGACCAGAGGGCGGATATCGGTGATCTTATTGTCGGCGATGTAGCGCTCGAAAGCCCGCATATAGTGCATGGCGTGGAGACGGGAGGAGGTGACCACCATGGCTTTGGCCCGTCCTCCGAGCTGGCCCAGCACCTTATGGCGGAAGTGTTCCACTATCACCTCGGTCTTCTGCGCGATATTGTGGGGGTGCAGGCTCATGAACTTGGCCAGCGCCCGCGCCGCCTTTTTCTTTGGCAGGTTCGGATCGTCCTCGATGGCCTTCACCAGACGGTAATAGGTGGCGTAGGTGGTGTAGTTCTGCACCACGTCGAGGATAAAGCCCTCCTCGATGGCCTGGCGCATGGAGTAGAGGTGAAAAGCCTCGGGCAACCCGCTCGCGCCCGTGCGGCCGAACAGCTCCAGCGTCTTGCCCTTGGGTGTGGCGGTGAAGGCGAAGAAGCTCAGGTTCGGCTGCCGTCCGCGCGACTGCATGACCTGATTCAGGCGGTCCTCCCAATCCGGCTCTTCTTCAGCGTTTTCCTGTGTTTCGTGGTTCCTTTTTCCCAATATCTCCTTCAGCTCCCGCGCCGTCTCGCCGGTCTGGCTGGAGTGCGCCTCGTCCACGATGACGGCATACCGGCGCTTAGCGATTTCGGCCTCCCATTTGGCCGCGTCGGCTTTCTGCTCGTCGGTGGCCTCCTCCTGACTCTCCGCGCCGGCGGCGTGGAGTAGCCCGCGCAGGACGAACGGGAACTTCTGCAGGGTCGTGATGACGATCTTGGTGCCGTCGATGAGAGCGGCGGCAAGCTGCTTCGAGTCCTGGTCGATGGCCTTGACCACGCCTTGCGCGTGTTCGATCTGGTAAATCGCGTCCTGCACCTGCCGGTCGAGCACCTGGCGGTCGGTGATGACCACGACGCAGTCGAAGACTTTCTCGTCCCGCTCGTCGTGCAGGCTGGCGAGCCGGTGCGAGAGCCAGGAGATGCTGTTGGTCTTGCCGCTGCCGGCCGAGTGCTGGATGAGGTAGTTGCGTCCGGCACCTTCCTCACGCGAGGTGTGGACCAGCTTCCGCACCGAGTCGAGCTGGTGGTAGCGCGGGAAAATCATCGTCTCCCTGGTCACGACGCGCTGCCCGCCGCAGCCGTCGTCCACCTTTTCATCCTTCCTCTCGACAAACATGAAGTGGCCGAGAATGTCGAGGAAGCTCTCGAACGGGAGCACCTCCTCCCAGAAGTAGCCGGTGCGGTAGCCGAAGTCGTGCGGCGGGTTGCCCTCGCCGCAGATGATCTGACCGGGATGACTGCCCCGGTTGAACGGCAGGAAATGGGTCTTCTCGCCGGCCAGGCGGGTGGTCATGTGGATCTCTTCTGAATCGGCGGCGAAATGGACCAACGCCCGCTTCTTGAATGCGAACAAAGGCGCGCGCGGGTCGCGATCCTCCTTGTATTGACACACGGCGTTTTGCCAGTTCTGGCCCGTGCCGGGGTTCTTCAACTCGACGGTGGCGACCGGCAGGCCGTTCACCGCGAGCACCATGTCCAGCGTGCGGTTGTCGCCGGGATGGCAGGGCACCTGGCGGGTGACGGTGAGGCGGTTCTTGCCGAATAGGGCGATGGTCTCGAAATTCGCGCCGTGGGCGGGTTTGAAGTAGGCGACGCGGAAGAGCTTGCCGTAAAACTTGAAGCCGTGACGCAGGACGTGGAGCGAGCCCTTGGCGTCCAGCTCCTTGACCAGCGCGGTCAGCAGCAACGCCTCCAGCCCGGCCGCGTGCAGCGTCCGCATGTCGGCCCAGAGCTTGGGCTGGGTGGCCTCGATGAAGGCGAACACCTGCGCCGGGAAAAGCGCCCGTTCCTTATCCCACTCCGCGTTGCTGCCTGACTTCCAGCCGCCGCGCGTCAGCAGGATTTCCTCGACGTAGGTTTCGAAGGCGTGTTCGGTGGTTTGGGTCGGCATAACGTTGGTATCCCTCGCCTCGTGTCTTTGTGAAGACTACTTCCTCATTCTCGCCACGAGGGATTTCCAGTTATTGCATGACCAGACAAGAGACGAAGGAGCGCTTGGGATTGATGCGCGAGTCTGACACATTTTCGCCAGCGCCTTTGCGGCATCGGCAACAGGTCTATCGTGCTTTTGTCTGGGACCTTCCTTCGATTCATCTGTCGAACCCCTAAGCAGGAATTCGACCCAGTTCTCGATACGGTCCTTTGCGAATACGAAGACAACCTGTTCAAATTGGGGCCTCGTGATCCCAGCTTGTTCTGCTGCGGTCCAGAACTTAGCCTTCAACTGCTCCCCGTTAGCCATGTCGTGATCCAGGTCAGCCCAAACCATGAGAGTCGTGTCGCCTCCAGTTCTTAAGCATTGCAGGAGTTCCCCGGGCATTGCGGCGATCACGGACTTTCTGCCTCCATCTCCACAGTCCCGTGTGCGAATGATGTTGTTCCCCGTCCAAGGGCGAATCCATGCAGGATCAAGATCCCTTAATAGACTGCGGATAAAGATCGGGTCAATACTTCGTCCCTTTTTGCCCTCATGAAGGCAAACAATCTGCGTGCGGCTAGGCATTGATCCACCCCCTTGCAATGGCTTCGCCAGCCGTCATTCCATCAGGAACCTTCAAGGGGCCAATTCGCGTAGGTGACGTATGATTGTCACGCCACAGATAGTGCCCGCACTCCTCGCCAGCTAGGCCCAAAACCTCAGGATGGTGTGAGATGAGGATCGCCTGATGCGTCTCGTCGAGAACTTCCCGCAAGGACAGAACCCACGGTTGAAGCTCGGGAAGGCCGACGTAATTATCTGGCTCGTCAACGAGGACGGTTTGCAGCGCGTCCGTGGCCAGTGCGGCCCGCACCATGTTGAGTCCGATCAGAGCCTTCTCGCCATCGGAAAGTTGCTCAAAAAACAGATCACCGCCGCCCTCTTTGTTCGCCCCGTCAAAGCGCAACTGCAACGCCTTGGTATTCAGACCCACATCTACCAACTTGAGCGACTTAAAGTCGGGCCACACATCGGCCAGCAGGTCACGCAAAGCGACGGTCCAATCCAAGTCTTGCGACAATGAACGATACCACGAGGTCAGACCGGACAAATACAGATCCGGACGTTTCGATTCCCCCTTGCTCTCCCGTTCCATGCTTCGCGGATTGGGGCGGAGGATCAGCAGCTTGCCCATCGCTTCTTGAAGCACGGCGAGTTCGCCGATACTGCCTTTCGGCTGGATCGACGCTAGAGCAGCTTGATGCCAGTCCAAGGGGAATCCGGTCTGGGTCCCGTCCATCTTCTTGAACCGCACTCCTTCCAGATTCCGGTCAAACAAGACCTTTCCATCGCAGGTTGCCTGCTCTTTGATGAATCGCGGCTTCTCGTAATCCGCCTTTTGCTCAAGGTGAAAGGTGTATTCAAAAACATGCCCTGCGGCAGTCACACCCAATTCAAATTCCTGAACCGTGCTCTTCAGCCAGTTGGTGAACTCCAAACGCGGCACATCCCTATCACTTGCTCCTCTATCACTTTCTCCTCCTAGTATACCGTCACCGGTGGCCAGGTTGCGAACCAGTCGTAGCGCATCGAAAACCGAACTCTTGCCTGCACCGTTCGGGCCGCACAGGACACCGAAGGAATCGAATTCCGCCTTGAAGGAGACAAGGCACCGAAAGTTGTTCACATAAAGTCTAGTAATCATGGTTCATTTTCTCCCATCTGAGTTCGGATGTCAATCTTGCCCGTAACGGCTGCGGTAATCAAGGCTATTCGGTATTCCCGCAACCGCTCCACCGCATCCTCCACCTTCCCCACCAGAGCGTCCAGTTCGTGGCCATGCTGGACCCGCATCTCGGCCCAGAGCTTCGGCTGGGTGGCTTCGATGAAGCTGCGCCGGGAAAAGCGCCCGTTCCTTGTCCCACTCCGCGTTGCTGCCGGACTTCCAACCGCCGCGCGTCAGCAGGATTTCCTCAACGTAGGTCTCAAAGGCGTGTTCGGTGGTTTGTCCAGGCATGTTCTATCCTTTGTTACCGATTCCAAGAGTCGATGCGCTCTACAATCTGCTTCATCTGTGTCTCCCACTCGAATCGAGCACTCATCCTTATCTTGTCCATCTGTGGGGCGCTGAGGACTGCCAAATCCATCTTGTCGATACCCTTTCGGTTCATCTTCGATTCGACATACGAAGAGCCGGGCGATCCCTTGCGCGGAAAGAACATCTCGTATTGGGTGGGGTCGGGAAGCGTTGCGAGACCTACGGCTCTTGCGAGCACAGCGCCAGGAACATAATTCTCGATCTCTTTGGCTCCCGTGACCCAGATGCGTGCGCCAGGAATTTTCAAAACTTCAGCGCGAATCCTTCTAACGCGGTCCTTGACCCTTGACCCTTGGGCTGTTCTGTCACCGTCACAAACGACGACGATGTTCGGATTGACCCGAAACAAATTAACCAACTCCTTCTCTGCGTCTTCTGGTGATTTGAATTGTGTTCGCGCCAATAGAGATCCGCCGTAAAAAGCGCATTGGTAATCCCGTCCCTCTTGAAGCCTGCTTCCGGTGTAGATGTCGAGCCAGCGGTTAATGTAGATGCAGTCCGAAGGCCCTTCAACCCAGATGATACCGTTCGCCTGAAGAAGATCAGACGGCTTTGCTCCCAATTCAGATATGACGCCCAAGTGATCGAAGTGTGCTGAGACCGTAGCGGCTCTGGCGGTTTCCCCATCGTGTGTGACATGGACTATTTGAGCATTTTTTGACAGGCCAAACTGATCCAAAGCCGTACTCGAATGAGTGGTTAGAAAGATCGTCACCTTTTCAGTGACGGCGTAATTCTCAAGATACTGGAAAAGTCGTCGTAACAACGCCGGGTGCAAATTGTTTTCGAGTTCCTCGAAGGCGTAAGTAAATAATGATCGCGGCTTGCCATCAATCTCTGGAATAACCAACAAGTTCAATAGTACAAGGAGGACGGTCTTTAATCCGCTTCCAGAATTACTTAAAGGAATCAGCCCCTTTTTCTCCTCACCCAAATAGACTTCCCAATAGCCTTCTTGAGTGCTGAGTTTCGGATCATCATGGTACTTCACCTGAATCTCAGTAAAGTGGCCGTCATTGGCAAATATATCGTTCAAAGCCTTTAATAAATCTCGCTGAATGATTTCACGGGGATAACGTGGATCTGAGGTGACAATATACCTTCTAATGATATTGGTCGCACCTGCGCCATCAGGTGCTAAAACTAATTCTTTTAAAGGCGTTTCTGCCCTAATGTCACGATCAGCAAAGAGACGGCGAAACTGAGATCCGGATAAAGTATGCTTCGCACTTTTCAGGATTCGAGCTATGTTCTTCAATCTTGCTTTTGTTCGCAGAGCATCGTGATGAAAAGAAGCATCGAAGCCATCTTCAAATGTGATGTCTGCCACATTTCCGTGTTCGTCCAGTACCCACGTTACGGGCTTATCAATAAAGTAGCGTCCGTTATCGTTCCAGTGGTTGCCTCCTAATTCACCACCACTTGTGTTTGACGGGAACACGTGTTCAAGAGAATCTTTTTCAAGAACACCATGAAGACGGGTTTTCCATTTGCACTTATTGAAATCGGTTTCGCAGAGCGCTTCAGCAAGATCGAGAAGGTGGGTCTTGCCTGAATTGTTTCGGCCGATGATCACGTTGATCGATTTAATAGTATCAAAGCCAGACCAATCCTTTTTGAAGCAACGATGTCCACAGAAACTAACGGTATCGGCAATCATTTTGCGCCCCGCTGTTTGGGTTGGTTTGTCACATCAATCTTTCCCGTCAAGGCGGCGGTGATGAGGGCGGTGCGGTATTCCTGCAACCGCTCCACCGCCTCCTCTACCTTTCCCACCAGCGCGTCCAGCTTCGCCGTCTCCTTGTCCAGATACGCGGCGATGGCGCGTTGTTCGGGGAGGGGTGGAACGGGGATGGAAATGTTGCTCTGTTGCGTCGTGTTTAGAATTGAAACGACGTTCTTGTTGGCTCGGCTGATATGATCGCCCTCAGTCGCCGCGATTAGGTAACGGCCGAAATCGCTGGAAACTTTCCGCGCCCCAAAAACGACGGCGTTGATTTGTTGGTTTGTGGCAACCTGTTTGTTTGAAAAGCCAAACTTTCCAACAGTTCCAATGCAACAAACGAGAGACGCCCCGGCAGGAACTGGACGGCTAAGTTTCAGCCCGGTCTTCGAGAGATATTCCTTCGTTCTTGTGATGGGTTCAAAACCACTGAGGTCGTCTGGCTTCACCCACATCATTCCCTCGTCCGAATAATTGTCGTCGTCTGATTTGCTAGGCGTGTTGCCTGTTTGGATTCGGGCAACGAACCTGAGGCGCTTAACCTCCCAATGTTCCGGGATGTCGCCGAGCCAGTCGAGGCCGGAGGGTTTGAGGGGCAGATTGGCGGGGAGGCCGGCGGAGTGGGCGGCTTCGGCGGGCAGGCCGCGCGTCACGGTTCGCGAAATCAGCGCGGTGCGTTTCTCTTTCAGCCGCTCGATCAGCTCCCGCTTCTTCGCCACCAACCTGTCAATCCGCCCCGTCTCCCGGTCCAGAAACGCCGCGATGGCGCGTTGCTCGGCGGGGGCTGGAAGCGGAATGGAGATGTCGCCGACTTCCGAAGCGTTGCAGGCAGGATAGCTGACGCCCACCGAGCGCGCCACAACGGACTCAATAAACGAAGCCTCCCGGAGCGCGTAGGCGAGGAAAGCAGGTTCAACCGTGCGCGGACGAACAACCGCAAAGCCGGTAGAAACGATGAGGTTCTCGGGCGGATTCTTGATGGGTGCTATGGCGCGAAGGTAGGTCCGTACGGTGGAAACGATGGTGTCCCCGTGCCGAACCTTTCGCCGTGCACGAGAAGGTGCGTTCTCAAAAACAACCTGCTCGGTCGCCGTGATTCCATCGACAGCGCTCACGCCTCCGATGTCCACATACTCGAATTCGAAATCGGGCGATGTCGTTTCGGCAAGGGCTTCGTCGTTGATGCTCGCGGAGTATTTCAGCCGCTTGACATCCCAATGTTCCGGCATGTCGCCGAGCCAATCGACGCCGCTGGGTTTGGTGCGCGGGTAGGCCGGGAGTTTCATGGCATGACCTCACAGGCCGCCCAAAGGAACTCATTTCCGTTCCGACCGCATTGGCCAGGAGGCAACTGCCTAACTTTCATAATCCCCCGAATCGCTTATGCGGTCGCCTGAAACTGCCAACCGCGCAACACGGCCTTGGCTTTAAGCAGCTTGGCTGTTTTGTCGATCGCGGATGTCCCCAATTCCGCATAGTCGATTACCGCATGTTCGGGAAACGGTTCAGGGACCGAACGCACAGAGAGGTTCAGCTCGCCACACTCGCCGACCGTCACAACCATAACCCCGACAGACGCATATCCCGCCTCGGTGAAGTGCTGCCACGCATTCTGAGGCGAAATCATGTCGCCGTCATAGACGGAGAGCATTTTCTCGTCCTTCGGCGTGGGCCGGAATGCCTGGGAGGTCACCCTGCCGTTTTGTAGCCATTGCGAATGAATCTGACGCAGCAGAAGAGTGTCGGAATTCATGCCGCGCCCTCAGCTAGCCGCCTGATCTCGGCGTTGATCCAGACCCAATCGTCGGCCTGCGTCAACTGTAGCTCACGCGCTGCCTCGGCTTGCGTTGCGAGATTCAGGATGTGCCAGTGAGCCTGCTTGCTCTCGATCGATACCTCCAGCGACACCTCATGTCCCGCAAGCGACCATTCGATCTGAAGGCCACCCTCCGCCGTGGGATAGACGTAAGGGAGGGGCAACTCATCCGGGTATTGGGATTCGAACGCGGCAGAAAACCAATCGAGACCGGCTCTTGACGGAGCCCGCCCTTTGCCGTCAAGCCAGCCGTTGACGAGCGAGCGAAACTCGTCCAAGCGAGCGGGAACGTCATTGGCATCGAGCACGCTGATGTGATCGACGGAAACCACGCTCTGGAGTTTCTCAAGGCGATTGTAACTCCCCACGCCCTTGAGCAAGACTCGAGCGCCGCTACGGTATTCAGCAAAGGCTTTCAAGACGTTGTCAAGATGCTGATCGCGCATGTTGACGGTGACTTTGGGGCCGCTGATCACCTGAAGATCAAAGGTCATCTTATCCTGGTCGGCCTCAGGAACCGTGCCCCGCAAAACGACCTCTTCCGTCAGCTCTTGAACCTTGGAAGACGCCAGCACCAGTTTACGTCGAGTACTTTTGTCGAGTCGTGCGGGCCGATCTTGATTTTCCGGGCGGAATTCAATCCGTTCGCCGTCTCTCAGATTGCGTCCCAACGGATCGAAATACGAAAGCAAATTGTCAGGCAAATGACAGTTAATCTGTTCGTCATGCTCGGCCGCGTCGATGGCGGAAATGATGCTATCACGCGCCTGCTCAAAGTAGGGTTGATAGGGATTCATGAGCATTGTCGCGGCGGTGAAACAAAGCGCGATTCTGGGAATGGCACTGCCGTCCTCGATAGCTGTGACTTTTAAAGAAATGCCGTCCGTAAAGCCGCGCGGCGTACGCTGCCTCGTCTGGTGCTCTTGAAGAAACCGCCACTTAGCGACTTCAATCACCATCTCTTCAAGAACGGCAAGGTCTTTCAACACGTCGAGGGGAATCGCGTGTCCGTTGAACCGCTCCCCCACGAGACGCGGACTCATAAATGGCATAGCATCACTCATGCTTCACCTCGGGAAATGCCAGGTGTCGGGCCTGGTCGCAACAAAAAAGAGTAACCCGCCGATTTGAGCAGTGCCGGGATGTTGCCACCCCAATCTGATGCTTGGCAGGTATTGTTAAAGACAGTTTGGGACATAAGGCGCGGTTCGTCAACCGAAAACGAGCGCGTTACCGAATATATCATTCGCATATTCACGCCGTGACCTCCTTGAGCATTTTCATGATCTCGCCTTCGAGGCGCTTGATGTCGGTCTCGATGACCTCCAGCGGGCGCGGCGGCTCGTAGCGGTAGAAGTGGCGGTTGAGCGGGATTTCGTAACCGACCTTGGTCTTGGCGGTGTCGATCCACGCGTCGGGCACATGGGGCAGCACTTCGCGCTTGAAGTAGGCCTCGATGCTTTCCTTGAGCGGCACGGTCTCCGTGTCGCGCAGGTCGGCGTCCGGTTCGGGCTGGCCTTCGCGGTCGCGGCAGATTTCGGCGGTCTCGTCGCGCTCGCCGAGGGCGGCAAGCACGGCCTTGAGTTCCGGGGCGCTCAGGCGCACGTCGCGCGCGCGGTCGAGCGTGCGCAGTTCGGTGAGAAAGGCCTTGCGGTCTTTGAAGGGCTTGTCCTTGGTGGCCTTGCCGAAGGCTCGGAGGAGTTCGCGGATTTGCTTCTGACGCTGTTGTCCATCCTCTATTTCATGTTGGCGGGCGGCGATGTCTTTCTTCGCGCTGGTGGCTAGGTTCTTGAAGCCGCCCTCATCGTCGAGCCGGGCGAGGCGTTCAGCGCTGGCATGGAAGTTCAGCCGCAGCGGGCGCTCGACGGTGATCTTGTGGTAGCCGAAGTCTTCGTTGTGGAAAATCTTGCTGACGACGCGCTGGCGCTGGACGGGCTGGTGGGTGACGGGGTCTTCTTCGGTGAAGGTGCGCGTCTGATTGTCTCGGAAATCGCCGAATATTTTAGTGAGTTCGCCGATGTGGTCGGGGTCTTTCTCCTTGTCGGCGGGGTCACCGATGCGACGGCGCTTGTTGCCGAGGCTTTTCTCCATCTGCACCCAGAACGGGCGGGCGTCGATGAGCTGCACCTTGCCCTTGCGGGGCTTTTCCTTGCGGTTGGTGAGCACCCAGAGGTAGGTGGAGATGCCGGTGTTGTAGAAGAGCTGCTCGGGCAGGGCGACGATGGCCTCCAGCCAGTCGTTCTCGATGATCCAGCGGCGGATTTCGCTTTCGCCTCCGCCGGCGTCACCGGTGAAGAGGGGCGAGCCGTTGAAGACGATGGCGAGACGGCTGCCGCCGTCCTGCGGGGCGCGCATCTTGGCCAGCATGTGCTGGAGGAAGAGGAGCGCGCCGTCGTTCACGCGGGGCGTGCCCGCGCCGAAGCGTCCGCCGAAGCCGAGGGTGTCGCGCTCGCTCTCGATGAAGCGCTGCTGCTGCTTCCACTCCACGCCGAAGGGCGGGTTTGCCAGCATGTAGTCGAAGGTCCATTTCTTGCCGTCGGCGGTGCGGTCGAAACCGTCCTTGGTGAAGGTGTCGCCGAGGATGACGGCATCGGCGGCATCGCCCTTGATGAGCATGTCGGCCTTGCAGACGGCCCAGGCTTCGTCGTTCCAGTCCTGACCGAAGAGCTTGGGATGGGCGTCGGCGTTGAGGTCATGGATGTATTTCTCGGCGACAGACAACATACCGCCCGTGCCGCAGGCGGGGTCGTAGATGGTCTTGACGACGTGGCTGCGGGCGAGGTCCTTCTCCGGGGCGAGGAGGAGGTTGACCATGAGCTTGATGACCTCGCGCGGGGTGAAGTGTTCCCCGGCCTCCTCGTTGGACTGTTCCGCGCCGATCCGGATGAGTTCCTCGAAGACGTAGCCCATCTGGGCGTTGTCCACGCGGTCGGGCGAGAGGTCAATGGCGGCGAACTGCTTGATGACAAGGTAGAGCAGATCCTTCTCGACCATGTAGGCGATCTGTTCAGGGAACTTGAAGCGCTCGATGATGGCGCGGACATTGGGTGAGAAGCCGTTGATGTAGCTGTTGAGGTTCGGCGCGAGCTGGTTGGGGTCGTCAAGCAGACCGTTGAGGCGGCTGCCGTCGGCGGGCTTGGCGATGGTGAATTTGGAGAGGTTGAAGAACGGCACACCGGTGATCTGTGACAGTCGGTGGCGGATGATATTCTCGCCCTTGGCCTTGATGGCGGAGTGCTCCTTCAGGACGGCGGCTTTCGTCGGCGCGAGGATGCAGTCGAAGCGGCGCAAGACGGTAAGAGGAAGGATGACCTTGCGGTATTCGTTGCGCTTGTAAGGGCCGCGCAGGAGATTGCAGATACTCCAGATAAACGAGGCGATTTGGGA
>Ga0265595_1002897_pt1 | contig 11074 bp, 12 predicted proteins | sample saktaG_15_FD_190148 | JGI IMG/M metagenome (GOLD analysis project Ga0265595, IMG submission 190148) | Saline water microbial communities from Sakinaw Lake, British Columbia, Canada - sak_2013_06_06_50m | ecosystem: Environmental > Aquatic > Non-marine Saline and Alkaline > Saline ... | reverse complement strand
TTCGCACCAATGGCCAGCGGATCAGCCGGATACGATCGCATGATCGTGATTCCCTGTACCATGGGAACCATGGCCCGCATTGCTGCAGGAGAAGCCACTGATCTTATCACCCGTTCTGCCGATGTTGTCCTGAAAGAACGCGGCCGCCTGATCCTGGTTACCCGGGAAGCACCGCTCAGCCTGATCCACCTGCAAAACATGGTTAGAATAACCGAAGCCGGAGGGATCATTTGTCCGGCCAATCCAAGCTTTTACAGCCACCCAAAAAATATTGAAGAACTGGCAAATACTGTTGTAAACAGAGCCCTGCGGCTTGCAGGGCTCGAAGTTTATAACAAAGGTTTTATGAGTGAGTATTGAATTGGTTAATCCCTTGCCCAGGCGAGAGTCCCGATACTTACTCTAACTCCGGGGATTTCAAGCAGCTTGGTTGCACAAGCCTCAAGGGTTGCTCCGGTTGTAAGCACATCATCAATTAGAAAAATGTGCTTATTTTTTATGACCTCTAAATTTTCAACTTTGAAAGAATCAACTACGTTCAGGTAGCGGTCGAACCGGGATTTATTTGTTTGGCTCGAAGTATCTTCTGTTTTTATGAGAACCTCCGTTTCAAGTGGAATCCCCAGGGCCTCTGAAAGGCCCTCAGCAATCTTTTCACTCTGGTTATAGCCCCTTTTTTTCATCTTTTTAGAATACAAAGGCACTGGAATCAGAAGGTCAGGAAGGATGAAAATATCACTTCCTGATAACTGGTACCCGAATTCCTTACCCAGGGTTTTGCCTATACCCGGACGATCCTGGTATTTTAATTGATGGATGGCTTTCTGATACCGGGAATTCTTATGAAAGAAAAACCAGGACATGGCTTGCTCCAGATACACCCGGCCCCAAAAAACCTGTGCCACCAGATTTTCGGGATCATCTTCAAAATGGGTCACAGGTATTTCTATCAGACAATAGTTACAAATCTCCTCCTCCCATCTGCGTAAAGCCCGGCGACAACAACAACAAATCCGGGGAAGAAGTAAATCCAGCAGATCCGTCAAAAGACGTTTTGGGAAAATATTTTTTACCACTAAGGACAACACTAAAGATTATAAAATTACACGCTTTATTCCTGCAATTACTTCGTTTTCTATCAATAAATCAACTCCATAGCCAGCTTCAAGCTTTACTTCTTTATATACCAGAGGCAAGGCTTTTTGCTTCTTTACCTCAAACCCCTTTGTGGTTAATTTAAAACCCACCATCAACATCTTTAGATGCAAAAGCAAGGTCAAAATGGAAAAATACATGCATTTTTTTAAGCCCTCCTTGGCTAAGGAGGGTTTGGGTGGATACGGGGAAATTTTAAAACCGCCCCTCTTTGGAGTAAAACCTGAAGAAGCGGAAGGCAATAGGTATATGCCGCACCAGAGTGGGCAAAAAGCCATAATGGCGGCTCATGGAATGGAATCGCTCCTTCAAGCCTGGGCGAATATTTTGCTTCGAATGGCCCCCATCCAGAAAGGATGTCAGGATAAGTCTGGTATTCCTGATCTTATCTGTCTTTTTCAGGGCAGAGATTACCCAATCGAAATCGGCAGAGTGGGCATATCTTTGATTATAAGTATCAGCAAGGTTTCGTTTCACCAGTATTGCCTGGTGACAAACCAGCATTCCCCGGCGGAAACTTTTCCAGTTTAACTGCTCTGGTGGACGAAGGCGTCGCAAACCTATTGGTTCATAGGCCTCATTAACCACCATGGTGTCACCATAGTATATGTCAGCATAATCCGATTCTTCAAAAAAAATCTGTTCAGTAGTATCCTTCTTATGTATCAGGTCACCGGCGTTCATGAACCATACATAATCGCCGGATGCAATCTTCAAACCTTTGTTCATAGCATCATAGAGCCCATTGTCCGGTTCGGTTTGCCAATAGGCGATTTTCTCTTCAGCCTTCCTGATAACCTCAAGTGTCCCATCATTGGAAGCTCCATCGATAATAATGTGTTCTATATTGGCATAGGACTGAGCCTGTACACTTTGCAGGGTGCGCTCCAATCCCTTAGCATCATTATACACTACAGTAATAATACTAACGACCGGAGATCCTTCTTCCCAGGCCTTATGGCTGGCTTGATTTCTAAAACCTCCTTTGACTTCTGTTTTCATACTGTCGGCCTAACTGGTTTACCACATGTTAAAGATACAGGGCCAGAGGAGAAAGGCAAAGCCATTTTTTAGTATTTTCGCATAAAAGCCACAACATGTTTTACACCCTTCTTAAAATACAGAAGTTCTTCGAAGCCTTGTACCAGTCTTTTATCAGTATTCTCAGAGTAGTGTTCAGACTACACTTCTCAGCAGGCTTCAGGAATTTCAAGTCGCCTGTTAATGAAATATTTGTACTGGCTAACGGTCCTTCCTTACGGCAGGATCTGGATAAATATGGATCCAAATTAGCCTTATGCAAAACCATGGGTGTAAATTTGTTTGTTCTGAGTGAGGATTTCATCCTGGTGAAGCCAAAATATTACGTGCTTCTGGACATTGTTTTTTTTATGAAAAAAACCCTGCCACGAGCAAAAGATGCCAGGGAAAGAATGCTTGAGGCTTTTAACAAAAACCTGAGCTGGGAAATGGTTCTTTTTGTCCCGGCAGAGGCCAGAAACAGTTACTTTCACCTGCAACTATTGGCCTTAGGTCTTCCTTTGAAATTTGTCTTTTTCAATAGAACGGCAGTCGAGGGATTAAGGCCCGTAAGGCATTGTATGTATTCCAGGGGTTGGGGAATGCCTCCACCCCAGAATGTATTGATTGGCGCCCTAATGGTAGCCATTCACATCGGATTCAAAAAGATCTTCATTTTAGGTGCCGATCATTCATGGCATGAAGAGATCCATATTAATAAGGATAGCAGCCTTGAGATAACAGACAGGCATTTTTATGACCAAATAGGTAAACGCCTGCCTAAACATCACGGCGAAACCCTTAAACGATTAAATATGCATGATTTCTTTAATGAATTGGCACGTACCTTTCGCAGCCACCAATTGGTTGCCGAATTTGCCGACTCAAAAAATATTGAAATACTCAACGCCAGCTCGGTCAGCTACATAGACGCCTTCAAAAAGATAAGTCTTGAAGATCTTCCCTGGGATCAGTTTCTCGACAAATAAATACCCGCCAGGTCGAAATCTACCTCATCATCAATATCAATAGAGTTTTTACGGCTCATTATGTACGCGTAGATATTGTTCTTTAAAAAGAGGGTTTGCTCATCAAAGAACCTTTGTATATCGCAAAAATATATGGACCCGTTGAGACGAAAATATTCAGGTAGTTGCTGGGAGGGAGTTTTTTGAATATCAACAGGTAAAAACCCTTCCATGTTGTTATCATTTGGCAGGGTGTTACTCCACAGTGGAGAATATTCATTTTTACATACTGAGATAACGGCGTCCGCCTTAATGTCCTCCAGCATTTTGCTCGCATGAATAATATCATCAGCTCCCCGCAGTGGAGAAGTTGGCTGCAAACAGGCCATATGGGTAAATGGGCTGGTTCCCGGAATCCCCAGTTGCCTTAGGGCATGGATCAATACCTCAACGGTTGAGGTGTTGTCTGTGGATAATTTCGAGGGCCGCAGAAATGGTGCTTCGGCTCCATAATCCAAAGCAATCCGGGCGATTTCCACACTGTCGGTAGTAACAACCACCCTTTCAAAAACACCGGACTTAAGCGCCGCCTCGATGGTCCAGGCTATCAGCGGCTTACCGGCAATCTCACGCAGGTTTTTTCCAGGGAGACGTTTGCTTCCCCCCCTGGCCGGGATAATAGCAATGTAACGGAAAGTGCTAGCCATTGAAATACTTTTTGTAGTCTGTTTCTGCTCTTCTGAAATCTTCTGGTTTTCCTATATCCATCCAATATTCCCTGATTGGATAAGAGAGAATGGCCTTTTTTGCGGCAAATAGTTGTTCGAAAACCGCGGTCATATCTATATGTGTACCACTGGGAATGAATTTCAGTACCTCAGGATTAAGGACATAGATCCCGGCATTAACAAAAAATTGCTGTACAGGTTTTTCCTCAATACTGATAATATTGCTCTGGCTCAGGCCCACAACCCCATAGGGAACTTCCATGCCATACTCTCGTATACACATGGTAGCTGTTGCACAATTCTGCTGATGAAAATCCAATAGGTTTTCGAAATTCACTCTAGTCAATATGTCCCCATTTATAATAATAAGGGGCAGGGTTTGTTCTTTCCCTATCAGGCTAAGGGCCCCGGCAGTACCCATTTTTGATTCTTCCTCCAGATATTGGATTTTGACACCAAAAACGCTTCCATCTCCAAAATAGTCCTTGATTTGTATCCCCCTGTAATTCAGTGAAATATAAAAATTAGAGAAGCCATTGTCATGAAAACCGTGGAGCACGGTTTCCAGAATTGGCTTGCCTCCGACCAAAAGCATTGGCTTGGGTGTGTCATTTGTAAGTGGGCGCAGACGCTGGCCCTGCCCTCCAGCCATAATTACCACACTATTGGCATGCTTTTCCCGCTCCAACAGGTGATCTATCTCGGCCAGCTCAACAACCCTGAATAAGTCATCTACCAGTGGGATCTGGTAAATTCTTTTTGATACCGCCAGTTCGATAATCTTTTCTTTTCTTTCATGAATACTGGTTACCACCGGGTTAGGGTTATAAATATCCAGTATCATATCCTCCATTCCCAGCCCCCTGAGCAGACCCCGCCGTATATCCCCATCTGTGATAGTACCTATAAGCCTATCGGTTTCATCCACCACCAGGGCAATCTTCATTGCACCAGTATCAATCACCTGCAATGCCTGACGAATGCTGGTCTCGGGACTTATCTTAATTTCGTTAAGTTTGTACAACTCCCTTATATTAAATCATAAAACTTCTTAAACCTGAGTTCCATCAAATTGCAGGATTTTAAATACCTGACAACCTTTTCGGAGGCTCCTCCATTTCCATAAGGATTCTTAACCTGCTTTACCAATTCCACGAACCCTTTGGAATTAAGTTTATTAAATGCCTCCTGAATCGATTCCTGGTTAGCATCACAATCCAGGATGGATTTGGCCCTGATACGTCCTTCCTGTCGGTTTCCAATATTAATTGTGGCAATCCTGAATGATGGAGCCTCAATTATCCCACTTGAGGAATTCCCCACTACCGCATCAACCTGCTTCATCACCGAAAGATATCTTACCTGTCCTAATGATTTAAATAACACACTGTTATGCTGATGATTGCCAACAAATTCATCCAGCCTTGAAAGTAAGGCCTGATGCCCGGTATCGGCATTTGGAAGGGTAAAAATAAGCAGGCTATCCTTTTCTTTTTCCAGTACAGCCAATAACTCTTGAAAATGATGATCCGCCTCCTCAGGTTTCAAAGTTTCGGGATGGAAGGTAATTAACAGATTCCTTTTACGAAATTTGATTTTCAGATCCTCTTCCAGTTCCTTTTTCGTAAGTAGCTTAAGCTTTTTGATATTATCCAGCCCCATACCTCCTACATTGAATACTCTTTTGGGGTCTTCTCCCAATTGAATGATTCGATTTCGATATTCCTCGGCGGCTGCAAAGTGAATCGCCGACATCTTTGTTATAGAATGTCGAATAGAATCATCAATTGCTCCCATAGTCAACTCACCCCCATGTATATGGGCAACCGGGATATTTGCAATAAGAGCCGTGACAGCTGCCCCGAGTATCTCGAACCGGTCGCCTAGCAAAACAATAATGTGGGGTCCAAGGGTAGTTATTGCAGTAGCGAACCCATCGATAGCAATGGAGAGAGAATGACTGATCCCAATAGGAGAATCGTTGTGCATACGAAGGTCGAAACTCCTGTCGATATGAAATCCATCCTCGCGGATTCTGTCAATAGTTGATCCAAACTCTGGAGAAAGATGTGTTCCGGTAACAACCAATTGAAGCTGGAGGTCAGGGTCCTCCTTAATGCCCTTTATTATCCAGAATAGTAATCCGTATTCTGCACGTGAAGTTGTAATGACGCAAATTTTTCTCATTAGATCAGATCGTCTTTTTTATAATCCCGAATTGCCCTTGTGCCTATTACCTTATCCCACTGCAGCGGGCTTATCCCGTTTCCAGGACGTTTTACCATAAGATTTTCTGTTGTGAACAATTCTCCCTTTGAAATATCGGTACCAGCCACAATGCTTTTTCGAGCGGCTGTCATATTCAATTTTTCATTTTCGCTCGGTTTTTTTTCACCATCGCCTAAGGCCAACTCAACATTTCGTATAGACCTTACCATTTGAAGGAGTTCAGAAGGTTCCAAACTTGCCTTATGATCCGGTCCCTCCATATTTCTATCTATAGTAAAATGTTTTTCAATGACCGATGCACCCATCGCTACCGCTGCCATTGGAATTTCAATCCCCAGGGTATGATCCGAATAGCCAACCCGGATTTGGAATTTTTCTGCCAGTGTTTTCATAGCCAAAAGATTAACATCCCTAAAAGAAGTGGGATAATCTGTGTTAGCATGTAAAAGGGTAATTCTCCCCAGGGGAGTTCCAGCTTCAATCAAAGCATGCAAGGCCTGGCCAACCTCCTCAATCGTAGACATGCCTGTGCTGAGAATAACCTGTTTATTCAATCGCCCTATATGGCGCAGGAAAGGAATATTTGTCAGATCCCCTGAACCTATCTTAAAGATCTCCAGTCCGAGACGATCAAGGATATTAATACTCTCGTGATCGAAGGGGGTTGACATAAAAAGGATTCCCTTCTCTCTTGCATACCTGATCAATTCCACATGTGCCTCTTCATCCAATTCAAGCTTTTTAAGCATCTCGAACTGGGTTTCCATTGAATCCGTCAATTCCTTTTGATAGCTGGCTTTGGGAGTATCAGGGGTCACTAATAGCCGGGTTTTAAAAGTTTGAAATTTCACCGCATCAACTCCTGCTTCCACCGCAATATCCACCAGCTCTTTTGCCAGTTCAAGGCTTCCATTATGGTTTACCCCTGCTTCAGCAATAATAAAAACCCTGTCACTCATCGTATTTTGCGGAGTGGGTTACCAATGTATGTTCCCGATTTAATCAGTGATCGCAATACAACTGAACCAGCCGAGATCAATGTGTCGTCCGGAATGCTAATGTTGTTTGCCAAAACGGTACAACTGCCTATGAAGCATCGTGAGCCAACTCTGCATTGACCATTAAGAACAGTTTTAGTAGATATATGGCAATGATCTCCCACCATGCTCTCATGCTCAACCAGGGACCCGCTGTTCAGAATGCAATTGACTCCAATCCTGGCTTCGGTGTTAACAATGGCCTGGTGCATTACTATAGTGCCTTTCCCGATATGGGCTTTTCCAGATACCTGCGCTGAGGGAGAGATGATCACAGGAATTTGAACTCCCAGCTCATTAAGATATGAAAACATTTCAATCCTAAAACCGGGCGATTGGATGTGTCCGACAGTGATGAAGAAGTATTTGTAGGTCCTGGCTAATTGTGGAATATCCTCATCAACACCAATTACAGGATACCCCGAGACCTCTTGTCCTTGATGTTCAGGCACATCCAGTATCCCTGCAATCTGGAAACGGTTTTCGCTTTCTATTACATCAATACAGGATTTACAGTGTCCGCCGCCGCCGATTAATACCAGTGATTCTTTCAAAATCTTGCTGTGTTTACAAAAACAAAGATAGTATTTCACTAAGATTATCGACCAGGATCAGGAACGGATGCGAGTCAATATCTTTCCAACAAATCTGTGCAGCTCCGGGGATAATCTAAAAACGTAGACCAGACCAAGAAATACTACAATAATAACCGCACTCCGTAACAGAACATCCAATATGAGTGTAAGGACAAAACTGTTATCTCTTACCAATTCTGGTATCAGTAAGGAAACCAGATATGCTGCAGCACCGATCCCAACAATAAGTATATGTCGGAAAGTGTAAGGCTGCATATGATACTTATTTTTCAGGAAAATTACCCGCATCAGGCTGTAGGCTAAAGCCGAAATGGCCGATGCTATCGCGGCACCAACTATCCCGAAAGCTTTTATGAAAATTAAATTTGTGAGAATCACCAGCAATCCAAAAATGATTATGAATAAAGTTAAAATCCTGTAATGACGGCTGGTACTGATAATAGCCCCGCTCACACCCGCAACCATGATGAAGAGATTGGACAGGCCTATAAAGAATATGACAAATTTACCGGAAGCATATTCTTCGGGTAAAATGTGGAGAATATTGTTGATGTTGCCCCAAATTCCTACAAACACTAAAAGTCCAATTATTAACTGATCCAGGGTGCTTTTAAAATAAACTGATCGGACTTCTTTTTTGTTGTCGTCTTTCCAGGCCTGGGCAACAACAACTGCAGATATCTTTGAAAGGGGGCGAAGGGGGATCACTACCAGGGTCCCATAAAAGAAAACCCGGCCGTAAATTCCAGTTTCAGCCCCGCCGAGCATACTGTTGATCATAATACGATCGACATACTGGATCAAGCTATTGCTAAAAGTAACAGCAATTCCAAAAAGAGCCACGCTGGCCATATTCCTTGCCATATCAGGTGTAATGACGGACCTTGGTGACTTGAAAATAAATTCCCCATCCCTGGTAAGTGACATAAGGATAAGAATACCTGGTAAAGAAAGCGCTCCAATATAGGCCATCACCAGTCCGGGAAAATCAAATACTTTGAAGTAGAAAAATAGAAGTGTTATCAGCAAAAAGACCCTTTGTAAAAACTCTTTTATGAAAATACCCTTCACCGCATTATATAGCACTGCATAATATATATCCACTACCATGAATACTGCAGTGAATATCATTAATGGAATAGTAAGATCGATGTAATTTATCAGCATTGGGGAATTTTCAATGCTGTCCCGGATAATCATCGGCCTAAGTATAAAGTACAGGCCAACAGATAAACCCAGCCCGGCCACAACTACAAAAGCTAAAATCGAAAAATACCCCTTGTGATGACTGCCAGGATCCCTGAAATAAGGAAATAAACGGTTGGTTACACTGTTGATCCCTAAGGTTGCCAGAGTGGCAAAAACCATTCCCCAGGTAACCAGCATTTCCAAAACCCCGTTTTCCTCCGGGCTAAGAAATATCGGCATCAGTATACCGGCAGTAACAAAACCAATAACAACCCCGATATAGGAGAATATGGTCCCTCGAATTCCCTGGTTCTCTATAATGCCCAAATTATCAGCTTATAGGTGTTAAAAATAACAATTTTCAAAACCATTTAAGGCCAAACGCTTTTCTTTGTATCTTTGTTGTCCTAATTTCCTGTGGAATATGAAGAAAGGGGAAGTCCGGACAACAACCCGTAAACTAAGAAGTTCTTACGCTACTACGGTGGTGAGTATTTCGTTAGTCCTATTCCTGCTCAGCCTACTTGGATTGCTGGTGCTGAACGCAAAAAAGCTGGGGGATTTCGTCAGAGAAAACATTGGTTTTTCAGTTATACTGAAAGAAAACACCCGAGAGGCAGATATCATCCAGATCCAGCGATACTTCGATGCCAGTGCCTTTGTCAAGGAAACAAAATATGTCACACCGGAACAAGCTGCTGAAGAGTTACAAAAGGAGCTGGGGGAAAATTTTCTTGACTTCCTGGGTTTCAACCCGCTTCTGCCCTCTATCGACCTTAAGCTTAATGCTGCCTATGCCAATCCCGACAGTATTGCCCGTATCGAAAAAGAATTCCTTGAATACCCGCAGGTTAAGGAAGTATATTACCAGGAGTCACTGGTTCATCTGGTGAATGAGAATGTCCGGAATCTTAGTCTTATCATTCTGGTATTCAGCGGCTTTCTCTTCTTTATCTCCATAGCTCTCTTTAACAATACAATACGCTTGCTGTTTTACAGCAAGCGATTTATCATTAGAACCATGCATTTAGTGGGTGCAACTCGCAGTTTTATTCGTAGGCCATTTATTTTCACTGGGGTGCTCCACGGTTTGATCGGCTCACTGGTTGCAACCATCATGCTGATAATAGTGATCTTCTTCGCCCAAAGGGAAATGCCTGATATTATTGGATTCACCGATTATGGAACCCTTGGAATTTTAATGTTCGCCATATTTGCTATTGGAATACTGCTTTCCTGGCTATCTACTCTATTTGCAGTAAATAAATATTTGCGAATTGATCCGGACAAACTGTATTACTAGGACACAAGATACAAGATTTAAGATTATTAATAATGGTTAAAAAGGTTGAAAAGAGTACTAAGGAGAAAATGGGGTTTGTTTTCGGGCCGATGAATTATCGCCTGTTGGTGATCGGGCTTGTTATTATTATCATTGGTTTCTTCCTCATGGCAGGCGGAAAATCCGACGACCCAACTGTTTTTAATCCTGAAATATTCAGCACAAGACGGATCACTGTCGCTCCAATCGTTGTATTAATAGGATTTGTAATCGAAGGCTTTGCCATCATGTGGAAGCCAAAAAACAAATCCAAATAATCCATCGTTGAATGAATTGGTTTGAGGCATTGATCCTGGGGATAGTTCAGGGTTTGACTGAGTTTTTACCCGTCTCGAGTTCAGGTCATCTTGAGCTTGGTAAGGCCTTGTTGAATGTGGAGGCCATGGATGATATCACTTTTACGGTTGTGGTTCATGGAGCAACAGTTCTATCAACCCTGGTGGTTTTTTTCAGGGAAGTTTGGATCATTTTGAAAGGCAGCTTCCAATTCAAATGGAATGATGAAACCCAATATGTAGCAAAAATCATTATCTCAATGATCCCGGTGCTTATTGCCGGCCTTTTTCTTGAGGATTATATTGAGAGTTTTTTTACCGGCCGAATTCTTTTTGTAGGTTTAATGCTGCTGATCACCTCCGCCATGCTGGCCCTGGCACACTTCTTTCAAAACAAGGTCAGCGAAGGGGAAATAGGATACGGATCGGCCTTTCTGATGGGTGTTGCCCAGGCTTTTGCCACCCTGCCAGGTATTTCCAGATCAGGCGCAACGATCGCCACAGGTCTTTTATTGGGTAGGAGAAAGAAAGATATT
>Ga0265595_1002896_pt1 | contig 11075 bp, 11 predicted proteins | sample saktaG_15_FD_190148 | JGI IMG/M metagenome (GOLD analysis project Ga0265595, IMG submission 190148) | Saline water microbial communities from Sakinaw Lake, British Columbia, Canada - sak_2013_06_06_50m | ecosystem: Environmental > Aquatic > Non-marine Saline and Alkaline > Saline ... | reverse complement strand
CACGGCAGTATCTCTTTCTGAAGGGGCTCATCGAGGCCGGTTTACCCGCCTTGCTGGTGACTGGGACGTGCTTCGAGTACGGTATGCAGTCAGGAGCGCTATCGGAGAAATTAACGCCGTTGCCGTGCAATCCATACGGCTACGCCAAAGATGCACTGAGACGACAGCTCGAATTTCTGCGAGGCGAACATCCCTTTGCTCTGACCTGGGCACGACTTTTCTACATGTATGGTGAGGGGCAACCGAAAAGCGCCCTGCTGCCCCAGTTGAAAGAGGCTGTCGATCGCGGTGAGTCGAGCTTCAACATGTCCGGCGGCGAGCAGTTGCGTGACTACCTGCCCGTGAACAAGGTCGCCGCTTACCTTGTTGCTTTAGCCCTTCGGCAAACGGATGCGGGCGTGGTCAATGTCTGCTCTGGCAAGCCTATCTCGTTGCGTAATCTGGTTGAAGGGTGGCTGAAAGAGAACGGCTGGACTATCGCTCTTAACTTTGGATATCATCTCTATCCAGATTATGAGCCAATGGCTTTCTGGGGAGACCGCAGGCGTCTAGATTATCTTTTACATGAAAGTGGGGCGACTATCAAATGAGTGTGTTTGCAGTAGATGCCAGTTGGCAAGAGGTTGCCGCGTATTGCAACGGGCTGGAACAGGATTTGCTTCGAGCGGAAGATGCCATTCCTGAAGGCGTTGCGATCTTCGGGGCTGGCCCGCATGGAGAGGCAGCCTATCGCTATCTGAAGAAAATTGGGGCAACTATCGTTTGCTTTGTGGATAATGCTCCTCTCAAGCAGGGTGCGTTATTAGACGGCATCCGGGTTATCTCGCCGCACGAACTTGCCGACACACCGGCGCTAATGGTGTTCATTGCTGCGCGCCATGCCGTGCTACCGATTAAAAGGCAAATGGACGAGGCAGGCTGCCATAGTGTATCGTTTGATGCCTTTTTTGCAGGAGAAAATATCGACCGCATCAGAAATGTCCGTGACAATCTATTGTGCGATGACAAGTCGAGATTGAGCTATGACGGAGTTTTGAAAGCGATGCTCACTGGCAGAGAATCGTTTTGTGCCTCAATAATGGAGGGGAATCAGTTTTTTGCTCTCCCGGAATTTGTAAATGTTGGTACTGACTCTTTTGTTGATGCGGGAGCCTATGTGGGAGACACGATAGAGAGGTTCATATGGGCACACAACGGGATCTTCAGTCAAATTTACGCCTTTGAACCGGCAGAGCCTCAATATAAAGCTCTGCTGGCTCGCACGAAAAGGCTGGCTGCAGAATGGGCGGTGGCTGAGTCAACGATTACCTGTGTGCAGGCCGGATTGGCAGACGAGGATAAGGAGATGGTGCTTCCGCTGAATCCGCGTATGCTACAGACCACATCCTTTAGCACTCTGCAAGACATGGAAGGCACGAAAGTCCGCCTGTGCTCTCTCGATAGCTATCTGGCAGGCCGCCCGGCTACTTTTATCAAGGCAGACATTGAAGGAATGGAAATGGCAATGCTGCGTGGCGCCCGTGAAACCATAGGCAAGTTCAAACCCAAGCTGGCGCTAAGCATATATCATGAACCGTCGGATATTTACGAGATTGCCGAATATGTAAGACGTATTGTTCCGGAATACACCATGGCTGTCAGGCACCACTCACCATTGCTGATGGACTCGGTGCTGTATTGTTGGATTAACGAGTAAGGAGACTGCCCATGAAAGCAAAAATCAAGCCAAGGATTAATCTTGAGGGACGAACAGCCCTTGAGACGGTAATTCCACTTTCAACCCCTTTTGTCCTCTTCGTTGACCCAGCCACTATCTGTAATTTTCGGTGCATGTTCTGCCCGACCGGCGATCGCAAGCTAATCAAAAGTACAGGCCGCTGGCAGGGCCGAATGAATTTTGACCTCTACAAGAAAATCATTGACGATTTACATCAGTTCGATCTGCCGCTGAAAGTTCTTCGGCTATACAAGGATGGAGAGCCGTTGCTGAACAAGCATTTGCCCGAAATGATAAGTTATGCTAAGCAAAGCGGGCGAGTGAATTACATTGACACGACAACAAATGGATACCTGTTAACCCCCGAGACTACGTTGCGACTGCTTGAAGCTGGTCTGGACCGCATCAATATCTCAGTAGATGGCCTGTCTGATAAACAGTTTATGGAGTTTACCCGAACAAAAGTCAACTTTGACAAGTTTGTTGAGAACATACGCTTCTTTTATGATAATCGTCGGGGCTGCGAGGTTTGCATCAAGACACCGGGGGATTTGTTAAGCGATGAAGATAAAAAGCGGTTCTTTGATATTTTCGGTGACATTTCTGACCGTATTTTCATTGAGAATGTCGCTCCTTGCTGGCCAGAATTCGATGTTGAAGAGCGTACCGGGGTCACGATCACGGAAGGCATCTACAAGAACCCGGTCATTGATGTGCGGACTTGCCCATACATTTTTTATTCGATTTCAGTCAATTCGGATGGAACAGTCAGCTTGTGCTTCCTTGACTGGGCACGGAAGCTACTTATCGGCGATGTCCGCAAGCAGAGCCTGCGCGATATCTGGTCTGGGAATGCACTGTTCGCGCACCAACTCGCTCATTTGCAGGGCCGCCGGAAGGAAATAGATTTTTGTGCCACCTGTGGCCAACTAAGTCACGGTCTGCCTGACAATATTGACGCATACGCAGAGGAACTCGCCGCTAAACTGCTTGCAAGCAGGACTTCTGCAACTCCTGATTGAAAGATGGCAAAGATTAGGGTTTTGCATATCACTGCTCACCTCGGAGGAGGTGTGGGCAGGGTACTTTCTCGGCTCGCTTTATGCAGGAAGGAGAAAAATTCCATAATCGAGGATATCTTCGTATGCATGGAGCCACCGGAGAAAGACCTGACAGTATCAATTATGCAGCAATCCGGCATTAGATTGCTCATATGCCCTGACCAGAAAGAGACTGACCGTCTGTTAGCAGCATCCGACATCGTTCAAATCGAATGGTGGCATCATCCGCTTATTGCGGAGTGGATGTGTAAGAATAATATTCGGGCTCGATTGATTGTTTGGAGCCACACGTCTGGTTTGCATTATCCGGCTATACCCCGAAACTTCGTTGCTCTGCCACATGTATTTCTTTTTACTTCACCGGTGTCTAGGAAGGTGATAATTGGGGAGAGTACGGTGGATATTTCCGAAAGTACAAATAGAGTAGATGTTGTTCACAGTTCCGGAGGATTCGATGATATTCCTCTCGTTTCGCGTAGCAAACAGCTGGGGTGTCTTTCGTACGGCTACCTGGGCTCGCTCAATTTTGCCAAATTACACCCAGAGGTTGTTGATTTCATAAAAGCTGTAGAAATCCCCGGGTTTGCAGTCGACTTTTTTGGCGATCCATCTTCTAACAAGGGGCTCAAGGCCATTGCAGAGAAAGCTGGCATTTCGGACAGGGTCAATATATGCGGCTTTACGGAACGACCTTACGATGTCTTGGGGGGTATGGACGTGTTCGTTTATTTGCTAAATCCATATCACTACGGGACCACGGAAAACGCGCTGCTTGAAGCCATGGCCTGTGGGGTGGTGCCAGTTGTGCTCAATAACCCCATCGAAGCCTCCATCGTCAGTCATGGCCACTCAGGCATAGTTGTCGACTCTCCAGGTTCTTTTTCGCAAGCAATTTCTTATCTAAATAGCAAGCCCGACGAGAGATGCAGAATCAGTGAGACCGCATGCCGTGAAATAAGAGCAAGGTTTTCGCTTGAACATACTGAAAAACAGCTCAATGATCATTATTTGTCGGTGATGGAGTGCCAGAAGATGGACTTTGAGTTTGGCCCGATCTTTGGAAATTCGCCCGCCGAGTGGTTTGCTTCCTGTCTGGGGAGCTATCGCTCATTTTTCGCTGAAGGTGGCGGTACTGAACTGCGTAAACGTCGATTGCAACATCCTGTTCTCTACGAGAAGTCCAAGAGCTCTGTCTTTCATTATCATCAATATTTTCCTGATGATCCTATGCTAGCACATTGGGTAACTATGTTGGAGGATGATCTTGGTCATGCGGGCGCCTGATTTGAACGAAGCATTGCATTTGCTTGAGGCACTTCATAAAAAAAGCCCTGCCCACCCTCCTGAAAGAATTTCGGGTAATGTTGTTCTCTATGGCGCAGGAAACCTTGGAAAGTTGGCGCTGCGATACCTGAGACACGTCGATGTGCATGTTGAATTCGCGATCGACCGGGCTGCCACTATAGGGATGCTTCTGAATGATGAGGTTACTGTCTATGCGCCTTCTGATGTGCCCCGGCGTTTCGATTTACCTGTGCTGGTTACAACCGCAAGCGCCCCATACTCCTTGATATACCGTCAACTAAGAGATTGGGGATGGAAACGGGTCTTGCCCTTCTATGACTACGCACAGAATTTCAACGCACATCATCCCCTTAATAACGGCTGGTTTTCTGGTGCATTCTCACCCGATGACCAGGCCGGGACAAAATCTGTTTTGGTATCGCTGGCAGACGCACATTCACGTGCAGCCTATCTTCAATTTCTGGCTTGGCGATTGTTGCGTGAAGATTGGATTTACGATGACGCACCTGTCACACCAAACAACAGATATTTCATCAATCCGGTGCTGGATGTTCTAACCGACACTGAAAATTTCATAGATGTCGGAGCATATGATGGGTGCGTTCTGTTGCGTTTACTTGAAATCACCGGCAACAGACTGTCCTCTGCACTACTAATCGAGCCCGACACCCAAAATATTGTTCTTTTGAAAGATTCGTTGCTCAAGCTACCTCCGGAACTTCGTGCAAAGATTGACATCCTTCCTGTTGTACTAACAGATACCAATGGGCAACTACCTTTCAGTCACGGGTTTGATATGGCGTCCCGAGTATGTGAGATCAATTCAACTCCCACAGCCAGTGTTAAACTCGATGATTTGGACGTGTCACCATCCTTTATTAAAATGCATATTGAAGGAGGGGAATATAATGCACTGCGTGGGGGGCTGAAAACGCTTGAAACAAATCGTCCCATCACCACCACCACCCTTTACCATAACCGTGACGGGCTATGGAAAATACCTGACTTACTAGTGAAAAAATTAACAGATTATGTTTTTCTTTTAAGGCTTCATTCATGGGTGGGAACCGGGTGTGTTTTGTATGCCATTCCACGTGAGAGATATTCATGTTAATTTAACACTGTAGCAAATGTACAAAGAACTAACTACGTAACTATAAAAATTTGAGATGGTTGATTGCTAATCTTCTGAGGAGAAAGTTATGGGACTTGTAATAAAACAAATTGAATGGCTGGTTGGCCAAATCAGAGAACATAAAATCCACGGTTCAGTTTTACAAATTGGGAGAATTGACTTTTTTATTTCAGTTGAGAGTTTCCAAGATATGCTTTGTGAGCTAGGGGTCGCTAAGAGGATTGTTCATAATGGAGTGAAAGAAATTCAATTTGCAGATGATTTGTTGCATAAAAAATATCTTGATCTGCTTGCATCGGGTGAGCAAGTAAACAAAGTTTTTAATAATCCCAGATTTACAAAAAAATCTCCTTTAATCTCTGATAAATTATTTTTCTTATCCATGGGTTTCGATGAATGTACTTCAATTGATTTAGATACATCAAGAGATCATGCAGATGTCCAATTTGATCTAAACAAGAGAGGCTTACTTTCTACAGTAAAACACCAGTTCGACTTAGTTATTGATTGTGGGACGATGGAGCATATATTTGATGTTCGTCAAGTAATGGAAAACATCACAGGCGCCACTAAGACCGATGGGGCGATTATACATATTACGCCCGGCAATAACACATTCGATCACGGTTTTTTTCAGTTTTCCCCAACCTTGTTTTCTGATTACTATTCATGTAACAGTTATGATATTCTCGATCTATCTGTTTTTGAGTTGGGCCGTAATTGCTATTCTCTCCCTGATGCTCCTTTCGATGAGCGGTGGGATACTTCGCGATTTTTTAAATACGATCCTTGGCTAATGGCCAAATGTAGTTTCGGAAAACTGGCCGCCGATAGAATTTATTTTACCCATTGTTGCGTTAGAAAAACAAAATTATCCTTGGAAAACCGCGTCCCAATCCAATATTTGTTTACGCCTGGCGCAAAATATATATCACCCTGGAAAGAATAGTGTAATTACCTACTTCTTAGTTCTGGCATTACCCCCGTAAACTAGGCCGAGTATAATTAGAATCTTCCTGTAATAAAAAGGAAGGAGCAGTATATAAGCCTGTTGTAATGGTTAGGCAAATGCGATAGAATGCAAAAATATGACCTTTCAGAGGCGGATGGGCCAAAAGTAAATAAACTAAGGGGGTTATTCAATGGCTGATTCAGAAAAGGGGATACCCTTAGGACATTGTTTATGAGAATGAAAGAATTAGTATATAAATTACTTGTAAGACTATCAAATATAGCAGGGTACAACATTAGTATTTATCGGAAATCAGGTGCAGCACTTGCACCATATCGTGACTATTTTCAAGACGGATTAATGAGCCAACATAGCAATGAATTTTTAATTAATGAAAAATTTATTAAAGCTTGTGAGCGAGGAATAAAAACTTTAAATGGAATAGAGTACAATTTCGACTCGCATTGGAGAACCCATGTTGCATTATGGGCTGCCCATACTTGCAGTAGAATTGAAGGAGATTATGTAGAATGTGGAGTAGCAAACGGCTTTACTAGTTCAGCAATTATGGAATATTTAAATTGGAATGAACTAAATAAAGATTTTTATCTTTTTGATACATTTGAAGGTCTTGATAAGAGGTATCTTACTCCAGAAGAACTTGAGGGAATAGGTGATGTAGAATCGCATAACAAAAAAATGCGTGAAAAAGGGTGTTATAATAGGAATTATCAATCAGTAGAAGAGAATTTTCATGAATGGGATAGAGTACATTTAATTAAGGGTGCTATTCCAGAGACATTAAATACTACACCTATTAATAAAGTCGCTTATTTGCATATTGACATGAATTGCGTAATTCCAGAAATTGCAGCTATTGAGCATTTCTATCCCAAATTAAGTATTGGTTCAATCATTTTATTAGATGATTATGGGTTCCGTGATGAGCAAAAAAAGGCTATGGACAAATGGGCAGATAAAATAGGCGTAAATATACTATCCTTACCTACAGGACAAGGAATGTTAGTAAAAACTGAACTGCACCCTTAGGGCTGGACAGAACAGTTTAGGAAAACGGCGATTTATAAAACTATGCTATCATGAAAACTGAATGACCTTGTATATCTCTGAACCATTTCCAGGCTTTCCCAACGTCCCAATTCCTTGATTGTCATTGTATCAATGCCTGCTTTTCTTAGTAATACGACAAAGGTTCGACTGAAGGTATGGGGTAAGATCAAACCGTGTCCAAGAAAAAATGATTTATATTGGGGTTTAATAAGATAAACAAAGGAAGTTGATTGCATGAATGAGAATATATTTAATAATGATGAAACACCATGTCGAAAAGATGCAAAACTATTGTCTGAAAGAAGCTGCCCAATCTGTAATAAAAATGCCTCAGATGTGCTCTTTGATCGTGTGGTAGATAATTTTGATGGGGTTACATTTAATCGCCAAATTTTAATAGTTAGCTGCGATAATTGCGGGGTTGTTTACAACGATTTGAATATTGATGCGGATACTCTGGAAAAATATTATCAGAATGATACGCTGTACTCCGGAGAAACAGGATTCGGCATCGGCGGTACAACTCCTGCCGATGTACAACGGTATTCAAATTATCTCAAATTCCTAGAGCCTGTTTTGTCATCGAAGGATATATTTATAGCTGATGTAGGGTGTGCAAAGGGAGGATTTCTCGCTTTTCTGAAAGATAATGGACTTACAAGGCTTAGCGGTATTGAAGTTGACCCTAAATGTGTCGAATACGCACGTAATAATTTTGGACTGAATGTAGAAAATGGGTCATTGCATAGTTTACCATTTGATAATGGGAAATTGGATCTTCTTATTTATAACCATGTCCTTGAACACTTATATGACCCGCTAGAGGCCATTAAAGAGGCAAAGCGAGTACTCAAAGATGACGGCATCATTTTTATTGAGGTGCCAAACGCCCCAAAGTATTCTGAAGGTCGAATCTTTGATTATTTTTGGTTTTGCATGCGCGAACATATTAACCACTTTGATTCCACACATTTAACCATGCTTATGAAATTGGCAGGTTTTAAAAAGATTAATGATTATCAGCAGCTAATGCCAGTCAGTTCTAATTATTATTACCCATCACTTTGTGCGCTATTCAAGAATAACGGCCGACCTGAAACAAAAAAGCCTGGCGCTTCAGGTGATTTAAGTGATGCTTTGCGAAGGTACATTAATACTGAAGATAAAATCCTCGGGCTGCATCAGATATCAATAGGCGATTTATCGGCAAGCGGCCTTCCAGTATATATTTGGGGTATCAGCCTAGAATTTTTTTCTTTGTACAGTCTAGCCGGCTTACGTAACTGCAACATTCGCGGGCTTATTGATAGGAACATTACCAAACAAGGTAAAACTGTGAACGGCTTATCAATAGTTTCACCCGAGTCTTTAAAAAGCCTGTCTCCTGACGCCATTTTAGTAATTACTTCAGTTTTTCATAAGAATGAAATGCTAAAGCATCTTAAGTTGATTGGTTTCAAGGGACAAGTAATGGCATTTTTTGATGATCATCGCCTTACTACATTGGATAACAATTAAAAAGGAAACTAAAATGAGTGAGAATCCATTGAATCCTATTGAAGTTTTTTTTCGTGAGCGTGATGCAAGAATTGCCTCCTACAAAACCAACGAACGGCTTAAGAGAGCCACTGCTTCTTTTTTAAATGAACTTGTAAGCAATAGTTACGCTTACAATTTCTCCTGGCTTGGGCGTCCTGTTTTACAGATACCTCAAGATCTTTTTGCAATGCACGAGATTATCTGGTCAACAAGGCCTGATTTGATAATCGAAACGGGGATTGCGCATGGTGGGTCGCTGATTTTGAGCGCTTCCATGTTGGCCCTGCTCGATATGGCAGATGCAGTAGAATCGGGGATACTCTTCGATCCCCATTCGTCACGCCGTCAGGTGTTAGGAATTGACATCGAAATTCGCCCGCACAATCGAGTCGCCATAGAGTCTCACCCGATGGCTAGTCGCATCAGGATGATCGAGGGTTCGTCAGTTGCTCCTGATGTGATTGAACAAGTTCATCATGTTGCTGCAGGACATGGCCGAATCTTGGTTTGTCTTGATTCAGCACACACACATGACCACGTACTAGCTGAGCTCATAGCCTACGCCCCCTTGGTTTCGGTTGGAAGTTATTGCGTGGTTTTTGATACCGGCATTGAAGACCTGCCCGAACACTATTATGCTGACCGCCCATGGGGAAAAGGCAACAATCCCAAGACAGCGGTCCGGGAGTTTTTAAAAACCCATGCCGAGTTCCAAATTGACAAAAATATCGAGTACAAGCTGCTCATCACCGCTGCACCCGACGGCTACCTCAAACGGGTGCGATAAGAGTACATCTAAGGCAAAAATGACCATGCCTAGAATTCACTATACCAAGCCATCCATAACCGAACTGGAAGCACAGCATGCCCTGGATGCAGCGGCAAATGCCCAGGTGGACGCTGCTGTGAATACATTACCCGGTTCGAGGAATTATTCCGACATCATCTCAGCATGTCATATGCTATTGTTACCGCAGGCTACACTGGCGCCCTGCATATATGTCTGGCTGGTATGAGTCTTGGTCCGGGCAATACGGATAATGAGTAATTAGAGGCGGACACCGACAATACTGTTTTGCTTAATGTGATATAACCTCTATGCAAATTTTTGCAGATGAAGAAGGATTGAAGCAATATGGCGAATAGCAAGCCCTTGGTCAGCATCGGCATGCCGGTATATAACGGTGAGCCGCACATCCGGCAGGCGCTGGATTCGCTGCTGGCGCAGGACTATGAGAACTTCGAGCTGATTATTTCGGACAATGCGTCCACCGACAGGACACAGGAAATTTGCCTCAGCTATGCAGCCCGAGATAAACGGATTCAATATTATCGAAACCAGACAAATATGGGAATCGCGTGGAACTTCATCCGGGTCCTCGAACTATCGTCTGGTGAGTATTTTATGTGGGCTGCTCACGATGATTACTGGGATCCACTCTATCTACACTCTTGTATCCGAGCGTTCGACGCATCCGAGGCAATCGTTCTCGCCGGAGCCTTGTGCGAAGGCGTGGACTACGAGACAGGAGAGTCGATTCGCACTTTCCCCGGGTTATCAACAGCTGGCTTAAGCCCTTATGCTAGATTCATGCGCGTAGGTTCGGCATACTCACGAATGATAGGCCCATACACTTTATTTCACGGGGTTTACAAGCGGAGTGCTCTGCACGAAGTACTGCAGTTCAGAAAAGCACTCATAGCTGATTACTTTCTATTGGCAGAACTTTCCTTAAAAGGAGAATTTGTTACTGTTCCAGAAAAGCTCATGGTCAAGAGAGTGAGAGAAGTATCCCGCAGCTCGCAGACCATCGCACGTGCGATGGGCATAAGCCGGCTACACGTATGGTTCCGCTGCGAGGTATGGGAGATTATGTGGCTAAGTATCATCTTCCAGAGTGATAGGCTCAGATTGCACGAGAAGATTAAGCTTGCCTGCTGGTCTCTCGGCAAGTATGCCCAATTTAGCGTATACCACGGGCAGTTGACCCTATTAACCTACCGGATACTGCTGGCCTTGTGGCCAAAGGCAGCCAATCACGCCCGCGCACTGTGGCGCAGTACAGGACAAGGAAGATAACAGCCGGTTAGCTCCACAAGAAGTCTCTCATTCTAGGCGGTACTAAAATTGGGGTAAGGCCACCACTGCCAATTCACAGACCTCTTCCTACCTACCAGTTTTTATATCATGGTGAAAGACTTTTATTCGCGGATGGCAGTGGCATAAACAATCTATATATTTTTCGAATACCAGAGCCTACTTCTTTTGAAGCCAGGAGTCCTTTCAACAGTATA
>Ga0265595_1002895_pt1 | contig 11076 bp, 13 predicted proteins | sample saktaG_15_FD_190148 | JGI IMG/M metagenome (GOLD analysis project Ga0265595, IMG submission 190148) | Saline water microbial communities from Sakinaw Lake, British Columbia, Canada - sak_2013_06_06_50m | ecosystem: Environmental > Aquatic > Non-marine Saline and Alkaline > Saline ... | reverse complement strand
CTTAAAGTAAAAATTTAACCAATAAAAAATTACACTTTCTGTCCTATAGGACAGAAAGTGTAATTTTTTATTGGCTGTTATTTTATCTTATCAATTTTTCTTTCTTGTTATCTCTAAAAAATAAATTACAATATGGGAGCGACCGCTCCAGAACTGTAATTCTTAAAATAAACTACAAAGGCACACAAAGCTTACCCGCCCAAAACAAAACCGCTTTATAAATCAAAAATCCCCAACTATTGAGGATCTTTGATACGGAGGTCGGTGGAGTCGAACCACATACCCGGTAAAGGGTACCAAATATTTATCAGATAACGGCCCGTTCCGACGAGCGTCAACCTCCAGTACCTCCGCAATTTTATTTTACCAATATCATAAAAGAAAACAACCTCGGAAAAACCGAGATTGTTTGGTACCTTTTTGGGTATGTGTCGCTACCTGATAAACAATTACACTATAACAAAAATCGTAATAATGTCAATGGTTACTATGTGGATAAAAGCCATTTTAAGGTTAAAAAGGTAAATCGTCTAGGGTTAGTTCGGAATTTACTTTTTCTGGAGCCTCTGGGGTGTCTTTGGTTTCTTTTTGCTCAACATTAGCTGGAATAACTTTTGGTTCTTGATTATCTTGTTTTGGTAAATTTTTTATTTTTTTATACTCATCAAAACTCATTATTACCAAAGCATCATCATTGTCAACTATAATTACCTTACCTTCTTCTAAAACTATTTTTTTAATTTTTGATAAATCCATATTTAAGAAAATTTTTAATTTTTAATTTTTAAATAATTTCTAATTTTTAATGTTTAAAAATTTAGATTTAAGATTTATTTATAAAATTATAAAATTCAAAAATTCTTTATGTTCGTTTTCCTTCAGCAATTTCTTGGGCAATATTTGAAGGTACTTGTTCGTAATGGTTAAATTCCATTGTAAAAGCTCCTCTTCCTTGAGTTAAAGATCTTAACGAAGTAGCATATCCAAACATTTCAGATAACGGAACTTTACCCTTAATAATTTTTTGCCCAACCCTGTCTTCTGTTTCCTCAATCAATCCTCGTCTTCTGTTTAAGTCCCCGATAGTATCCCCAAAAAATTCTTCTGGACACGCCACCTCCAATTTCATAATTGGCTCAAGCACAATTGGTTTGGCTTTTTTACAAGCTGCTTGAAAAGCCATGGCACCTGCAATTTTAAAAGCAACTTCTGAAGAATCAACATCATGATAAGAGCCATCATACAGTATAACTTCAATATCAACCACGGGATATCCAGCCACAACTCCTTTGTTAGTGGCCTCCTTAACTCCCTTTTGAATGGCTGGTATAAACTCTTGAGGAATAGCTCCTCCTTTAATTTCATTTTTAAATTCATAACCAGCACTCCTTTCTTTGGGCTTAACACGCAAATAAGCATGCCCATACTGCCCCCTACCCCCTGATTGTTTAATATATTTACCTTCAGCCTCAGCTTCAATTAAAATAGTTTCTTTATAAGCTACTTGAGGCTTTCCAGTGTTAGCTTCAACATCAAACTCTCGTTTCATTCTATCAACCAAAATGTCCAAATGTAATTCGCCCATTCCAGAAATAATTGTTTCGCCAGTTTCTATGTCCTCTTTAATTCTAAAAGTTGGATCTTCGTCTGATAATTTTTTTAAAGCCACAATAAGCTTTTCTTGGTCAGCTTTAGTTTTTGGCTCAATTCTGATAGAAACAACTGGCTCTGGAAAAACTAATTTCTCTAAAATAATTTGATTGTCTTCATCACATAAAGTATGCCCTGTGCTGGTTCTTCGTAAGCCAACAGTGGCGGCTATATCTCCAGCATATACTTCTTCAACTTCGGTTCTGGAATTAGCATGCATTCTTAAAATACGGCCAATTCTTTCTTTTTCTCCTGTAATTGGATTAAAAGCATAGGAACCTTTTTTTAAAACACCAGAATAAGCTCTAAAATAAGCTAAACTGCCCACAAATGGGTCAGTGGCTATTTTAAAAACCAAAGCTGAAAAAGGCTCTGTATCATCAGCTTTTCTAATTATTTCTTTTTCTGTCCTTGGCTCTAACCCCTTAACTGGTGGCAAATCAATCGGACTTGGCAAGTAATAGCAAACAGCATCAAGCATTAATTGTACACCTTTATTTTTTAAAGCCGAGCCAACCATAACAGGAATAAGTTTGGAAGCTAAAACTGATTTTCGCAAAGATGCTCTTGTTTCGTCCACTGAAATTTCCTTACCTTCCACAAACCTATCTAACAAATCTTCGTCTTCTGATGCAATTTGCTCCATCATTTTGTGTCGCCATTCTTTAGCTTTTTCTTTTAGGTTATCGGGAATCTCATTTTCAATAATTTTTTCTCCTTTATCACCTTCAAAAGTATAAAATTTTTGAGTAATTATATCCACAACTCCTTTAAACCTTTCCTCTTGGTCATCGGGAAATTGAATGGCTACAGCGTTTTTAGTAAGTTTTTGGTTGATAGAAGCTAAACATTTGTCAAAGCTAGCTCCCATTCTATCTATTTTATTTACAAAACACATTCTTGGCACGCCATAATTATCAGCCTGTCGCCAAACTGTTTCTGATTGAGCTTCAACACCAGCTACTCCATCAAAAACAACCACAGCACCATCCAAAACCCTCAACGACCGCTGCACTTCAGCTGTAAAATCAATATGGCCGGGAGTATCAATTAAATTAAATTTAAATTGATTTTCTTTTGTTTTTTCAAGGCCACTTGGTGTCCAATAACAAGTGGTAGCAGCTGAGGTAATAGTAATGCCTCTTTCTCTTTCTTGCTCCATCCAATCCATTACAGCTTCTCCTTCGTGCACCTCACCAATTTTGTGAGAAATACCAGTATAAAACAAAATACGCTCAGATACTGTTGTTTTTCCAGCGTCAATGTGGGCGATAATGCCAATGTCTCTTAATTTTTCAATTGGAAATTCCCGTGCCATAAGTATAGTATAAAAAAACTATCGGGCTAGATAAGCAAAGGCTTTGTTGGCTTCGGCCATTTTGTGAACATTAATTTTCTTTTTAACAGCCTCCCCATCCGATTTACTAGCTTGAATAATCTCTTCAGCCAATCTGCTTGCCATATCTTTGCCTTTCTTTTTTTGAGCAGAGCTAATAAGCCACCTCATTGCCAAACTTAAAGCTCTTTTATCTTTTACTTCTCTTGGTACTTGATAAGTGGCTCCCCCCACTCTTTGTGGCCTTACTTCCACTTTTGGAGCAGCCTCTTCTAGGGCTCTTTCAAAAATATCCATTGGCTCCTGAGTAGTTTGCTCTTTTATAATATTAAAAGCCTTATAAACAATTCTTTGGGCAGTAGATTTTTTACCACCATTCATTATATTGTTTACAAACTTAGAGACAATAAGGCTGTCATATGATGGATCTGGTAATAATTCTCTTGTTTTAAATTTATTTGCCATGTTTTATTTTTTTTCTCCTTTATCCTTTTTAGCCCCGTATTTTGAACGACTGTTTTTCCTACCCGAAACCCCAGTTGTGTCCAAGTGCCCTCTCACAACATGATATCTAACGCCAGGTAAATCTTTAACTTTCCCTCCCCTTACCAAAACCATAGAGTGCTCTTGTAAACTATGCCCTTCCCCGCCGATGTAAGCTGAAACTTCTTTTCCATTTGATAATTTAACTCTAGCTACTTTCCTTAAGGCTGAGTTTGGTTTTTTGGGAGTAACTGTAAAAACTTTTGTACAAATACCTCTTTTAAAGGGAGAAGAAAATTCTTGCGGACGATTTTTTAATACATTAAAACCATAAGTCAAAGCTCTCATTTTGACTTTTTTTGCCATTTGCTTTCTTGGCTTTTTAATTAATTGATTAATTGTTGGCATAAGACAAAATTAAAAATAACGAGCTCTTAATGCTCTTTTCAAATTTACCAAATAAAAAAATTAATGTCAACAAGCTTACTTCCCAATCATTGGACTGATTGGGCGAATTTGAATTGACTGGGCAGTTATACTGCCATCAGCATTGATTTTTCCAGTTACTGTTAAATTCTCACCAACAGAAATATTGCTTGTTGAACCTTCTTGGGTTTTCATCACTTGAGTAGAAGAAGAAAAGAAAATAATTTTTGTACCAGCATCCTGAAGCTTTAAAGTAATGCTTTGTTCGTCTTGGTTCATTACTTCCCCAGAAACAAAACCTCCTCCCGCCCCGACTGTGCCAGTTCCGTTAACTCTGCCACCTCTTTGACCCATCCCAGTAATATTAGCCCCAAACTGCTCTGGGTTAAAATCCCGAGCCAAAGAACCTTTACTTGAACTTTTACCATAAACCATTCCCCCATAAAAAGACCCAGCTCCAACTACCACGATAACCAATACAATAATTGGCAAGAATTTTTTTAACATATTTTATTTTAACCCGAAGTATCTTCAAGAATTTCTAATTGCTCTAATTACTAATTACTAAACAATGTCTAATGACCAAGCACCAATGACTAAAAAGCTCCTTTTTATTCATTAGTCATTTTTTAATTGGGGTTTATTTAGAAATTAGAAATTAGGTTAATTAGAAATTAACGCAAGCTTGCTTCGAATTTTTTTATTATTCATAACGCAGTGCTTCTATTGGATTAAGTTTAGCTGCTCTTCTAGCTGGATAAAACCCAAACACAACTCCAATAACAGCACACACCCCAAAAGCTAAAAAAATTGAAGGGTAAGAAATAGCTGTGGCAATATTGCCAAAATGAGAAACAGCGAAAGATAGTATCCAGCCAAACGCCACCCCAATAATTCCACCAATAAAAGTTAAAGCCAAAGCTTCCAACAAAAATTGAATATTGATATCTTTTCTTTTAGCTCCAATAGCTTTTCTAAGGCCAATTTCACGAGTTCTTTCAGTTACTGTTGTTAGCATCATATTCATAATGCCAATTCCCCCAACCAACAATGATATCCCAGCAATTGACCCCAATAACAAAGTAAATGTCCCCATTACAGAAGTCGCTCCCTCAACAACATCTGCTTGGTTCATCACTCTAAAATCAGCTAAGGTGATATCTTTTATATTGTGGCGAAAAAGCAACAAAGTAGTTATTTCTTCTTGGGCTTGAACCATTTTATTAGCATCCTCTACTTGAGCGCTAATAGTTGTTAAATAATCATTACCAGCTAAAAACTTCTGCCCTGTTGATATGGGAATAAAAACCATATCGTCTTGATTAGAAAAACCAGACCCACCTTTAACTTGGGTAATACCAATAATTTTAAAATTATTATTTTTAATTTTAATGGTTTTTCCAATTACTGAAGTAGCGTCAATTCCAAAAAGATCATCCTTTACTGAAGGCCCAATAACCGCAACCTTATCAGAATTCTTTATATTTTGAGTTGAAATAAAATAACCTTCTTCAATCTTAACATTACGAACAGCTAAATAATCGGGAGTTGTTCCCAAAACAGTAGTATTGGTGTTTGTTCCTTTAGCAGTTATTTGATATCTACTAGAAAGCTCAGGAGCTATTGATTTAACTAAAGAAACTTCATTCAAAATAGCTTGGCTATCAGATAACTTTAAAGTTTGAGAAGACCCCCCACCAGAACTAACTTGTATACCAACCCCTCTTTGAACTCCTGGCATTATCATTATTAAATTAGAGCCCAAAGACTCAATACTAGATTGGATAGAATTTTGAGCCCCCTGCCCAATAGCAATCATCCCAATAACCGAACCAATCCCAATAACAATACCCAAAATAGTGAGGCTTGAGCGAACTTTGTTAACAGTAATAGCTGAGTAAATTTCTTTTATTAAATCAGAAATTTTCATTAATTTATTTTTTCATCACTTATTATCAACCCATCTTTTATTTGAATAATTCTATCAGCGTGGTTTGCCACCCCTTGCTCGTGAGTAATCAAAATAATTGTTGATTTTTGCTCTTTGTTTAACTTTTTAAATGTTTCTAAAACTATCTCTCCAGTTTTAGAGTCTAAATTACCCGTTGGTTCATCAGCTAAAATTAAAGAAGGGTCATTAACCAAAGCTCTAGCAATGGCTACTCTTTGCATTTGCCCACCAGAAAGTTGATTTGAAAGATATAAAAAATGCTCTTGGTCAAGGCCAGCTTTTTTTAAAACTTCCTTGGCTTTAACCTCTCTACTCTCTTTAGAAACTCCAGAATAAATAAGGGGAAGCATAACATTACGCAAAACAGTAGTTCTTTGTAATAAATTAAAAGATTGAAAAACAAAACCCACTTTGTTTTTACGAATATCAGCTAACTCGTCATCAGAAAGTTTAGAAACATCTTGATTATCTAAAAAATATTGTCCTCCTGAAGGAATGTCTAAAGCCCCTAATATGTGCATTAAGGTTGATTTCCCAGAACCAGAAGGACCCATAATAGCTACAAATTCTCCATTATTTATTTTAAACGAAATACCCTTTAACACAGTAGTCTCTTGTTTTCCATTTCCATATTTCTTTGTAATATCTCTGCACTCAATCATAAAAAATTTAACAAATTAATTATCTAAACCCTCCTCCCATTGAACCCGGCGTTCTAACATTTCCTCCCCCAACATTTAAAATGCTTCCCGTTGCTTGAGGAGTAGCCTTACTTGAATCGTCAATCGTTTTTGTTATAACCGCATCCCCCACCAAAAGACCACTAATAATTTCTGTAAAAGAATCGTCAGCAATACCAATCACAACCTGATTAGCTTGAGGAACGCTTGATGTTGCCATAATCTCTACATAATTAATATCATCTTGACTTTTAATAGCTGCGTTGGGAACTATTACAACATCTTGTTTTATATCCACAACAATAGAAGCTGAAACACTCATCCCAGTTTTTACTCTTTCATCTTGAGCGTCAAAACTAATTTTAATATCATAGCTTACAACTCCTTGGCTAACAGTTCCCAAAGAATCAACTTCAAATACAGATCCTGTGATTGTTAAATCGTCTATAGCATCAAAAGTTAAAGTAACTTTTTGGCCGACTCTTACCTTTGAAGCATCTACCTCATTAAGAGAAATTTCTGCTATTTTTTGCTTAGTAATTATGCTTCCCAAAGTGCTTCCCGAAGAAACCGAGTCTCCTTTTTTTGCATTGGCTGAAACAATAATGCCACTAAGTGGAGCCACCACCATATAGTCAGCTAGTTTATTTTGCAAATCTAAAAGGGATTCTTCAGCTTTAGCCTTTTTTGTTATTTGGTTATTAATATCAAAATCTGTTTCTATTAAAACCTCAATATTTGACTTAATAGAGTTTCCTGAAGAAAGTAGGCTTGAAAGGTAGCTGTTTACCTTGCTTGTGTAGCCACTTAAGTTTGTTAAATGAGTATTTGAAAGAGTGGGGATGCTTTTATTAGCCCCAATAAGTTTATCTTGATAAAATTGAATTAAATTATTAGCGCTTCTAACAACCTCTGAAATATCTTGCATTGTTTGATAGGTTTGCTCAATTAAAGCCTCTATTGTTTTTTTATCAGAAGTTCTACTAATTAATTTATAATCTCTAATATTTTGGTCGTAAGATTTCCTAGCTATTTGATATTTATCATAAGCGTCTGTTCTGTAAATGTCAGCTTCAAAATCATAGATTCTTATAACATCATTATAATAATCAATGTTCCACTGCGAACTAACATAGTCATAAGAAAACAACATATCAGAAAGCCCAGCCATAACGCTTGGTAAGTTTAAAAAAACATCCGAAACATTATTAAATCCATCTTCATAGGATTTATCTAAAGCATCTATGGCTTTTTCTTTTACCCCACGCAAAACTCCTTGACTAGTTGTTAAACCATTCATTTTATCTAAAACAAGTTGCGCTTCAGCCAAAGCTTCTTTGGCATTGTCAATCTCCTCTTCAAGAGAACTTGCATCTACTTTAGCTAAAAGAGCGCCCCTTTGAACTGTTTTTCCATTTTCCATTCCTAAATAAATTATCTCTCCCACAGCCTTTGCTTTTATATCAACCTCATTTAAAGATAACACCTGCCCAGCCCCTGAAACAGAAACAACTATTGTGCCTTTCTCAACAACTGATGAGATATAGGTTGGATTATCCCTAGCATCTCCCCTAATTGCTTTATAGCTAAAATAGCCCCCAGCAATTAAACCCACAATTATTAACCCAGAAATAACTTTTCTTTTTTTCACAAAAATAAATAACTTATTCATAATCATTATCTTAAAATTCTTTTTGGCATAACACCCCCAATTGGAGGCTCTGGCATTACCCTAATAAGCTTTGCTTCTATTTGTCCTTGATTATTGCCCTCACCAATTACCACAACCATTTCATTAACCCTTAAATCTGTTAAAAAAATTGTTTCTTTGAGTCTTTTAATAGTAGTATTTTGGGTGATTGAAACAATTTTTTCAACATCCCCCCTGCCTTTAATAGTTATTGTTGAGGTGGCAGTATCCATAATATTACCAACCACTCCATTAGCTTCCATAAAATCTTTATCACCCAACCCTGGTGCAAAACCTTGCTTTGGTCCACCAAAATTTTGGTGATAATTATCGCTCCACCTGCAAGAAAAATTGGCCTTTTTTATTCCCACAACCTCCCCCACTTTAAAAACAAAAGTTAAAAGTAAAAAACTTAAAAGCCCTAAAATAAAACCTTTAAAAACTTTTGATTGAAAAAATTTATCAATATCCATATTTTTATTAAATATTTATTAATTGTTTTGTATTTTGAAAACCTTTTAAATTTTTGAACAAAAACTTAGCTGAAGCAGAGCAAACAACAAGCAAGGCCACAGCCATTAAAATCCCGTTTATTGGTAAAACCTCAAGCAAAGAAAGGCTAAAGTTTTCCCATGATTGCAAAACTATTGAAGTGTCAGAAAAAAGCAAAGAAAACAAAGACGAAATTCCCGACATAGCAAAGCCAGAGTAAGCTCCCTTAATAGCAGGAATAAGCGCCCCAAAAGATGCAACTAAAATAACCGAAAAAACAGCAATTTTTCGCTTAAGAAGTAGGGCTTTTTTTTCAAATTCAATCCGAAGCATTATTTTATTAAGTAAAACTGTTTCATCCATCATATTATTAATACGAAAAAAGCACCCCAAAGGGTGCATTTTTTTATTGTGAACATAACCCTCAGAAAACTACTCAACAGTTTAGGAAGTTACTCGGTAACTTCCTCCTCAAAAATGTTCTCTTTCCACAGTTCTTGTCCGATCGACCCAAAAGTGTGGAAAATAAACTTGCTCCCCTCAACACTCTCCCTAAGAAACAATCTGTTTTAAAGCGATTAATGCTCGACGGTAGCGGCTTTTGATTGTGTTTAAGGGCTCGTTTAGTTTTTGAGCAATTTCGTTAAAGGTGAGTTCTCCCTCGTTTTTTAATAAAATAATTGCTCTATAGTTTATTGAAAGCTTTTGTAAGGCTGTGTGGACTTCACTTAAAGTGTCTTTTTGTTCAAGGTTCTTAATGAAATCGCTTTTATCAGAAAGCAAATCTTCATTTAAAGAAAAAGTATCTTTTTTCTTTTGGCGTAAAAAGTCAATCGCAGTATTTTTAGCAATTGTAAAAACCCAAGACTTGAACTGTTTTTTTCTGTTAAATTTTTTTAAATTTTTCCACACCTTCACAAAAACTTCTTGAGTTAAATCTTGAGCCATTTCGGAATTGCCAATGTTTTTATAAGTAAAACTATGGATTGGCTTTAAATATCTTTTAATTAAAACTTCCAGCGATTTTTCATCTCCTTTTAAATACTTTTCAATAAGTTGTTCATCGGTTATTCCTGTCATTGTAATACCAATCTTACCATTTTTTTAAAAAATTAAAACCTCCTACATAATACAACAGGGCTTGGCATACCAAACCCTGTTATTTTTTAACTACCACCAATGTACTTAACTCCTTTATGTTTATGTCGCATAACCCAACGAGCAAAAAAAACGCCTAAAATAAACAACGCTATAGCGACAGCTGTCAAGCCACCGATAGAAGAAAAGAATCCCTTTGCCCCTTGGACTATTTCTTCAGTCGCAATCTGCCAAAGAATATCTTCGTCAAACATTCTTTGTTCCTCCTTTTGGTTTGAATAAACCCTTGAACCAGTGGACGACAAGACAGCCCCCAAAACAAATAAACAATAAAACAAGGTATACTAGATCTACCCTGTTTTCCTCGTTTGCCTTAAACATTTTTTGCACCTCCTTCCACAATAAAAAATTAAAGAACTAAATAACTCTTACACCAACTAGCAACTGGAAAATTTCCATTAAGTATTTCCCAAAATAGGGAAATACAAAATAAATGAACATTATCAAAATTATAATTCCAAACTGATTTAAAAATATTTTTACCCCATCAGCTGATGGTGGTAAAAAAGCAAACAAAATATGGGAACCATCCAATGGCGGAATTGGTGTTAGGTTAAAGAAAGCCAATAATAAATTTATCCAAACGACATATTGCAAAATCAAAGCCAAATTAGACCCAAAAAGATTAGTGGGTAAAGGCACAAACCGAAAAATTATAGCAAAAATTATAGCCACTGAAATATTGGCTAAAGGACCCGCCAAAGCCACTTTGGCTTGGCCATACTTTCTATCGCGCAAAGCATACGGATTAATTGGCACTGGCTTGGCCCAACCAATTAAAATACCGCTGTTGGATATTACCAAAAGCAATGGCACAATTATTGAACCAAACAAATCAATATGCTTTATTGGGTTTAAGCTAATTCGCCCCATATCGCGGGCTGTTTTATCGCCCAATTTTTCAGCCATTGCTCCATGAGCTACCTCATGGATAATAATGGAAAAAATTAAAATAATTATGCTAAAAATAGTAATCATTGTTTAAGTAGCCTTGATAAAAAGCTGTTTATCGTATATTATACCACTATCAATTAAACTTCAAATAAAACTATGGCTAAGACTTGTACAATTTGTGGCAAAGGTTCATTATTATTTGGAAAACTTAATAAGTTAAGGGGCAAGTACAATCCAGCTCCTAAAGTAAGAAAGTATCCAAACCTTCAATGGCTAACAATTCCCAAAGATACTCGCAATAAAAAATTCACAAAGC
>Ga0265595_1002890_pt1 | contig 11089 bp, 4 predicted proteins | sample saktaG_15_FD_190148 | JGI IMG/M metagenome (GOLD analysis project Ga0265595, IMG submission 190148) | Saline water microbial communities from Sakinaw Lake, British Columbia, Canada - sak_2013_06_06_50m | ecosystem: Environmental > Aquatic > Non-marine Saline and Alkaline > Saline ... | reverse complement strand
TTCTGGATATTTACCTCAACATCAAATATGTTTTTCTTGGTGCGATAGTCTCGGTGCGCCAGTGCTGAAATATTGGCAACTGCGCCGGACAACACCGTATCATGAACAGCATCCACCCGGATTTCGACCGGCAGACCGATCTGAATTCTGGAAATATCGATCTCATTTATCGAAGTTATGACTTTCATCTTTGATTGATCGGGAATTTCCAATATTGACATTCCCCGCCAGGGACTTGAACCAACTTTTATTTTGCTCATGCCACCGCTGCCGTCCCAGACCTCTTTGTATACTACCAAACCGCTTGCCGGAGAAATAACCGTCAATTTACCAAGATCATCCTGAGCCTGTTGTAACTTCAGGCGAGCCTGTTCCACCTGAAGCTCCGATTGACGAATTGACGCCACATTTATTTTCTTAGTCGCCTCGATTTTTTCAATCAGTTGCTGATAAGATATTTCCGCCTTTTTTAGTGAATATTCGATTTCTTTCCGTTTATTTTCTGCTTCATAAACAGCATTCTTGGCCCTTAGTCGGGTCTGTTCGAGATTGTACTCCTCAATTTTTAATTGGCTTTCCAGGTCGGCACTTTGTTTTCGGATATTGGCCAGTTTGCTTTCATGACTGGCAATGGCGGTTTCCATTGTGTTTCGGGCTTCCTGGGCACGTTGATTGAATTCAGCTGCGTCAAATTGGATCAGGAAATCCCCCGGTTTTACATCCTCTCCTTCGGGTATCAATTTCACAATTCTGGCATTACCATAAATGCTCGACGGCGCCTTAATAATATAGGAATCAATCGCCTTGACCTCGCCTTTGGATTCGAGATCAATAGTAAAGGTATCCCGTTTTACTGTAAAACGCGGGGTTTCATCTTCAGGCTGAATGATAATTGCAAGTACGATTCCCATTACAGGAATCAAAAAAATAAACAGCCATTTGTAGTGTAAACGGATATTTTTAATACATTGGGTAATCTTTTTCATTTATTGACTCTTTAAAACATTTTTCAAAACTCTTGATTCGCCAAAAAACGGTCTTTATTTTTCACGGATCCGCGGATAAATGCATTTCCGTGATATAAACCGATCAATTGTACGGGGATGCGGTGTCCCTGTTCACTATTGAGATAGTAATTATCCTGATCATTAAATAAACACCACGAAGGAATTCGATTGACATTTTCAAGGGTATCAAGTTTGAGGGTGACAACTGCCGAAAGGCCGGGCTTCAGCCGCAGGTTTTCGGGTGCATTGATTTTCACATCCACAACATAGCATTTCGAGAAAGACGTACTAGAGTTATTTTCAACAATTTTTGAAATATAGCTGATATTCCCGTTAAAAACAGTATCGGGATAGGCTTCAATAACAATGTCTGCACATAATCCTTCTTTTATAAACGGCCGGTCGACTTCATTTATTTCCAAAATCACTTTCATGTTATTCGGATCGGGAATTTTTAAAATCGGATCCTGGGGATTGACAGTATCGCCGAGTTTAATTTTTTCACCGGATTGCCACCTCCGTCCCTGTTTGTAATACACCACCATACCGTCTTTTGGAGAAGTAATGTACATATCATTTATAACTTTCCGATCAAGTTCAATTTTCGAACGTGTCTGATCAATTTTGAGCCTCACTTCATTTAAATCATTTTGATTCAATATCTCCTGGGCTATCAATGCTTCTCTGGCACGAATAATGTTCTGACGGGTTTTTTCTAATTCCAATGCCGCATCTTGTTGCGCAATGTCCGAATTATAGCGGGCTTGTACCCATTGATTCTTGTCGATCTCTTCCTGAAGTTCTAGCCCCGCCAAATTGTTTCTTAATTCGGCCATTGTCTGTTCGGCTGTCAATCGTTTTTCTTCATATTCCTGTTCAAAACCTTCCATCTGCTTAATGGACTCTTCACATTGTCGTTCTACCTGACGAGTATCAAATATCACAACTGTATCGCCCTCGGCGACTATTGAACCCTCGTCCGGCAGATAGACAATCTGGTAGGAGAGATTCCAGTTTGCGGGCGCTGTGATGATCATTGCATTCACCGATTCCAGTTCACCCGCTTCAAGAACCGTTACCAGGCTGTCATCAGTTATTTGATAGGTTTCCGGCAATCCAGTTTGCCGTCGGATACAACTATTGATAAATAGAGCACTGATTAATATCCAGATATTTAAACACATCCGGAATGAATGTTTAAAGAATACTAGTGGCGATGAGCGATTTCTTGTCATTTATACAACAGATACAATTCTCTGGAAATTAATGTAATTATTTTAAAAAGTCATGCGATTTTAATATTGACGATCTACTACCCGCAAGTATATTGGAGCTAAATGTGGGTTTTAATATATTGATTATGGAAATTGGTTTAAGTAATTGGAAATCACTTCGGGCTCATTGTATTAATTCCGGAATTGACATTACCAGATATTCAACTATCCTGTGTAAAATAGATTGACCAGGAAGACGAACTATTTTATAGAATTGAATACTGTTTAAAAACTTAAGGCACTAATCTAGTTTGAAGTAAGGACAAGTTAATAGATTGACTTTTTTAACTATCCCGGTTAATTTAACTCCAATTATGATTTAATCACTATAAAGGAGAATTGCTTTGAAAAGTGTCGGCAAGCTAGCTTTTTTACTATTTCTCTGCTCCCTCACATTGATGGGCAGCACGACCGGAAAAATCAACGGCCGGGTTGTCGATTCCCAAACCGGCGAACCGCTAATGGGTGTCAATGTTTACCTGGAAAACACGTATCTTGGCGCTTCTACAGATATAAACGGTGAATTCTATATCATAAACATCCCCGCCGGACGCTATAATCTGGTTGCCGGAATGATCGGGTATACGAGCTACAAAATTAAAGATGTTGAAATAATGGTTGATCTGACCACTCAGCAGCAGATTCATTTATCTTCCTCTGTTCTTGATTTGGGAGAAGTAATTGAAGTTTTCGCTACACGGCCGGTCGTTCAAATGGATGTGACATCAGGACAGTCGGTTATAACATCCAAACAACTGGAGGCTTTACCCGTAGAAACCATCGGCGATGTTCTCAGCACCAAAGCTGGTATTACAAAGGGGGCCGGCGGCGAAATTCATATCCGTGGTGGCCGCTCTTCGGAAGTTGGATATTTGGTCGATGGCATATCAGTTTCTGACCCCTCTTTTGGCGGCATGCCGGTTGGAGTGGAAAACTCTGTTATCCAGGAGCTCAAAGTTGTCAGTGGAACATTTAACGCCGAATACGGCCAGGCCATGTCCGGAATTGTCAATATCGTTACCAAGGATGGTGGGGATAAACTTTCGGGGAATATTTCGGCATATGCCGGTGATTATGTCAGCAAACACAATGATATCTGGATGAATGTTGATGACGTCAACCCTGGCCATATTACTAACCTGGAATTGAATGTAAGCGGTCCGGTGCCACTATTAAAAAAGAATCTGAAATTTTTTACTTCTTACCGAAAATACTATAATGAAGGTTATTATTACGGTATGCGTGAACATAACACAAACGATGTGATGTTTGTTCAGCCCCAAACCACGATTACTCTGTTACAAAGCCCTTATGCGGACCAACTCAACTTTTTTGAAAATTTTAATGATATTAATAATAATAATCAGTTTGATGGTGGCGAACCCTATTTCGACATTAACGCCAATGGTCAATTTGATTTTGGCACCGATCCGTTTAATGATTTAAACAATAATGGTGTTATTGATGGAGAATATTTTACCGACTATGACTGGAATGGTGAATGGAATAATGGTTTCTCGGGCGACAGTGCTTATGTACCCATGAACACTTACGACAAACAATCATTTCAGACAAAACTTACCTGGTCGGTGACCCCCAAAATTAAACTTCGATACAATATTCTGACATCGACAATTGATGATAAAACATTCAGTGAATATCATCGGTATAAATATAATCCCGACGGCCAGCCTACCAGACATCGCCGTAATCTAACCCAAATCCTTGATCTCAGCCATAGTCTTTCCGAAAAGATGTACTACACCGTAAAACTGTCACAAGTATATTCTACTGATGAAACATATATTTTTGATGATTGGCAAAATTCCGGCTATTTCCCAAATATTATTCAAACCTCTATGTCATACGAATTCTACAGCGGAGGAGTGTATTCCGGCTATACTTCCCGAACAAATCTATCAAATGCCTTTGATTTTGATTTGACCTATCAGATAAATAAAGTTCATCAGTTCAGAGCCGGCGTTGAAGCCAAGCGGCATACGATGAAATACAAAACCTACACAGTTTATGTTAACGAAGTAAATAGCTGGGAACCGACGATATATTCTTCCGAAACAAGCACCTCCTATGATAAATACACTCGTAAGCCGGAAGAATTTTCAGCCTATCTTCAGGATAAAATTGAATTAGAGGATATGATTATTAATATTGGTCTGCGTTATGACTACTTCAATTCAAATTATTTTTTACCCGCTGATATGCGCGACACGCTCCTGGTTATTGAAAACCGGGTCAGCCTGAACGATTTGGTTCTTGTAGCCGCTGAACAGAAATCCCAGATCAGTCCGCGACTTGGTATTTCTTACCCCATTACCAACATGGGAACAATCCACTTTTCATATGGTCATTTTTTTCAGATTCCACCCTTTGCCTATCTGTATTCCAACCCGGAATTTGAAATTACTTCCGGTGCATTTAACAGCTCTCTCGGCAATTCCAATCTGAATGCCCAGAAAACGGTCAAATACGAAATTGGTTTTTCTCAAGGGCTGACTCAAAGTCTGCGCCTGGAAATCACCAGTTACTATAATGATATTAAAAACCTGCTAAGCAGCGCAATTTTTGAACTGTATAGCGCCGGTGATAAATATACCATGTACACCAATCAGGATTACGGGTATGTTAAAGGTGTCTCATTATCATTGGAACAACAAAAAATTGGTTTTATCGGTGCTTCCCTCGATTATACGTTTCAGGTCGCCAGGGGAAATGCGTCGGACCCTTTAGCCGTTTTTTATGATAATCAGACTCAACCGCCGATTGAAAGTGAAAAAAAGGTGGTTCCTTTGAACTGGGACCAGACACATTCACTGAATCTGAATGTAACCATGGGGCCTGAGGACTGGAATGTTTCATTCATTGGCCGCCTCTATTCCGGTCTGCCTTATACACCACAATTTCAGGGATATCGTCTGGATAAAGAAAACAGCCAGCGAAAACCATCTCAGATGACCTGGGATATGTATGCAAACAAAACGTTCACCATTAACAAAATGCACCTAATGGCATTTATTAAAATATATAATCTGTTCGACAAACTAAACGAACGCTACGTGTTTGATGACACCGGTCGCGCAACGTATTCATTAACCCCAACATATATGCCAAACCAGGGAGATCTATACGGCCGACACGATCTCTCGGATTACCTGAATTACTCATGGTACTATCAATCCCCACGTGAAATTCGGATCGGATTGTCTGTTGGTTTCTAATTAAGGATATTATAATGAAAAGTAATTGTACACTAATTCATACCTTTCAACGGGTTATTACTCGTAGAGGAGTTTCAATGAGACCTATGTATTTAAAACAACTCGTCTTAATAAGTTATTTGACGGCTGGAATTATTCTACACGCCGGGATTCAGAAAGAATTTATCCACCCTGAAACCAAAGAAATTATTGTCAAACCCGATAAAAAATCATCATTGGCCGACTGGAAACGGTATCACGATTTTGAAAACTACATTGCCAAGACTAATGGTCGTATCAACCGCGCTTCTGGAATTCATAAAGGCAACCGTGTCCGGACCCTGTTTTACAATTATGGTACCATTGGAAAACCAAATACCGAACCATCTTTGGAATGGCCCGTAGGAAGCAATGAAGGATATGGATTTGAATTTGGAATTATCGTCGGATCAAAGGTTAAAACAAAAAGCAATACATTACGATATATATTGACAGAATCGATTGATGATGGTGATAAATCTCCCGGTGGTGCTTCCTGGGGCTGGGAACCTCTTTCCGGATATAATGATCCAACCAGAAGTGATATTGCCATGTATCCATCATCCGATACCGATAATGATGGAAAGCCGGATTCCTGGCCGGCCAGCTGGTGGAACAACGATTTCCAGGATTATATTTGGCCCGGAGAATATGGTTACAACATAACAACCGCTGACGAGGAAAGTTACTTCGTTATGGACGACTATTATAACAAAGAATTTAACCGTACAGATTATGATTATCCTTCTGAGGCCGAAGATCCAAGTGGAAATGAAGTATACCATTCAGACATTAAAAATACGTATTATTATCCCGACACCACTGACTATGAACGCGGCGGTCTGGGACTGCAAACAATGTCTCGCGGATATCAATGGGCTCACACGTTGTCACAAGATTGTATTTTCTTTATCTATGAAATTACCAATGTCGGAACTGAGACTTTGACCGATGCCGTTTTTGGAATGTTTGGTGATCCACACGTTGGAGGCGCAAATGATTATGGTGATGACGATGCGTCTTATGACACAAAAATTGATATGGTCTATGCCTGGGACCATGATTTCCGCGGAGATGGTGGTTTTATGCCGGGCTATTTCGGTTATAAATTTCTGGAAAGTCCCGGCGAACCCTACGATTTAATTGATAACGATGAAGACGGAATGACCGATGAATCTATGCAGGATGGTATTGATAACGATAACGACTGGATGACCTTCGGTGATTACAACGGTAACGGTGTCTGGGATGAGGGCGAAGATATTAATAATGATACCGGTCGTGACGGTGTTGGTCCGCTGGATACTCACTATCCAGGTCCGGATTCAGACGGCTCCGAAGCAAACAATCAGGCCGATCCGGGAGAACCCAATTTTGACGAAACCGATCTCGACGAAGCAGACCAGATTGGTTTGACATCATTCAATGTCGTGGGATTTCATGAAATCTACCCCTACGAGGATGAAGCTTTCTATAATATGATGAGGGCCGAAATCATCGATTCCAGTTTTAGTCAAACAACAGATAACGTTTTTCTGTACTCATCCGGACCAATTATCATGAATCCAGGCGATACTCGGCGTTTCTCGATTGCCCTATTATTTGGTTACGATAAAAAAGACCTGTATAATAGTGCGGGTATTGTCCAGGAGATTTACAATGCCGGATATCGTTTCGTTAAAGCACCGGACAAACCACTTGTTTCTGCTGTTCCAGGTGATGGCCGGGTAACACTTTATTGGGACACCCGTTCCGAGTTCTCCCGGGACCCGGTTTATGAATTTGATTTTGCAGGTTACGCAATTTACCGTTCAACCGATTATGGTTTCAATGATTGTTTCACCATAACCGACGCCGAGGGAAATCCCAAACTATGGGAACCAATCGCTCAATTTGATTTAGTCGATAATTGGGAAGGACCCCATCCGGTCGAACAGATTAATGGAATTCATTATTACATGGGAAATAATACCGGCTTACAACATTCATGGACGGATACAACTGTCATGAATGGAATGACTTATTACTATGCCGTCGTTGCTTATGATTCCGGATCAGTAGTAAACAATATTCCGCCAACCGAATGTACAAAAAGTATTGAGCGGACGGTTACCGGTGAAATCCGCCTTGATGATAATACCGCTATGGTTACTCCGCAGTCACCTTCGGCCGGTTATAGACCACCAGAGTTAACTATATCCAATGAGAATACCGAATTCGGTGGTACTGGACAAATCTCGGTATCGGTAATTGATCCAGCGGTTATAAAAGACAACCACACCTACGAAATCCGGTTTACCGATACTTCGATGGATTCCATAGATAATGATAATGACGGCGTGTTGGATTCTCTAGACTTTGACGAACTGATGCGCGAAACGCGTTACTATGATTTCTATAACGTCACGGATCCGGATAATCCGGAATTGTTGATTGAAAAATCAAACTATATGAACGGTGAAGATTTCAATCCATACATAGACGGATTGAAAATTCAGGTTTGGAACGATGAGACTGAAATCAATGAAGAAGCTACTGGCTGGATCAGCGGAAATTGTAATTATGATATTATCGTTGGACTCTATGCACCCACGGGTAAAACTTATAAGTATCCCAGCGATTTTGAAATTGAATTAAAGGACACTATCGAAGAAGTTTCTTATAATCGAAAAGATATGGCATTTACGGTTATCAACTTGACTACCGGAGATACGGCAGAAGTTGTCTACTTTCCTGTTACAAATTCCGGTACAATTGTTTCCGGTGAAAAAGTTGTCCCCCTGGTGTTCGGTGAAAGTTCTCAGATTGGCACCTGGGAAATTAAATTTAACGCTCCGATTAAAAGCGCTACTACAATTTATCAGGATTACAAAGGCAATGTCTGGTATGGAACAGATGGCGCAGGGCTGGTGAAAGTCAGTGGCAATGTCTTAAAACGGTGGAGTTCCCCGGCAACTGTTAATGCATTTGCTTATCATAACAGCGATATTTTCATTGGTTCAAAAACAGGTTTATCCTTCTGGAATTCCTATGAAATTTTGGACATCAACAACGATTATTTAATTAACTCAAATGTACGGGCTTTAATCAATGATGCCGATAATAAACTCTGGATTGGAACGGCCGCCGGAATAACCATTTTTGAAAACAGCCGCTATTCGTACGACCTGACCCCGGATACTGACGAATTACCCTCTTTGAATATTCTTTCCATGCTAAACGATTCGCAGAACCGAATCTGGATTGGGACCGATCAAGGGATTAGCAAAGTTGAAAACGGGACATGGACACCTTATACGGATCTGGGTTTGAGTAGCAGCAAGGTTATCACATTGGTGGAAATTAATTCAACGATTATTGCTGGTACTGAAGCGGGTTTATCTTATTTTGACGAAGGTAATTGGGTTCCGTTTTCCACATCCACACTACCTGAGCAAAAAATACTCTCAATCGTTTCCTATGATAATTCAATCTACATTGCCGTCAGTGGAAATACCGCTGAAACCGGACTTTATTGCAGCGTCATCGATCCCGGAAACTGGAATTTTACTCGTTATTCCGTTGAAACTGGTGAGTTGACTAATAATAATGTTACAGCATTATTCGTTGATAATCTGAATCGCCTGGTTATCGGTAATATGTACGGTTTGGATTTCTATTCAAGCGCTGATGCTTGGTATAGTTACAATCCTGAACCTGGCGACAAATTGCGGATACACACCAAGAAACCCTTTTCCAATCTCGATTCTTATAAATTTACGACAACCGGTGCTCACATTGATGCCGAAGATAAGAAAGATGATTTGGATAAAATTGCTGTCGTACCAAATCCCTATGTAGCCACCGCTATCTGGGAGCCAAAGCCTGATTTTGTCGTTGGGCGAGGTGAGCGGAAAATCTACTTTATTAATATGCCCAGCAGCGGGACAATTCGAATTTACACATTGAATGGAGAACTGGTTAAAAAAATACAGGTTGATAACAATATTAATAACGGTGCCGTATCCTGGAATCTTTTGAATGAAGATAATCTGGAAATTGCCTATGGTTTATATATCTATCATGTAGAAACCAATAACGGTACGAAGATTGGTAAATTTGCTATCATTAAATAAACTATTAGAATAAGGATATGATTATGAAAGCACCCAAATATGCCTTCCTTTTAATTCTCTGCTTCGGGGTTTCCGGATTGCTAATGGCGCAATCCAAGGTTGGCACAACCAGTGCGCAATTTTTAAAAATAAGTGTTAGTCCCCGCGCCAGTGCTATGGGAGATGCATTTGTAGCTTTATCTAATGATGCTTCCGGACTTTTTTGGAATCCCGCCGGCGTGGCAGATCTAAAAGGCAACCAGGTTTTTCTGAACCATACCGAATGGCTGGCCGGGATTGCTCACAATTTCGGGGCGGTTGTCATTCCCCTGGCTCAATACGGTACGCTTGGTGCCAGTGTTACATCATTAACAATGGGCGAAATGATAATCAGAACGGAAGAAAAACCGAACGGGACCGGTGAAATGTTTACGGTGTCGGGAATTTCAGCCGGTGCTTCGTATGCCAAACACCTGACAGATCGTTTCTCAATTGGTTTTAGTGCAAAATACATTCAAGAGCAGATCTGGCATATGAGCGCCAGTACCTTCGCAATTGACATTGGTTCCCTTTTCCGTACCCGGTTTAATGATATGAAAATCGGTATGTGTATTTCCAATTTCGGCGGAGATATGCAGATGACGGGCCAAGACGCCCTGGTCACTTATGATGCAAATCCATATATAGACGGAAATAACGACAATATAAACGCTCATCTGGACACTGAATTCTGGTCCCTTCCGCTTATTTTCCGGGTAGGGGTTTCCATGGATATCCTTCATAATGCATTTATGCGCATTACCGCCGCTGTTGACGCTGTTCATCCAAACGACGTTGATGAATATCTAAATCTTGGAACAGAAATCAGCTGGAATGAGATCGTTTATCTGCGCGCCGGTATTCGGCACTTCGGTAATGACATCATTGCCGGAAAAACTATTAATTTTCTGGGCAGTGGATCGCCAACATTTGGCGCCGGAATAAATTATCCGCTTTATAATACGATGAAACTGGGGGTCGATTGGGCATTTGTTGATTATGACAAGCTGGAAAAAACACAACGATTTGCGATTCTTTTCACATTCTGATACAATATTTTGAAGTATTTATCAATAGAAATCCCCAATGTTCGCATTGGAGTATTTCATTTAAAAAATCTAAAAAAGTTTAAAGATTTTTTCCAGGCACGTTTTTACTCTTGAAATTGACTTCAATTCTTTTAAACTATAATTGCAATTGTATGTGCGGTGTGTTAACTAACTAGTTTATGATATATACCGAGGAGGATAAATGAGGCGAATACGTTGGGCAAGTGCGGTAGTTTTGATATTGGCGATCAATATTTGCTACGCTGGAATTTCCGGTAAAATATTGGGGCGGATCGTCGATGCGCAAACCGGTGAACCTTTGGTTGGAGTCAATGTCGTCATTGAAGGAACAAGCATGGGAGCAGCCAGTAA
>Ga0265595_1002888_pt1 | contig 11090 bp, 10 predicted proteins | sample saktaG_15_FD_190148 | JGI IMG/M metagenome (GOLD analysis project Ga0265595, IMG submission 190148) | Saline water microbial communities from Sakinaw Lake, British Columbia, Canada - sak_2013_06_06_50m | ecosystem: Environmental > Aquatic > Non-marine Saline and Alkaline > Saline ... | reverse complement strand
AGAGAGGGTCTGATAAACATCACCGGTCGCTATCGTCAGTTGCGCGAGACTCTACGAACCGCCGGATGCAATAAAGCACGTCCGGTGGTGTGAGAGGGGGCGACTGCAAAGTCGCCCCCTACTCGATCACTGCTAACTCCTAACTGCTAACTTCTAACTCCGCTCAGAACTTATACCAGAGATAAACCGCGAGAACGACAAGCAGCACGGCAACGGTTGTCACTGCGAACGACAGCCCAAAGGTCAGCGTGGCGAACCCGAGGCTGACCGTGAAGGTCGGAATGCCGATTGCCAGCGACTTGAAGAAGAAGTCGCGCACCGGCCCGTGCGGGAATACCCCGGCCATGAAATACGAAACGACGCTGCCGACGATACCGGCAACGAGGATAATGAGCACCAGCAGACCGATGGAACGTCCGCCCGCGCGCAAAGGTCTTGAGTTCATCGGCACTGCACGTATGATACCGGCTGTGCCATGGCAATCAAGAATGACCAATCACCAATTGTCAATGCCAAGTCGATGCCAAATGACACAATGTCCGATTGGGACCTTGGCATTTCCGCATTAGTTGGTCGTTGGGAATTGGCAATTGGGAATTCAGGCCAGGACGAAGTCCGCCGGCCGGCCGCAATTGGCGCATTTCTCTTTTTCGATGCCGACAATGCGCCCGGCGTAGCCGCTCCGTTCAACCAGCCGGTTGCGGCACTGCGGGCAGAACGTGTCCCGGTCGGGGACTGTCCCCGCACGGGGACTGTCCCCAAGGCCGACGTTGCCGAGATACACGTAGTCGAGCTTCTTTCGGGCGATTGCCGCCGCCTCCACCAGCTTCTCGGTCGGCGTCGGCGGCTCGGTCTCACGGTGCCGCGGGAAGTACCGCGAGAAGTGAAGCACGGTCTCGCGTCCCAGGCTCGCGACGAAATCCACCAGGTCGTTGATGTCCGCTTCGGAGTCGTTCCTTCCCGGTATCAAGAGATTGGTCAGCTCGACGTGGCAGGCCTTGGCTGCGGTGCGGATGGTATTGAGCACGGTGTCCAGGTCGCCCTGCACGTAGTCGCGGTAGAACTCGGGCCGAATCGACTTCAGGTCGATGTTCATCGCGTCAACGAGCGGCAGCAACTCGGCCAGCGGCTCGGGATTGAGCATGCCATTGGTTACCAGTACGTTCTTTATTCCGGCCGCGTGCACCAACTTACCGGCGTCCATCAGGTACTCAAACCAGACACACGGCTCGTTATAGGTGTAGGCGATTGAGGGCGTGCCGTGGCGCCTGGCCAGCGCCAGCAGCTCGTCCGGCTCGACGTGCCGCGACGGCACGACCTGCTGCGAGATGTCCGAGTTCTGGCAGAACGGGCAGCGGAGATTGCAGCCGTACGTCGCAACCGACAGTATCTCGCTTCCCGGCAGGAAGTGGTACAGCGGCTTCTTTTCGATTGGGTCGACGGCAATCGAGACTACTTCGCCGTAGCTCGCGGCCACGAGTTCTCCGCCTATGTTCCTTCGGCCGAGGCACCGGCCGGACTTGCCCTCGGCAATCACGCACTCATGCGGGCAAAGAACGCACACGACCCGTCCCACCTTGGCATCGTGCTTCCAGAACCTGGCCGGCTTCATGCCCAATCATAGGTCGGTTTGATGACCCGGTCAAGACAACGGCTGCGGCGGGACGACCCGCGAAACCGGCTTCGGCCGGGACGGGTCTAACACTATGGTGCGGGTTGGGGTGTTGCGCGGCGTGTTCAAACGTGTGGTCGGGGCCATAGCTGTACCCGCAATCGGGCAAGCAATGGGCAGAGCAGCTTGGAGAGCAACTCGGAAAGCTATTCTACCCGCAATCTGGAGAGCAACGGTCAGGGCAACGAGGACAGCAACTCGGCCGGCAACTCAGACCGCAATGGTCAGAACGACCGGTAGAGCAACGGGTAGAGCAATGGAGAGAGCAACGGGGACCGCAACTCGGCCCGCAACCGGGACAGCAACCGGGGAAGCGATTCCGAGGGCAATCAGGACAGCAACGGGTAGAACGACCCACACCACAACGGCCAGAGCAACGTGGAGAGCAACTGGACCCGCTGCGGGGGGAGCGGCGGAGGGGACTTTCGGAAAGGCCCAATAGTGAATTGAGAATTCAGAAGTTAGGACTCGGACGGGCTTGATGAAGCTGTATACTGTGGCTAAACTTCCGGTATGGGCTCCACGGCGGATTCGGTTGGTTTTGGCGCTGTCCTACTTCCGAAGGAAGTAGGGGCGAGGCTCAAGCAGCTCCGTCTGGAAGCGGGTCTGACCCAGGCCGACGTGGCCTTGCGCATGTGCCGACCCGGGCCATCCGGGAAGTCGTACGTGTGCCAGATTGAGCGCGGCTACATGCCCGGACTCACGTTCAATGCGGTAATGGACTTCCTGCGTGCCTGCGGGGCCAAGGTGAGCGCAATCCAAGATATCTTCGACGCATACACAAGCCGTCCCCCGATTCCCGAAGAACGGACGAGGAGACGGGTCGCAGAGGCTGCGGCCGGCCTGCCTCTGCTCAAACGGGCGCGGGTCGAGTGGTACGACCTTTCCCACGAGCCGAAGGCCGGCAAGCACGAGACGCCGGCACAGCGGTACGACCGGCGCGTGCGGGAGGCTACAAGGGGCAGGCCCGGGCAATCCGATGGGAGCGAAGGTTGCACCGCACGTACAACGACGTGTGCAACGAGTTGAGCCTGGCCTGCGGTAGCCCAATGGCGATTCACCTGCGGGCGTTCGGCAGCAAAGTGTTTGGCGCGTTGCGCCGGACGCGCAAGACCCGGCCGGTCTGGCGCGGCAAGGCGATGGCCAAGCTCGACCTGTGGGCATCTCAGCACGAGCTTCCGCCTGAGCCGTTCGTCTTGATGAAACAGGCAGTCATCGTCCTCTTCGCCGACATGGAACGCAAGGGCGAACTCGACTGAACGCGGCCTGCGCCGCGCCTTGACTTGACGTCCCTCGGGCATATCCTTCTCAAGGATGGCAACGCCCGCGCCCGACGCCGTCAAACGTCTGGTTGACCGCTTCGACCAGAACCGCGACGCCTATCTTTCCGGCAGCTACAATGAGTCGCAGCTCCGCCGGGAGTTCATTGACCCGCTCTTTGAAGCCCTGGGCTGGGACGTTGAGAACCGGCAGGGCAGCGCCATGCCTTACCGTGACGTCATCTTCGAGGACTCGCTGAAAGTCGGCGGCGCTACCAAAGCGCCGGACTACTGCTTCCGCATCGGCGGCATGCGCAAGTTCTTCGTCGAGGCCAAGACCGTCCTCAGGATGCTTGACTTCGATAGCGGGTTGGGCTAAGCTGAAGGACAGAAAACGAGGTAGAACGTGAAGACGTTGGAAGAAACGACCAAGCTGATTGCCCAGTTGCGACCGGAGCTTAAGCAAGAGGTTGATGACTTTGTCGAGTTTCTCCGTGAGCGACGGGACCGCCCCAGACGCAACAAGCCCCGACTTGACTGGGCAGGCGGACTGAGCGAGTACCGCGACAAGTTTACGTCCGTAGAGTTGCAGCACAAGGCGCTGGACTGGTGGACGGAACATGTTCTTGCTGGACACTAACGTCTGGCTGGAGCTGATGCTCAACCAGGAACGTGCGGATGAGGTCCGCAGCCTCATGCTGGCCGCGCCCTTCTCTGAGATTGCGATCACGGAGTTCTCGATCTACTCTATCGGCCTGACTCTGAGCCGACTGAAGAGTGATGCGCTCTTCGTCAAGTTCGTCTCGGACATCATTGAGGACACGCAAACCACTCGTATTCGACTTGATCCGGATGGCCTGAAGAAGATTGCGGATGCGAAGAGTCGCTTCCGTTTCGACTTCGACGACGCCTACCAGTACGTCGCGGCGGAGAAGCACAACCTGACCCTGGTCAGCTTCGACGCCGACTTCGACCGGACCGAACGCGGCAGAAAGACGCCCGCAGACATACTCGGTGAACCGCCCGTTGCCCGCGACAAGCCGCCGACCAAGCCTGCCCGCCGTCGAAGCCGCAAGCCGTGAGCACACTCAGCGCCGCTGAATGCCGCAGGCCGTCGGCGAACTCCCCGCGATGCAGTCCGTACCCCGACCGCCCTTGACGCGAGTGGAATCGTTTATTATGTCCCCGAAATCCCCCAAACCGAAGTCCGGCAGGCGCGAGACGCTGGACCAGGAACACCGCCGGCGCGTGCGGGAGGCAAAGGGGCAGGTCCGTGCAATCCGCTGGGAGCGCAGGCTGCACCGCGTGCTCAACGACGTCCTGAACGAACTGCACGTAGGTGCGAGCGACCCCATGGCTGTCCATCTCCAGAACTACAGTCGGAAGGTCTTCGGCGCGCTGCGCCGTACGCGCAAGACCCGGCCGGTCTGGCGTCAGAAGGCCATGGCCAAGCTCGACATGTGGGCTGCCGAGCACGAACTCCCGCCCGAACCGTTCACCCAAATGAAGCAAGCCGTCATCGTCCTCTTCAACGAGATGGAACGCAAGGGCGAGTTGGATTGAGCGCGGACTCCCATCCCTGGCCGCTGTGGTTGATTCTATCTCGGTTCTCGGGCCGACTCAGGGAACTTGACTTCGCGGAAGTCTGACTTAGGATGTTGTCGAGGTAACAGTTGAGACCGCCGTCTGTGCAGATGCTCTTGAGCCTGGTCTGCGTCGGGAGAGCGGGCTGGTCAGGGGTGTGTCCATCGTGAAACCGCAGGGAGGAAAGATGAAACTCGCGTCTGTGCTGTTAGCCGTAGGTTGTCTGCTGTCAGCCGTCAAGGCCCAGTGGCTTGAGATGACCATACCTATTCCAGACACGCTGAGTGGATTGGACGGCGTGAACTGCCTGGCATACGACTCGACTCATGACAAGGTCTACGTCGGCGGGGCGGATGGAGGCTGCGTGATCGCGATAGACGGCGCCACTAATGAGAAGCGGTCGCTGGTTCGGATAGGCAGGAACGTCCAGGCGCTCTGCTACAACCCCGCGCGCAGCAAGCTATACTGCTCCAACGTCGGCTGCGACAGCGTGACCGTGATCGATGCCGCGGCCGACACCGTTGTCGCTTCGGTGCCAACCGGTTCGGGCCCGGGCGCGATGTGCTACGGCACCGGGGGTGTCAAAGTGTACTGCGCGAACAGTGCCGGAGGGACCGTTACGGTGATAGATGGCAACAACGACTCGGTGATAGCTACCTTGGCCGTCGGTTCGTCGCCGGTCGCAGTTTGCTGTAACACCGCGGACAACAAGATATACGTCGCGAACTCAGGGAGTGCCGAGGTATCCGTACTGGACGGCGGTACGGACTCGCTCGTCGCCACTCTGGCGGTTGGAAACGGCCCCACTGCACTCTGCTATGATTCCAGCGACAACAGGGTATATTGCGCGAACAAGGGCAGCAACAGTGTGGCAATCATCGATGGTGCGGGGGACTCACTCATCCGCACGTTGGCCGTGGGTCAAAGCCCGGTTGCCCTGTGCTTGGAGCCCGAGTCTGGATATGTCTACTGCGCCAATTCCAACTCCCATAGTGTTTCGGTAATCAGCGGTCGCGGTGGCCAAGTGGTGGCGACGATCGAGGTTGGCGAAAGACCGATGGCGCTATGCTACAACGGGCAGGTCGGCCATCTCTACAGCGCCAACACCGGTTGGTATGACTGGCCCTATGACACCACCATCTCTGTGATTGACTGCAGAAGTCGACAAGTGGTGACGATACTCGGGGTCGGAACCTATCCTTGCGCGCTCTGCTACAACTCGGTCGACTGCAAGTTATACTCCGCCGACTACTATGGGCAGGGTGTGTCGGTCATTGACGGGAGTGCGGACACTGTGCTGACGACGGTTTTTACAGCGACGTTCCAGCCGGGCCGCTTCTGCTACGACTCCCGCAACCACAAGCTGTACTGCGCGGACGGCCACGGGAGGGTGTTCTACGGTACTCGGATTGCGGTCCTAGATTGCTCCACGCACGTGGTACTGCGTCAACTGAGGGTTGGGCACTGGGCCTGCTGGCCGCACGATATCCTCTACAACCGACTCGACGACAAAGTCTATGTGGCGAACGCGAGTATCAATATCGTCACTGTCATAGATTGCTTGGTTGACACAATACTCGCCAAGCTGCCGGTCGCGGAGGGTGCAGATGACATGTGCTTCAATGCCACGGACGACAAGATATACGCTGTGGGCTATGGGATAACGATCATCGACGGTCGGACAAACACGGTCATTTCGACCGTGCCCGCCGGGGACATGCCTTTTGACCTCTGTTGGAACGCCCGTGAGAACAAGGTGTACTGCGCCAACTATGGCAGTCCACCGTACCATCCGGAGTCAACGGTTACCGTAGTGGACGGAGTGACGAATCAGGTCGTGGAGGCAGTCCACGTAGGCGCTGGGGTTTGGTCCGCCATCTGCTACGCATCGGTCCCCTCCGAGGTCTACTGCGCCAGCGAATGGAACGGGGTCGTTGCAGTCGATGGAGTTGCGGATACCGTTGTCGCCAGCATCCCGGTGAGCGGGACGCCCTGCAAGTTGTGCTATAGCCCCATTAGCAACAAGATATTCTGCGCGTGTCGGACGAGCGGCCAAGTGGCAGTCATCGACGTGGCAAGTCACAGCGTCATTGCCGTCTTGGCGGTCGGAAGCGACCCGTACTGGTTGATCCATGACCCAATCAACGACAAGATTTACTGCGCGAATAGAGGAAGTAACGATGTTACCGTCATCGATGCTGCCTCGAACTCCGTTATCCGTACGATCGCTGTGGGATCAGCGCCGTGTGCCCTTGGCTGGAACCCCGTCGACAATCGGATTTACGTTGCCAACTACAGCAGTTCCAGCATTTCGGTGCTGCGGGACTCGGGCGGCATGGGCATCGAGCAGAGTCCCAAGCCGCAAGCCGCAAGCTCCAAGCCTGTGGCCACGGTCGTGCGCGGCGTGCTCTTCCTACTGGAAGCCTCAAACCCCAAGCCCCAAGCCGCAAGCCTGCTGGATGTTTCCGGGCGTAAGGTGCTCGACCTGAAGCCGGGCCCGAATGATGTGCGGGCGCTGGCGCCCGGGGTCTACTTCGTGCGGGAACAGCCACAAGCCGCAAGCCTCAAGCCGCAAGCAGTACGCAAGGTCGTCATCCAGCACTAAGCCGCACAGGCCTAGGCTCAAGCACAAGCACAAGCTTCGACCCGAATCCTAGCCATCTGCGGAATCTGCGCCATCTGGGGTTGTCATGTCCCTACTGAACTGCGGTGGAATCTGTGTAATCTGTGTAATCTGTGGATAGTCCTTTCCGGCCCTTGGCGGTCTTGGCGTACTCGGCGGTTGCTGTTCGGCTTTCGGGACTAGCTCTTCTATTGTGTCCTCAGGCATCAGCGCCTATAATCTATCTGAGGCTTTCGGATGAAGTTCCCACTCCACGGCTTTTGGGGACATTCCCCGTGCGGGGGTAGTCCCCGAGGAGGTTGCATGCGGCTGTTGTTACTTGTGTTCAGTATTTCACTGGTCCAGGCAGGTGTGCTGGTCAAGACACTTGATTTCCGACCTTCACAGTTCACTCTTGGGGACAGTCCCCATGCGGGGACAGTCCCCGCTGGTTACGAGGTCGTGCTCGGTCAGGACATGGACGTAAGCGATGAGCCGGGTGCGCCGCAGTTGCCTGTGCAGCCTGTCGTGATTGCCCTTGCCGGGCACTGTCGCGTCACGGACGTGAGGTTTGAGGTTTCGGGCTGGCAGGCGATGGCCGGGCAGCATCAGGTGTTCCCCTGTCAGAAGCAGCAGGTGCTCGTGGCAGGAACGGACCTCGGGGTCAAGTCAGAAGCCAAAGGCCAAAAGGCAAAAGGCAAAACCGGGGAAGTGGGATTCACGGCACCGAATCCAAGTATCTATGAGTCGGCAGAGCCGTACCCGGCAAGCGTGGCGTGCTGGACAGGGACCAGCTACAGGCGTGGGAGGTCGGGTACAGCCCCTTACGATTCAACCTTTGTACAAGTGCTGGTCTATCCGGTTCGGTACGTCGGCGCGGAGCAGAGGCTGGAGGTGTGTCGGGAGGTTGAGGTCAGGGTTGAGGTTGAGGGCGGGCTTGGGACACGATCCGAATTGTCGGACAATTCGGTCATGTCCCGCGCCGGAGCGGTCAGCGGTCAGCGGTTAGCGGACAGCGGATTCGAGTACGTGATTGTGACGGGCGAGGGGTATGACAGCGTGTTCCAGCGCCTGGCGGACTGGAAGACACAGAAGGGCGTGCCGGCTGTGGTTCGGACAGTGGAGTGGATGTACGCGAACTATCCGGGTCGGGACCAGGCCGAGCAGGTGCGGAACTATCTGAAGACCCTGCCGGATTCGGGCGTGAAGTACGTGCTGCTTGCCGGGGACGTGAACGTGGTGCCTTTCCGCAAGGCGTTTGCGATGAACTGCGAGTGGGGTTCGATGCAGCGCGAGGATTCGCTGCCCTGCGACCTCTACTTTGCCGACCTCGACGGTTCGTGGGACGCGAATGGCAACAGCGTGTTCGGCGAGGTGGACGACTCGGTTGACCTGTACGCGGACCTGAGCGTGGGCCGCGCGCCGGTGAGCGACATGACTCAGGCGCAGACGTTCGTACGCAAAGTGATTGACTACGAGCACGGCACGGTACCGGGCTACGAGAACAAGGGCTTGTTCTTTGCCATGGTCCTCTGGCAGAACCCCTACACCGATATGGGCGTGCACAAGAACAAAATGGAGCAGCAGTCGTTCGCCTCAGGCTACAACCTGACCAAGCTGTATCAGAGCCTCGGCAACGAGTCGCGCGCCAGCGTGATGCAGGCGATGCGCGAGAACCAGAACTTCCTCAATCACGACGGGCACGGTTGGTATGACGTGATGAGCTGCGGCGAAGGTTCAGGCAACTACCTGCGCACCGCGGACGCGGACACGATTACCAACGCCGGCCTGGGCATCCTCTATTCCATTGGCTGCTGGACAACGGCGTTCGACTTCGTGAGCATCGGCGAGGCGTTAGTGACGAACCCGCACGGCGGCACGGTCGCGACCATCGGCAATTCGTCGTATGGCTGGGGCTCGCCCGGCAACCCGGGGTTCGGATATTCGGACAAGTACGACAACCATTTCTGGCACGCAATCACGAGCGAAGGAACGTACCACCTTGGCGACGCGCTGCTCGCGGCCAAGGAGTACTACGTGCCGTTCTCGCATGACAAGAACGTGTATCGCTGGCACCAGTACGAGGTCAACCTGATGGGCGACCCGGAGATGCCGGTCTTTACCACCACGCCCGGGTACATAGAGGTGGAGGCGCCGCTCAACGTCGGTCTCGGACGCGGCAGGTACCTCGTCACCGTGTTCGGTGCCCATGTGCCTCTGCCCGGCGCGCTGGTCTGCTTTCAGAAGCCGGGCGAGGTGTACAGCCGCGGGGTCACTGACGAAGCGGGCCAGGTCTGGTTGGACGCGGACGTCCGCACCGTCGGGCAACTCCGCCTGACCGCAACCGCCCGCAACTCCGAGCCCGTCGAGCGGTACGTGGCGTGCGACAGCGGCGCACTCGTGAATTTCGTCGGTTGGAGCGTGAACGACTCCAGCGGCAACCACGACGGGATCGTGAACGCGGGCGAGACCATCAGGCTGCCCACGTGGTTCCGCAATCCCGGCGACCAAGCCTCAGGTCCGGCTACGGCCACGCTTCGCACCAGCTACACCGGCGCGACCGTGCTGGATTCGGTCGCCACGGTTGGCGTACTCGGCCCCGGCGATTCAGTTCTGCTGTCCGACGCATTCCGCGTCTCGGTCGAGTTCGGCGGTGACAACGAGTTCGTTCTGTTCGACCTGCAGGTGTCGGGCAGTTGTCTGGAACAGACGTTCAGGCCCTTGTTCATGGTCGGCGAGCCGGTTATCCGGCACGACCGGCACTGGATTGCCCGGCCGCCACTCCTGCCCGGCGAGACCAAGCCACTTAATGTGAGACTGAGAAATGACGGCCACGGCATCGGCCACGGAACGTGGTGTCGGCTGGTTTCGCTCGACAGTTTCGTGACGGTTGCGGCAGAAAGTGTCTGGTTTGGTGAGGTTCAGCCGCTGACGTTCGGCAACAGCTCGGATAGCTTCATCGTTTCTGCCTCGGGTTCGAGCCAGCCCGGCCATGTCGCCTTGATGGAACTGCAGGAGAACGCGGACGGGTTTGCCTGGCGCGATACGTTTGAGTTGCTCGTCGGCGAGTACGGGTTTGAGGATGATATGGAATCGGGCGAGTCGAAGTGGAGCCACGGCGGGACCGGAGACATGTGGCATCTCACGTCGCATCGGACCCACTCGGGCACGAATGCCTGGTACTGTGGCGACGAAGGGACGGGGCAGTACAATAGCAACATGGATGCGTGGTTGACAACGGTTCCGTTCACGGTTCCACAAGGTTGCTCGCTCCGGTTCTGGCGCTGGTTCGCGACTCCGAACTACGGAGTTGACGGCATCCGCGTCATCGTCGTGCGTGGCACGGCAGAGGAGACGCTGGACTTTGTCGGCACCGGCGGAGCGCTACGAAGGAAGTGGTCCAGTGACCCAGTGTTCCAGTGGTCCAGTGAGGAACCGGAGTCCGGCAATTCGGCCACTCGACCACTAGACCACTCGACCACTAGACCACTCCTCAATCAAAGCGGCTGGGCCGAAGAAGCGTACGACCTGTCGTGGCTCGGGCTGGGTGAGACGGTTCAGGTGAAAATCGCGTTCGTGAGCGACGGCGACACGGTTGACGAAGGATTCTACATCGACGACGTCCGCGTAACCGGCGGCGGGCCACCGGTCGTGGCCATCGCCGGAGTTGAGCCTGCGCCCGGGCCGGTCGCAGCCCTTGATGCCTGGCCCAATCCGTTTCATGCTCTCATCCAGATTCGGTGTGGCGCGTCCGGCGAACCGCCGCGACTGAGCATCTATGACGCCGCAGGTCAGATTGTGCGGCGACTGCCGGCGTCACGCGTCGCAGCCTGGGACGGCCGGGACGAGCGCGGCCGGCGGCTGCCGGCAGGCACATACTTCATCGAAGCCCGCACGCGTGCCGACCGCAGGCTGGTCAAGGTCCTGCTGGCGCGGTAGCCCCGATGCCGAACTTGACAAATGGCAGGGGGGG
>Ga0265595_1002886_pt1 | contig 11102 bp, 9 predicted proteins | sample saktaG_15_FD_190148 | JGI IMG/M metagenome (GOLD analysis project Ga0265595, IMG submission 190148) | Saline water microbial communities from Sakinaw Lake, British Columbia, Canada - sak_2013_06_06_50m | ecosystem: Environmental > Aquatic > Non-marine Saline and Alkaline > Saline ... | reverse complement strand
ACTCTCTTTCTATATGCCACAAGGATTAATTCTATTAGTAGGATTGCTTGCTTCTTGTGTAATTGGATTGGTTTTCTCTTATCAAATGCCTGTTTTAACTCCACAAGGATTAGAATTAAAATGGAAAGCCTTAGGGTTTATGACTTATCTTCATACGGCAGAAAGATTCCGAATAGGAGCAGAAACATTAGAAACTTTCTCTGAATTTTTACCTTACGCAATGATATTCGGAGTAGAAAAGCAATGGGCTCAAAGGTTTTCTAATTTCTCATATCGAGATCAAGGATGGTATGTTCCCGTTGCTATGTCTTCTAGTTCACCGGGTTCTTTTTCTAATTTCAATTCAAGCTTCTCTGGGTTTGCTAACTCTGTGTCTAGTACATTCACTTCTACCCCAGGTGGTTCTGGTGCCGGAGGCGGTGCTGGAGGTGGTGGCGGAGGTGGTGGCGGTGGAGCTGGCTAAAAAACTTGACTAAAACTATTCTATATGATATAGTCTGGTAGAGAATGGAACATTGTGTTTCGTTTAAGTTTTTTAATATTATCCTGTAAAACAGGAAAAATAAGGAAAGGGAATGATTATGAAAAATGATAATGCCCAACAAGGAAGAATGACGCTTAGGCAACAAAGAGAGTTTCACAGTATAGTTTTAACTGCTCTTCCTGTGGATATGCCCTGGGAAGTAGTCAATAAATGGTTGAAACATCCTAAAAAGTTAGCAGAAGCTCTTTCAATAACGCTGATGTCTGGGCAGTGTTCACTGGATTGGCAGATCTTCTACCAGAAATATTTCAGCATAAGCATTAACCTCTCTCAAGTCCAATCTCAAATCCAAACACCTTCTTATCAAGAAGGATTTGATAGAGTGATCATTGTCCCCAAAGGGATCACTGAAGATCGTGTCTTCCAAGTTTGTTCCGAAAAGTTTAAAATACGGAAACGGACAAACCAAGAGCTAAGTGAAGTCATTGATCACAATGATCGTATGTCAACAGAGACATATGCTATCAGAGTAAGAGATTGCCAAGAAGCAGATAAGGAAAACAAGAACATTTCTGCTGAGCAGGCAAAAGAAAAAGACATCAACGGCATCACTTTGCTTGAGAGACTTATCTATGAGCTCAAGTATTGGGATGAGACAGAAAAACACTTAGATATGGCTAATCTCACCATTTGTTCTGGCTCGCGTTGTTCGGTTGGCGGTGTTCCGTTTGTCGATTGCAGCGATGGTGGGGTGGGCGTCGGTTGGTGCAGTCCGCGGGGTGTCGTTTCGTTTTGGCGTGTTCGTTCCGTAGTTTCTTGTTGATCCTGCTTACGCAAGTAAGCTGGATCAAAAGACATCTTAAAGGTTTTCAAAAACTCAAAGCTCTGTTAACAAACAGGGCTTTTTTCTTTGGGGGGTTGCATAATTTCCTAATTTTAATAAGATATAAAAGGAGCTTTATAGCTCTACAAGAAACTGCTTGTCTGGTTTTATGAATTTTAGATTCAAAACAAAGCCTTTTAGAAAGGATAACGCAAATAATTTTGTAAAAGATTATTGGTGATTTAGATGAAATCAGACAATAAAGGACTCGCGTTATTCGGATGGCAATGTTCCGAATGTCTATTGCAACGATGATGAGGTGAACGTCAATTGGTACAATCCGCAGAATGTCAATTCGAATTGGCGTGTTCGTACCGAAGTTTCGCATAAAGCTCTATTTTTTAGAGCTTTTATGTCCCATTCCTATGAAAAATAAAAGTATTTTTAAGCAGATAATTTTACTAGGTAATTTATTTATTGCTTGGAAAGAATTTAAAAGAGGAAAATCACAAAAAACTGATGTCCAATCATTTGCTTTTGATTTAAATAATAATTTACTTAAAATTCAAGATAAATTAAAAAGTAAAACATGGAAACCATGTGGATATATTTCTTTTTATGTTAAAGATCCAAAACTTCGTAATATCCACAAAGCTTCTGTTAAAGACAGAGTATTAAACCAAGCCCTATACCGTGTTTTATATAATATTTTTGATAAAACTTTTATATTTGATTCTTATTCTTCTAGAATTAAAAAGGGAACACATAAAGCTATTTTAAGGACAGATGATTTTATAAGGAAAGAAAGTAATAATTATAAGTCAAATATATTTGTTTTAAAATGTGATATTCAGAAGTTTTTTGATAGCATCTCACACGACATTCTTTTGTCTTTGATCAAGAATAAAATTTTTGATGATAATACATTATGGCTTATTGAAAGTATAATAAAAAGTTTTGAGAAATATTCTTGTAAAGGAATTCCTTTGGGAAATGTCACTAGCCAGCTTTTTGCTAATATTTATTTAAATGAACTAGATCAGTTTATGAAACACAAATTAAAAATTAAATATTATGTTAGATATTGCGATGATTTCATTATTCTTAGCAAAGACAAGTATTATTTAGAAAAAATTATTAAGGAAATAAGTAATTTTCTTAAAGATAATTTAAACCTCAACTTGCATCCCCGGAAAATTACTATAAGAAAAGTTGGGCAAGGCATAGATTTCTTAGGGTATGTAACTTTTCCTCATCACAGAATATTACGAACTAAAACCCGGAGAAGAATGTTCAAAAAAATAAAACAAAGAAAAGAAAAATTGGAAAGGGGGGAAATAACAAAAAAATCTTTTGAGCAAACCCTAAATTCATACTATGGAATGTTGAGTCATTGTAAGGGATTTAAAATAAGAAAAGAAATAAGCAAAATTATTGGTGTTGACAAATAACTATTAATTATCTATAATAGCAGAATAAATAACGAAGCAATGTGTTTTGTTAAAAAAGTTCTTTTAACTTACAAACAGAAAGGGCTGATCATGAAAAAAGAAACGATCGGTGATGTGCCGGGAAATGTTCTTGGCATGATGGCAGATTTGTGTCTTAAGATTCGGCAAGGCGTAATAAAACCAGAAGAATTTGGACTTTTTTTGAAAAGAAAAGATCCTTTTTCTGGGGAAGCAGAGATAATGATCTGGAAAACGTTCTGGAAGAAATATTTCAGCATAAGCACTGACCTCTCTCAAATCCAAATACTTTCTTATCAAGAAGGATTTGATAGAGTGATCATTGTCCCCAAAGGGATCACTGAAGATCGTGTCTTCCAAGTTTGTTCCGAAAAGTTTAAAATACGGAAACGGACAAACCAAGAGCTAAGTGAAGTCATTGATCACAATGATCGTATGTCAACAGAGACATATGCTATCAGAGTAAGAGATTGCCAAGAAGCAGATAAGGAAAACAAGAACATTTCTGCTGAGCAGGCAAAAGAAAAAGACATCAACGGCATCACTTTGCTTGAGAGACTTATCTATGAGCTCAAGTATTGGGATGAGACAGAAAAACACTTAGATATGGCTAATCTCACCATTTGTTCTGACTCGCGTTGTTCGGATGGCGCTGTTCCGGGTGTCTGTTGCCGCGGTGATGGGGTGTGCGTCCGTTGGTGCACTCCGCGGGGTGTCGGTTCGGATTGGCGTGTTCGTACCGTAGTTTCTTGTTGATCCTGCTTACGCAAGTAAGCTGGATCAAAAGACATCTTAAAGGTTTTCAAAAACTCAAAGCTCTGTTAACAAACAGGGCTTTTTTCTCTTGAATAAAAAGCAAAAACGTTCTAAAATGAAGTATGTTTAACTTATCCAAAAAAGAAAAACAACCAAAGGATTTAAGGGAAGTTCTGAAAGAATTTGAAGAGCTTAAGAAAGAATTTAAAGAAGTTTTAAAACAAAGCAAAGCTTCTGTTCAGAAAGTAGGGATTGTTAGATATAATCCTTTTTCTAACACGGGTAGTGATTTAAGTTTTTCTATTGCCTTGCTTGATGGTGATAATAATGGTATAGTGATTACCAGCTTGTATTCAGGTGAAGGAAATAGGGTTTATGGCAAGCCACTAATAAATGCTAAATCAGAATATTCTCTATCAGAAGAAGAGAAAAAAGCTATCGCTAGTGCGATCAAAACAAAAGGAGCTTAGCTCCTTTTAAAGGTTATGTCAGAAAAAGATGATAAAAACTTAATAAATCGATCACCAGTAGTTGTGATTTTAGGTCATGTAGATCATGGCAAGTCTTCTCTTCTGGAAGCTATCAAAGATCTTAAGATTACCTCTAAAGAGTCAGGAGGGATTACTCAGCATATTGCTGCCTATGAAATTGAGCATCAAAGTAAGAAGATTACTTTTGTTGATACTCCAGGGCATGAAGCGTTTTCAGCTATGCGTTCTCGAGGAGCTAAGGTAGCTGACATTGCTATTCTGGTTATTGCTGCTGAAGAAGGAATAAAGCCTCAAACAAAAGAAGCGATAAAGCATATTAAAGAAACAGGTATTCCAATGATTGTTGCTTTGAATAAAGTTGATAAGCAACAGGCTGATCCGGACAGAGTAAAGAGAGAGTTAATATCAGAAGATGTTTTAGTTGAGTCAATGGGTGGCAAGATCCCTTCTATCAATACTTCTGCTGAAACAAAACAAGGAATTACAGATCTTCTAGAAATGATCTTATTAATATCAGAAATGGAAAATTTTCAAGTCGATATTTCAGAAGACCCTCGGGGCATTATTATTGAATCGCATCTAGACTCTAATAGGGGGATTACGACAACTGTTATTATGCAAGAGGGAACTTTAAAAGTAGGAGATGTTATTGGAACATTCTCTGCTGTGGGAAAAGTTAAGGTAATGAAAAATTTCCAAGGAAAAGAAGTGAAGGAAGCAATAGCTTCTAACCCAGTCACTATTCTTGGTTTTGAAAGTGTTCCTGATGTTGGTGAAGAATTTAGATTTTTCCTAAACACAGAGGAAGCTAAAAAAGAACTTGGTAAAGAGGGAAGCGAACTATTTCAGAAAGTAGATACAGGAGATAGGGAGTTTTTAAATGTAATTCTAAAAGCAGATGTTTCAGGATCTCTAGAAGCAATAGAAGAAGTTTTAAAAGCTATTCCTCAAGAGAAAGCTGTTATTAAAGTATTAAAAGCAGAAGTTGGTGATATTAATGATTCTGATATTAAGTTGGCTAAAGCTTCTGAATCTATGATCATTGGCTTTAGAGTTAAGGCTAATCCAATAGCTCGAAAGTTAGCTTTAAGAGAAAGATTAAGGATAGTAACCTTTGATGTTATCTACCAACTGGCTGAAGCAGTTGCTCAAGCTCTAGGAAAGAAGGTTGCTCATGAGATTGTTAGAAAGAATCTAGGCAAACTAAAGGTTTTGGCTATTTTTAAAACAGATAAAAATGGACAGATAATTGGAGGCAAGGTTATTAACGGAGAAATAAAAAGAGGAGCTTCTTTGGATATATATAGAGATGAAGAGAAGGTTGGTCAAGGAAAGATTGCCAAACTTCAAAAAGAGAAAAAAGAAGTTGGAGAAGTTGGTAAAGGTTCAGAGTGTGGAATGTTATATAAAGGAGATATTGAAGTTCAGGAAGATGATATTTTAGAAGCTTATGTTGAAGAAAGTTATAAACCAGGTTTAGAATAATGATTGATAGAATTCGTCGCGTTAACGATTTAATACAAGAAGAATTGGGCAAGATATTCTTAAAAGAAATAGATCTTTCTCGAGATATTTTAGTTACTATTACTAGAGTTGATACAGCTCCTAATCTAAGTACAACAAAAGTCTTTATTTCTGTCCTACCTGATGGACAGTCAGAGAGAGTTTTTAAGATACTAAATAGAATAGTTTATCATATACAACAGTTATTGAATAAAAGTTTGAATATGAGGCCAATTCCTAAAATAATATTTTGCAAAGAAGATAAAACATCTCAAGCAGCCAGAGTAGAAGATGTTTTAAATCAATTGAAAAAGGAATAAAAAAGTGATAGAATCACAAAATGGCCACGTAGCCAAGTAGCTAAGGCGCTTCTCTGCAAAAGAAGTATACGTCGGTGCAAGTCCGACCGTGGCCTCAAAATTGAATATATGCCCAGGTGATGCAATCGGCTAGACATGTTTGACTTAAAATCAAATGGGAGTAATCCCTTGTGGGTTCGAGTCCCACCCTGGGCACCAATAAAAAACCCGAGGTCTTTCCTCGGGTTTTTAGTTCTTTTTGTTTAATAACCTAGAGACCAGACATCGTTTACTCTTCTGCCAGAAGAGAGCATTCCTCCCATAATCCATATTCTATTGTCATAAATTACACAATCAGGATCTTCTCTTCCTTTAAAGGGACCACTTTCTACTTCTGACCAATCTAAGCCATTTTCTGAATACCAGACATCGTTATAGGCTTTTCCATTGCCATTCCAACCAGCTAAGATCCATAATCTGTCTTGATAGGTTGCTAGACAATGTCCATGGCGACCTGACCAAGGTACTTCATCAGTAAGTAGTTCCCAGTTCTTACCATCTTCTGTAACCCAAATATCTTTTTCTCCCAACATGCCAGGAACCACACCACCAACTAGACATAGTTTGTTATTAAAAACTGTGGCAGTTAAATCATATCTAGCTACCCAAGGAGCTTTTTCTGTTAACAATTCCCAGTCAATACCATTATCAGAAGACCAAACATCATTAACAGCTCCTTTATTATCGACACCTCCCATTAAGTATATCTTGTTATTAAAAACAGTAGCTACATGACCTTTTCTTGGAGTCCAACCAGCAGAAGCAGTTGCTAAAACCCAATTCTTGCCATCCTCTGAATACCAAACATCATTCTTCAATTTCCAATCATTTTTCTCCCAGCCACCAAATATCCAGATCTTTCCATCAAAAACTGCTGAAGCATGAGCTCTTCTTTTTCCAAACTCAGCTGCGTCTGTGACCAAGCTCCAATTCTCTCCATCGGTACTACTCCAAACATCAGCAAAGTGAGTATGATATTCATAAGCTATGTTTATATCACCATCTTCTATACCACCCATCAAAAGCATTTCGTTATTAAAAACCTCTGTGCTGTGAGCATCTCTCTTGGCCCAACTAGCAGAGTTTGTAGCTTGTTCCCATTTTAGATTCTCTGGTTCAAAAGGAATCGGTTCTTCTTCAATGTCGTTTGAGATATTTTCGGTGTTATCTAATGGTTCTGTTTCTATCTTGTTTTCTCGAGAAAGGAAAAAGAATAACACGCTCAAAAAGAGAATAAATAGAACTAATATAGTAATAATTGTTTTTTTCATAAGATTTCTTTATTCTATCTGATTTTAGTCGTTTAGTAAAATTTCTTGTTTTTATTTCTTCTTTAGAATAAGATAAAGATATGCAACTAAACACTCCAATTGAAAATATTACTAACATTGGGCCAGTCTATAAAAGAAAGTTGAAGAGATTGGGTATTAGCACTGTTAGTGATTTACTCTTTCATTTTCCCCGCCGATACGAGGACTTTTCTAATTTAATTTCTATTAATAAATTAAAGATAAATGAGGTCGCTACAATTCATGGACAGATATTAGTTATAGAAACTAGCAAGAGTTGGAAAAGAAAACTATCTATCACCGAAGCTGTTATAAAAGACAAGACGGGAGCGATAAAAGCTATTTGGTTTAATCAACCCTATTTAACTAAAACATTAAAAGCTGGAGAGAAAGCTTTCTTTTCAGGGAAAGTAACCTTATCTCCAAAAGGAGCTTATCTTTCCAATCCTATCTATGAAAAAGGGGATGATTCAGAAGGTTTAACTCATACGGGACGACTAATTCCGGTTTATCCGGAAACAGTTGGTTTGTCTTCTCGTTGGATTAGATATATCTTAAAGCCGTTATTGGTTGAGGTGGAAGATCAAATAAACGAAATAATGCCGTTGGATATAATGAAAGAGTTTAATTTAATGCCAATCAAAAAAGCTCTTTGGGAAGTTCATTTCCCAACTAGTTTAGAATTATCTCAAAAAGCTCAAGAAAGATTCTCCTTTGAAGAACTTTTCCTTATAGAACTCTTTGTTTTAAGAGAGAGAAATCGTTTAAGTCATGAGAAATCTATTTGTTTACCAACTAAACTGGAATCAATACAAAGATTTGTTAAATCTTTGTCGTATAAGCTGACTGATGCCCAAAAGAAATCAGCTTGGGTGATTCTAAAAGATCTAGAAAGAGATTATCCGATGAATAGATTATTAGAAGGAGATGTTGGTTCTGGTAAAACAGTTGTTGCCGCCATAGCGGCTTTAAACACTGTTAAGCATAAATATCAGGTTGCTTTTATGGCGCCAACAGAGATATTAGCTAAACAACACTTTCAAGAGATAGCTAGATTGTTTTCGGACTTCAGAGTTAATATAGGGCTGTTGACTGGAAAACAAGACCAGTTTCGTTCTAAAAAACTGAAGAATCAAGTAATAGAGATTTCTCGGAAGAAACTTCTTGAAAAAGTATTGGAAGGAGAGATGGATATTTTAATAGGAACTCATGCTTTAATACAAGATAAAGTTAACTTTGGGAAACTGGGTTTAGTTATTCTTGATGAGCAACATCGCTTCGGTGTTAAACAAAGAGCCAAATTATGTAAACAAGATACTATCCCTCATCTTCTTTCAATGACAGCAACTCCTATTCCAAGAACATTAGCTTTAACGGTTTATGGAGATTTAGATCTTTCTTTAATTGATGAATTGCCAAAAGGAAGGAAGAAAGTTATTACTAAGATTATTCCTCCTAAGGAAAGAGCTGGAACATATAGTTTTATTAAAGAAGAAATTAAAAAAGGTAGGCAGGCTTTTATTATCTGTCCAAGAGTAGAGTCAAAGGACGAAGAGAATATGTCAGAAGCCAAATTGAGTTGGGCTAAGGTAAAAGCAGTTAAAGATGAATATGAGAGATTATCAAAAGACGTCTTTCCTGATTTAAAGTTAGATATACTTCATGGAAAAATGACTCCTAAAGAAAAAGAAGGAGTAATGAGAAAGTTCAAGAATAAAAAGACTAATATCTTAGTTTCAACATCTGTTGTTGAGGTCGGAATAGATGTTCCCAATGCCACAGTAATGGTGATTGAAGGAGCTGAAAGATTTGGCTTAGCTCAACTTCATCAGTTTAGAGGAAGGGTTGGTCGAGGTGAACACCAATCATATTGTTTATTGTTTACCGATTCATATACTTCAAAGACTAGGCAAAGATTAAAAGCCTTAATTGATTCTGAAGATGGTTTCTCTTTAGCTGAGAAGGATTTAGAGTTGAGAGGCCCAGGTGACTTTAAAGGAATAAAGCAATGGGGAATACCTGATCTAATGATGAGTTCATTAAAAGATATCTCCTTAGTCGAGAAAACAAGAGAATCAGCAAAACAGTTATTAATTGCTGATCCTTATTTGAAAAAACAGCCTGTTTTGAAAAACAGGTTATTAACTTTTCGAGAAAAGATTCATTTAGAATAACTATTTCCTATGTTTCTCGGTTACCCAAAAGCCCATATATCTGCCAAGCAATAATCTAGTTTGAGCATCTAGGGCTGGGAATGATCCAAAAAAGATCATCATTATTGGGAATAATAACCAGCCAAGGAAGAAGACTAAGTATTTCCATGCTCCGTATTGAGGTGGTCTTGGAGGTAATAATAGAAAACTTAAATAGATAGAACTTATCAAACCAATCATAGTAAAGGTCATAACTCTACTAATAACATTAGGTAGATTGTATGAAAGCATCGTGTGAGAAAACTCAGGCCCTCCTAATAATAGTGGAAGCCAACCAAGTAAAAAGATCATAATGCTGGCTGTTGCCCAAGAGATATGTCCTTCAACAGATTCCATAGTGAAAGAGAATTTCTTTCTAAATGGAATCTTTTTGTTCTTAATAAAACCAAAGAGGAAATAAGCAATATCTGCTACACCATAAGCCCATCTTCTTTGTTGTTTGAATATATTATAAAGAGTTCTAAAGAAGCTTTTAGAAACATTAGCGTCCATAGAAACAGGGTAATAAAGTGGTTCTACTCTATAATCACCATCATATTGTAAAAGACATTGCCAGAATATTCTAGAGTCATCTGAAACAACATTCGTTTGTTTAAAGTTAACATCTATTAAAGCTTTAAAACTCATTGAATGAGAAGAGAAGGTAATTAACTTCTCTGGCCTTCCTTGGTTCATTGTGTGCCAAAAAGTAGCTGAGAAAGCAAAGATCTTAGAAAGAGCTGGAGCTTGCCAGATATTATTAATATACAAAGGGATTGGTTGAAAACTAGTTCTTAATGGTTTTTCAGTGGTCAGATGTTTGTAAGTTAAACAACTAAAGTATTTAGGGAAAACAACAGTATCAACATCAAAAGGAGAAAAGATAATCTTTTCATAAGGGATACCCAAAGGATCAATAATCTCTTCTTTAGCTTTTTTTGTCGCCCATGTTTCATTAGAACCTTTCCCAGCAATCTCTCCTGGAATATTGTTAGGATGCCAAGTGACCATAAACCTAAAGAACTTTGAACCAAACTCTTGCTCTATTTGTTTTATTGAAGACTCTACTTTATCTCTGGCTCTTTCTTCTCCTCCTAAAATAACAATTAGTCTATCATTAGGATAGTCTGATTCTTCTAGGCTTCTAAAACAATCTCTGATGATTTCTAATGGTTCATCATACATTGGTATTACTATTAAATGATAAATATCTTTCCAATTACCAAAGTCGTTTAACTTTTTTATCCAATCAATTTCTTCATTCTCTTTCATCTTCTTGTAACCAGACCACAAATGTAGAGAGAAATAGATAGTTCTTAAAAACCAAAAGATAACAAAAACCATAATGAATATTGAAACCCAAAATGGTTGTTTCCAAGAAAGGAAGACTATTAGAAAGAGAATAAGCCAGGAAGTAATTCCTGGAAATATTTCAAATAGTCTATAAATAAACCTTTCTTTAGGATTCTTTAAGTCAGAAGCCTTTCCAACCCTAAGATAATATTCTTGTTCCATAATTTAATTATCTTACAACAAATTAGCATCTTTTTCAAGTTGTGATAAGCCTGGCTTATATAAGCCTGGCTTATCACAAATTAAAAGGCAGTCTCATTGGTTGAAACTGCCTTTCTGCTTGGGTGATGTTAATTGGCTTTTGTTTTTTCAAGCTCTTTTTGGAGCTTGGATTTTTCGAGCTCTAGCTTAGATTTTTCGAGCTCCAGCTTCAATCTTTCGAT
>Ga0265595_1002883_pt1 | contig 11110 bp, 18 predicted proteins | sample saktaG_15_FD_190148 | JGI IMG/M metagenome (GOLD analysis project Ga0265595, IMG submission 190148) | Saline water microbial communities from Sakinaw Lake, British Columbia, Canada - sak_2013_06_06_50m | ecosystem: Environmental > Aquatic > Non-marine Saline and Alkaline > Saline ... | reverse complement strand
TTGTCAAATGTTAGTTTTTATTTATGGAATTCTACAGGACTTTATTATAATCAGAGTTTGGATATTATTGGAGAAACTGGGAACTTTTATTTTAATGTTAGTGGTATGATTAATGATAATTATAAGTGGAATTGTTTTGTTTATGATGTTAAATCTAATTTAGGTTTTGCAGAATCTAATTTTAGTTTGGTTTTAGGAGGAGTTTCTGTTCTTTTAGATTTACCTGAGAATAATAGCTACTTTAACTCAGAGATTAATTTTAGTTGTAATTCTAGTTCTAGTAATGCTCTGTCAAATGTTAGTTTTTATTTATGGAATTCTACAGGGCTTTATTATAATCAGAGTTGGGATATTAGTGGAGTTAATAATCAGAGTTTTTTTAATTATACTATTTTAGAAGAAGGAGTTTATGACTGGAATTGTTTTTCTTTTGATAGTTCTAATAATTCATCTTGGGCTAGTTTAAACAGAACAATTGGTTATGATATTAATAATCCTAATGTAAGTTTGATTTCTCCTGCTGGTTCAAGTTCTTATAATGGGGCTCAGTCTATTATCCTTAGTTATAATGTTTCTGATAATTATGAAATTGCTAATTGTAGTTTGATTGTAGGGGGTTTGATAGTTTCTACAAATTTTTCTATAAATAAAAGCTTGAATCATAGTTTTGTTTATAGTTTTGGTGTTGGAAGTCATAGTTGGAGTATTAATTGTAGTGATGATGCTGGAAATATTGGAAATTCAAGTTCTCGTTCTTTGGTTGTTAATGCAGCTTCTGTTATTGCAAGTTCTGGGAGTTCTGGTGGAGGGGGTGGAGGAAGTTCAAGTAAGATTTATGTTGTAAATGCAGAACAAGCTTCAAAATCTTATACAAATAAACTAGCAAAAAATGATAGAATTAAGTTTACTTTTTTTGATGCAGATAAAGGAGAACATTATGTTATTGTGAATAGTGTAAATTCTAATTCTGTGGATTTGACTATACAAAGTGAACCAATTAAATTAAAACTAGGAATAGGACAAAGTGCTAAATTAAATTTGACTTCTAAAAATGTTTATGATTTATATGTTAAGTTAAATGCTATTGTAAATGGAAAAGCAGAGTTAATTATTCAGACAATTAATGAAGAAGTTTATTCTGAGGGAAAAGTTATTAGTGGAAAGGTTGTTGATGATGTTGAAAAAGTTGATGAGGAAGTTATTTCTGATGAAGAAATGAAACTCTTGATTTCAGAAATTCAAAGACTTAGAAATATTATTTATTTTTTAGTTGTTGTTATTATTTTTATTATAATTTTTTTATTGAATCGCAGTTGGAATCATGAGTCTTTGAAAAATTTGAAAAAGAAAGTTAAAGAAGGTTTTTTAAAAAATCTATTAGATCTAAAATAATTTTGTATAAAGGATATTTAATCAATTTAAAATAGGATTTTTTACAAAAAAAATTATAATCTTTTTTTAATAGTGTTTTTACTTATTTATTTTAATGAAAAAAATGACAAGAGTAAATGGAATCTATAGAGTTGGAAATTCTAATTGGGGATATTCAATAATGGCTAGGGATTTAGCAGATTTATTTCCAAAAGATGAGGGGAGAGTAGGAGCTAATGTTCTTCTTTATACTGATAGAGATTCATTAGAAACTGAAAGATTTGGAAGGCATCTTGTTTATGCTATGTCTTTAGATAGATATTTTAGGGTAGGAGTGACTGTTCACCCTGATGTGGATATTTCTAAAGATGCAGATGTTATTTTTACTAGATTTAGATTAAATGAAGATACTCTGGATTATTCTCAATTTTATGAAGAATTGCAAAAATCTGAAAAAGAGAAAATTGTTTTTACTGAAGAAAGGCAAGCAAGAGATTTTGCAGGAAAGACAATTGATGAAATTGTTAGACTTGTGAAAATTCAGGCTCTTGCAAGAAATGGAAATTAGAAATGTTTTTATAAAGAGTTTTGTTTTGTATTTTATGAAATCACTTAAACCTTGTCATAGGGAAAGAAAAAGATATCTTTTGATTAAGGGTAAAGATGTTGATTGGAAAATTATTGAAAAAGTTATTTTAGAATTTATTGGAGTTTTGGGATTTGCAGAAGTTAGTCCTAATGTGATTAAGAAATCTAATAGTAGTTTGATTTTAGCAATTAATCGTGAAGGATTAGATAAAATTCGAGCAGCATTTTTAATTTCTGGAAAAGATTTACAAATTGTTAAAGTTAGTGGAAGTGTTGGGAAAGTTAAATAATTGAAATATTTAAAAAGCTTATTTGATAATATTAATTATGAGTTTTAATGAATTAAAAGAAAATGTTAGGAAATCTTGGAGATGGATTTGGGATTCTGATTCTATTTTAAGTTGGGTTGTTGCTTTAGTTGTTATTTATGTTGGTGTAAAATTTATATTTTTTCCAGGACTTTCTTTAGTTATGGGAACTCAGTTGCCTTTGGCAGGTGTTGAATCTTCTAGTATGGACCACCAAATTGTTAAGGATGACTTAGGAAGATTAAATTTATGCGGGAATATTTATTCTTCTTCTGAAAAAGAGTGGATAAATTTTGATGAATATTGGGATTATTGTGGTGATTGGTATTTAGAAAAAGATATTACTAAAAATGAATTTTCTGGATTTAGTTTGAAAAATGGTTTTAGAAAAGGAGATATTATGGTTGTTTGGGGAAGGTTTGAACCAAAAGTAGGCGATGTGATAATTTTTCAACCAGCTCTTGGCTCTACTGCCCCTCGTCCTATTATTCATAGAATTGTAGATATTAATAATGGAATTATACAAACAAAAGGTGATCATAATGAGGCTCAATTAACTTTATCAAATAATATTTACAAAACTGATGAAACTAATATTAAGGAAAATCAGATTATTGGAAAAGCATTGTTTAAGATTCCGTTTTTGGGTTGGGTGAAAATTTGGTTTGTTGATTTGATTAATGCTATTTTTTGATTTGTTATGACTTATGAATTGTAATAACTTATGGAAACATTTTTAAATCATTGTTATTAATGTAAAAGGTTATAAATTAAAATGGAATTTTGTCCTAAGTGTGGGTGTGTATTGGTTACAAAAGGAAAGAGTACTAAGTGTGCTCGGTGTGGTTATAAGTCTAAATCAAAAGTTAAATTAGAGTCTTGTGAAAACATTCAGAAGAAACCTGAGATTGGAGTTATTACTGATAAAGATACTGATGTTTTTCCTGTTATAAATGCAACTTGTCCAAAGTGTGATCATGGTGATGCTTATTTTTGGACTAGTCAGACAAGAGCAGGTGATGAAGCTGAAACAAGATTTTTTAGATGTGTGAAGTGTAGACATACATGGCGTGAGTATCATTGATAATCTATTATAAATCAGATAAATCTTTTTAAATGATTGTTTCTTAATTTTTTTATGACAAGAGAAGTTAGGGATAATGTAAAAGATGATAAAGGGCTTTTTAGTTTATTAAAAGTTGTTTGTGTTGGTGATTTTGTTGAATTAATTGGAGATAGAGGTTTTTTTCAAAAAGGAGATAATGAACCTCCTGAAAAATATGCAGGGTATGTAGCTTCTCTGACTGATAAGGATTTAGGAATTTCTACAACTCCTAATTCAAATAGATTTCATGGTTATAACTCAGCTTCCGGAATCATAAATCAACCAAGGAATGTAACAGAAATAGAAATTAGATTAATAACTAGTTATAGGAAACTTTAGGTTTATCTAAATCTTGGTTCATAACCTAATCTTCTTCTTTGAAAATTATATTCATTTCTTTGTCCTGTTTCTAATCTTTCTAATGTGGCACTTGATTGAAGAGTTATTAAATCCATTTCTATTTGGGCTAATGCAATATCTTGAGGAGTTTGATTTTGTAAAACTTCTGAAAAGTCTGCTAAACATTTATCACAAAAATCTCTTGTTTCTTTATCCATTTTTTAACTAACTTAATTAATTATATAAAATTATCTGCAGTAATTTAATATATTTCTAAGAGAAATTATTTAAATTTATTTTCTTTTTTTAGAAGTTTTTGCAGGTTTCTTTTTTGGTTTTGAATCTTTGATTAAAGATTCTAATTTTTCTTGTTGTTCTGCTAATCTTAAAACAGTATCTTTAAGTTCTAAGATGTCTGCTTTAACTTCTGCAAAAGATGTTCTTATACCTTTTTCTGATAAAACCATTGTGATGAAAACAGATTTTGTTAGTATTTAAATGTTTTGATTAGTGTCATTTTTCAATGACTACTTTTAGTTATTTGTTTAAATCATTAGTTTTTTAAATAAGAATATTCTTTAATGATTATGCCTTTGTAGCTCAGTCTGGTTAGAGCACGTGACTCTTAATCACGGTGTCGCAGGTTCAAATCCTGTCAAGGGCATTTATTTTTATTAAAGTAGAGAATATATATTTTTATAAATAATTGAAGATAATTATTTTGGAGGTGAAATCTTAGATTATCTAAGAAATAATAAAATGAAAGAAACAGCAAATCAAAGAACACCCCTTTATCCTTGGGCTCCAGAAATATATAATGAAATGATGAGTCCAATAAAAACTGAACCAATAATGAAAAGAGCATGGAAACCTTTTTTTTGGGAGTTAGGGTTGTCTATTTCTTGGCCAATAACTGCTCCAGGTTCAATATTGTGGGCATTATCTAGAAATCTTCGTGGAAAAGGAGATTTTACAGATCAATATGTTTTTTTAGGATGTTTAGGTGCTCCCTATACTCTTGCTACACAATCTAAAGGACTTTTAACTAAAAGAACTGTTGCACAAAGATTTTCAAATATTGATAAGTTGGTAGAAGATGGAACTGTAATGACAAAACCTGATGGAGTTAATCCTGGGATTGGATTTGGAGAAGATAGTGAAAAGGGTAGTCCTTATAGATTTGAAGAATGGTTGAAATTAATTTTTCCAGATAATTTAGCCTTAGATGATTTTTCAGCAGATTACTATGCAACTGCAAATAGAGAAAATCCTGGAAATTTATATTTAGATTGTAATTATTTTTTAAGAGTTAATCCAGAAGATACACAAAGACTTTATGAAGAAGTAAAAAATTCTAGAGTTGTTGATTTAAGGAAATAATTTAGTTAAATTTTAATACCTTGTTTTTTTAGTTATTTGAAAATGAGTAATTCTAATATAATTGAAGTTATGGAAATATTGAAAAAATATTTTAATTATAGTGAGAGGACTACTCTGAATCGGATGAAGGATAAGGAAGATGCATTTAAGATTTTGATAAGTTGTTTGTTGTCTTTGAGAACTAAGGATGAGGTTACTGAAAAGGTTTCTGCTGAGTTGTTTAAGATTGCTGATAGTCCTTTGGATATTTTAAAGATTGAAGATAATGATTTAGAGAAGATTATTTTTTCTACAGGGCATTATAAGAAAAAAGCGCGAGTTTTGAAAAGTGTTTCAAAGGATTTGATTGAAAGGTTTGATGGGAATGTTCCTTCTAGTCGTGAAGAGTTGATGAGTATGAAAGGTATTGGACCAAAGACTGCAAATATTGTTTTGAATTTTGCATTTAATCAAGATGTTTTGCCTATTGATACTCATTGTCATAGAATTCCTAATCGTTTAGGATGGATTAAAACTAAAACTGCTGAGAAAAGTGAGTTTGCATTAATGGAAGTTTTGCCTAAAAAATACTGGGGTGATTTTAATGGGATTTTTGTTTTATTTGGTAAAAATATTTGTCTACCAGTAAGCCCTTTATGTAGTAAGTGTGTTGTTAATAATAAATGTTGTAAAATTGGTGTTGAAAAGTCAAGGTAATCTTTTTAATGCTTTGTCTAATTCTCTATCTAAATCTTTCATTCTAGTATAAGCATTATTATGTTGTCTATTGAGTTCATCAAATCTTTGTCTGGATAAACTGTTGATAGCTTGAAGACTATCTTCAAAAATAGAAGGTTGATAATCTGAATTTGATGTCATTGTTAATAAAAGAAATGCTAGTTTATATATTTTACTTTTCTAAATATTTTCTATACATTTTTAAATCTGAATTTAGTTCTTGAATTTGTTTTTGATAAGAGCCGATTAGTTCTTTTACTGTTTCTGAATTTTGATTTCTTTTTGGTATTCTTGTTAAAAATATTCCAGTGGCTCTTAATTTTCCTTCGAGAACACTTAAACTTCTTTGAGACTCTTTTTTAGCCTGAATAACTAATGTTCTATATGTTATTGCCATTTAATCACTTAATTGACTTGCTAAATATGCTCTGTAGATTTCTAATTCTTGTTTCATCATGTCTACTCTTATTTTATAATAATTATCAAGTCTTGAATTAGTTGTAGGATGTAAATCAGTTCTTGAACTTAATGATAATAAAGTCTTTTTTACAAGTCCTAATCTTCTTTGTGTTTCATCTACTATTTTTTCAGCTTCTGGAATAGATAGTGCTTGTTGAACTAAATCATTATAAGTTAATGCCATTTGAATTTATTATCTCTTTAAGTATAAAATCTATGTCATAGTAAATAAGGAATAAAAATTAAAATAAAAAAGAAAAATTAATTTACAACTCTTTTAATAGCATCAATGTGTTCTGAAATTTCTTCGCCTTTTTTTGTTAATTCTATTAACTTTATTCTACCTTTTTTTTCAAACTTTACTAGTCCTAATTCTTCAAGTGTCTGTAATATTTTTACAGCATGCGAATAAGTACAATCTACTTCTTTTGCTAACACAGAACCATATCTTGCCTTCGATAACTTTCTTAATGCTACCAACATTAATGCTGGCTTTCTTCTGAAAAAAATATCAAAATTGTCTTTCATTTTATTGTATCTCCATAAGTACTTTTTTTATGTACTTATTTCAATCTATATATTTAAGTTATATATTTGCTTATAAAGCTTTCTATGAGAAAAATTAACCAATCAGTAACAAATTTAGGTTACTTAATATTTGGGTAGCATAATGTTACTACTTTTTGTTGAGAGAATTATTCTTCTATTTCAACTTCTTCACCAGTTATTTGAGTATACATTGCTAAGTAACCTTTGCTTGCAAGTTCTGCTTTGTTTGCTATCATTTCTATTTGAGTGTTTCCATTAATTACAGAATTTTTCATAAATGCAGACATGTCAGGAGAAAGCAATGCTTCTATTGCTTCTTGTCTTGAAAGAGTTATTAGTAAATCTTTGTCTTCTGAACTTTTTTGAGAAGTTTGAAATTGATTGTTTGAAATTTCTGAAGTCCAAGATGTTCCATCAAGGTTTATTTGAACAACAGGATTTCCATAACCAATATATGACTTATGAAGATTTTCAACTCCTAAAGCAATTAAAAGAAAATTAATATACTCTGCATTAAATTGCAAGATTGCTTGTTCAACAACTGCTTGTTTATTTACTAATCCTTGTTCATTTGTATTTGCAAAAACTAAATCTTTTAATGGATTTTCTAAAACAATTTGGTTTGGTGTTTTTTTAGTAAAAAATCCTATTAAAAAAATTGCTAAAATAATTATTGCTATGGTTATTAGAATTAAAAAGTATTTTAAGAATTTCTTTTTTTTACGATGTTTATCTTTTACTAGAACTTTTTGATTCACCATTTTTAATTAAATGGGTTGGAGTATATTTAAATGTATCACTATAATATTTATAAATTGTAATTAAATTAATTTATTAATAATAAAATGGGAATTGTAAGACTTTCTAATGATTATCGAACAGATAAAGGTGTGATTGTAAATTTTTCTAGAGATGTTAGAAAAACAAAAGTTTATGAGTGTTTACCAGGAGAGGTTAGAAGAGAAAAGTCTTTTTATCCTTTAAAACTGGGTTATATTAATCCTTGTCAAGTAAAAGGATATTTTGTTGATGAAGATAAAACAGTTTTGGGTTGTCCTGAATTAAATGTATGGATAGATTTTGTAGAAAACTGGATAGCTCGAGGAAATGCAGGAGAGTTTAGTTTTCAATTAGGAAAAGGAGATAATTTGAATATTCTTTTTTCAGGAACTCTTTTAGCACAAGATGTTTTACAAAAAAGAATTAGTCCAGAGTATATTTCTAAAGATGATTCAGGGATTATTATTCCAATTACATTGGAAAGGATTTCAGAAGAAGTAGAAATTGTTAGAAATAAGTGTGATAATGGGAAGGTATTTAATATCGGGTATCTTGAAAGATTAGCAAGAGTTGGATTAGTTGATGCTAGAGAACAGATTAGAGAATTAAAAGTATATTGTGAAAAAAGAAAAGTTGAAGTGTATTCAAGTACTGAAAACCTTGAGACTGTTTTAGATGCATTAGAAGAATTGGAGTTTAATGCTGGATATGATGGGGATAATGATATTTATGTTGATTTTGTTGAAATGGTTGAAAGAGTAAAATTTCCTAACCAAGAGTTAAAAGATAGAGCTTGTAGACTTTTAACTCAATTTGCAGAAAGTTATGCAAATCTTGCATGTAGGGAGCAAGATGAATTAGATGAGACTGTTAAAGAAAGAAAAGTGGAGATTGATGAATTGAAAATTGAGGCAAATAGGCTTAGTTTAATGAGGCACGGATTAAAATCTATTTAATTACATAGGTTTTTAAATTCTAAAGTGTATTTATATTTATGATAGAACTTTTACAAAATTATTATGTTCAGATTATAGCAGGACCAATTTTAGTAGTTTTAGTTACTTTTTTATTAGTTCTTTTTTTTAATTCTTATTTTAAGAAAAAAATTAAAAAACTTTCTAAAATTAAATCTCTTGAAGTTAGAAAAGTTAAACAAACTAGATTGAGATTTTTAAATGTTTTTTTAATTACTCTTATTTATATTTTTGCTATAATTCGATTATTATTTTTTATTCCAGGATTTGAAGCATTTTCTATTTCATTGCTTGCTGGTGCAGGAATTGCTGCTATTGTAATTGGTTTTGCTGCACAAAAAACTCTTGCAAATATTGTTTCTGGAATTTCTATTGCTATTTATTCTCCTTTTAGAATTGGGGATAGATTAAAAATATTAGAAGAAGTAGGGGATGTAGAAGATTTAACTCTTCGGCATACTGTTATAAAAACATGGGATAATCGACGGATTATTATTCCAAATGCATTAATTGCTGAAAAAGAGATTGTTAATTATAGTATTCATGATGAGAAATTACTTTGGTCTGTTAATATTGGAGTGAGTTATGATACAGATACTGATGAAGCTAAAAAAATTATTATTGCTGAAGCTAAAAAACATCCAGATGTTATTGTTCCTGAAATAAAAAAAGAAGATGGTAGTCTTGATGATACTGAACCTATTGTGAGAATTACTGAATTTGGAGATTTTGCTGTTAACTTAAGACTTTATTTTTGGGTTTCAAAACCTGGGAAAGCATGGGTAACTGGTTTTGATATTTTAGAAAATGTTAAAAAAGAATTTGATAAAAGAGGAATTGAAATTCCTTTTCCATATAGAACAATTGTCTATAAAAAAGACATTGATGAAATGAAGAAAAAATTAAATAAAAACAGGAGGTAAAATGGCTGCAATAACTTTGACTATTTCTGCAGTTCTTGCTATTTTAGCAGGACTATTAGTTTTATTTTGGCCCAAGATGTTACGGATATCTATTGGAGTGTATCTATTATTAATTGGGATATTGAGAATTGTTGATATAAATCAATTAATTTAATAAAATGAGTTTAAAAAAATTTAAAGATAAACTTAAAGGACATTTTCATGAGGTTCTTAAAATAAAAAAATCACCCTCAGAAATTGCTCTTGGTTTTGCAATTGGAACTGCTATTGCAATCTTACCTACTTTTGGATTAGGAGTTTTTATTGGAGTTATTTTAATTTTAATATTTAAAAAATTAAGCAAAATTTCAATGTTTATTGCTTTTGCTTTTTGGAATCCTTTATTATTAATTCCATTGTCAGGATTAAGTTATGCTCTTGGAGATTTTTTACTAAAAGGTGAACCAATTATTAAATTTAAGATTGAATTATTAAATCAAATTTTTGTTTATACTCGAAGATATATTGTTGGAAATTTGATAATCACAATTGTTCTTTCTTTTGTTAGTTATATTTTAGTGTATTATATTGTTAGAAAATATCAAAAAAGAGAAATACCTTTTTTGCAAGAGAGTTAAACCCAATTCTTTTTTTTAAAATATAATGTCATTAAAAGTCCTATTAAAATTGTAATTGTCCAAAATAATGGGTAAGCAAATTTATAACTCAATTCAGGAATATGTTCAAAATTCATTCCATAAACTCCTGCAATAAATGTTAGTGGAATGAATATTGTTGCAATTATTGTTAAGACTTTCATAACTTCATTCATTTTATTTCCTGAAATAGAAATATATAAATCTAACATCCCTGATAACATCTCTCTAAAAGTTTCTACAGTATCTATTATTTGTATTGTATGATCATAAACATCTCTCATATAATTTAAGGTTTCTTTTTTTATTAATTTTAGTTCGTTTCTTTCTAAATTACTTATAATTTCTCTTAATGGCCAGATAGATTTTCTTAATAATAATATTTCTCTTTTCAATCCATAGATTAAATTTATAAGTTTATTGTTGAAATTATTTATTAATTCTATTTCTATTATTTCAATCTGTTCTCCTATATTTTCTAAAACTGAAAAATAATTATCAATAATTGTATCAATGACTGCATAAAAAAGATAATCACTTTCTGAACTTCTTATTTTTTTTCTTTTTTCTTTTATCCTTTTTTTAATTGGTTCAAAAAAAGAATTTTTTCTTTCCTGAAATGTTATTACAAAGTTTTTACCTAGAACAATACTTATCTGTTCTAATTTTAGGCTATTATTTTCATTATTATAAGTTATCATTTTTAAAACAGCAAAAAGTTTATCTCCAAATTCTTCTACCTTCGGCCTTTGATTTGTATTAACTACGTCTTCTAATAAAAGAGAATCTAAATGAAATTTCTTTCCTAGGTCTTCTATAAATTTTATATCATGAATTCCTGTTAAATTAATCCATGTAACTTCATTTTTATTTTCTTTAATGTCTTTAATCTCTTTTGTTTCAAATTCTTTTAAATCAGATTTGTTGTAACTTAAAATTTCTATATTAACATCTTCAAATTTATCTTCTCCAACATAAACAA
>Ga0265595_1002882_pt1 | contig 11110 bp, 13 predicted proteins | sample saktaG_15_FD_190148 | JGI IMG/M metagenome (GOLD analysis project Ga0265595, IMG submission 190148) | Saline water microbial communities from Sakinaw Lake, British Columbia, Canada - sak_2013_06_06_50m | ecosystem: Environmental > Aquatic > Non-marine Saline and Alkaline > Saline ... | reverse complement strand
AACTTATTTTCTCCTAGATTAGCATAATTCAATTCTTTTTTTCCCTTTTTCTTTTTCAAAACCCTTTTATACTAAAGGGTTTGTTTTAGTTTATGCTAACTAAAAAACAAATTAAAGAAATTAGGGAATTTTTAGAACAATCGCAGAACCCCCTTTTTTATTTTCATGACGACCAAGATGGGTTGTGTTCTTATCTTTTGTTGCGAAGGTTTTTGGGTAGAGGAAAAGGTGTGGCTGTTAAAAAAATACCTATGCCTAAAGAATATTTTAGAAGAGTCACAGAATTTAATCCTGATAAAATTTTTGCATTAGATTTACCTGATATTTCTAAAGAATTTTTTAATGAAGTTGAAAAAGTAAATCTTCCTGTTGTTTGGATAGATCATCATGATATTGATATTAAACTTCCTAAATTTGTTAAATATTATAATCCTTTTTTAAAGAATAAGAAAAAATATGAACCTGTTTCTTTACTTTGTCAACAGATTGTTGGTAATAAACAAGATGAATGGATAAGTTTAATTGGATGCATTTCAGATAAAATGATTCCAATTTTTTATAAAGATTTTTTGAAAAAGTATCCTGAACTTGGAATTAAAGCTAAAGATGCATTTGATGTTTATTATAAAAGTGAATTTGGAAAAATATGTAGAATGCTTGGAGCAGGACTTAAGGATAGAACAACAAATGTTATGAAAATGATTAGGTTTTTAATTAATGCTAAAAATCCTTATGATGTTTTAAACGAAAATAAAGAAAATTCTACAATGCATGGAAAGTTTAATGAAATTAGTTCTAAGTTTAATAAATTAATTGAAAGGGCAAAAGCGAATTATGGTGGTGGAAAGATTTTATTTTTTAGATATGCTGGAGATACTAGTATGAGCTCTAGTGTTGCAAATTATTTGTCTTATCTCTTTTCTGATAAAATTGTTTGTGTTAGTTATCTTAATGTAGAGGAAGTTAGACTTTCTATAAGGGGAAAAGATGTTAGAGAAAGTGTTTTAAAAGTTCTTAAAAAAATTAAAAATTCTTATGGCGGGGGGCATAATGGTGCTGTTGGTGCTAGAATGAGTTTGCCTGATTTAGATTTTTTTGAAAAAGAATTTCAAAAAGTTATTGAAAAAAGAAAATAACAAAATTTAAATATAAGTTATTCTTTAATATATTATGGAAGTAAAGCTAAATAGAAACCAATTTAGAATGTGTTTTATTTTAGTGAAAACTTCTATTATTAATAAATTAGCTTGATTCAGTTCGGTTCCTCTTTTGGTCCTGAATTGAATTAAGGAGTATTTCTCTGGCTAACCAATTCAGGATCTAAGGGGTTTTTTGAGTTTGAATCTTTTGACAAATGTCAAAAAAGAAAAACATGGAAAAAAAAGACGTTGAAAAAGAATTAAGTTTTCTCTTAGAGAAAACTTTTAAAATGGAAGATGAATTAAATTCTCTTTTGAATAGAGATAATTAGCATTTTTTAAGTTTCTCTTAGATTTTTGTATTTGTTAATATAAAATTAATAACTTCTACCAACATAAGCAACTTCTGTTGCAGGCTTTCCACAGATAACACAATTTCCAGAAGATTTTTCATTTTGATTTGCTAGAATTCCACGGATGTCTCCATTAAATTCTTTTTCTACAACTTCAGCGCATTTTGTTCCCTCTTCTGTTGAACAAAAGTTTATTCTTGCTATTTTTCCTTGATTTAAAATATTTTTTATTTCTGATTTTATTTTACAATTAATTATTTTTCCTTCAAACATTTTATCTGCTTTTTTTAATAGCCTTTTATTATATTCTTTTCCAATTTGTTTTAATTTTGATAAAGAAGTTAAACTTAGACTTTCTTTTTTTCTTATGTCTCTCAAGAATAAAGTAACTTTTTTTTCTTTTAATTCTTTTTCTCCAATCTCTATTCTCATTGGAACCCCTTTTAATTCCCAAATATTAAACTTTTCTCCAGGAGTTTTTTCAGATAAATCTATTTCTGATTTTAATCCTAATGAGAGTATTTTTGAATTTATTTTTTTACATTCATTTATTACTTTAGTTTTATTTTCTTTATTGTAGATTGGAATTATTATTGTGTGTAACGGAGTTAATGAAAATGGGAGAATTAATCCTTTATCATCTCCGTGAGTTGAAATTACTGAGACTAATATTCTTGACATTGCAGGCCCATAAGCTGTTGTGTAAAGATAATCTTCTTGTTCTTTTTCATTTTTAAATTTTGCATCAAATGCTTTCGAAAATTTTTGTCCCATAAAGTGTGTTGAAGGTTGTTGAATTAATTTTCCATCTGGCATCATAACATCTGAACCAACTGTGTATTCTGCTCCTGGGAATTTATCCCAAGAAGGTCTTTTCATTGGTAAAAATGGAATTCCAAAATCTTTATACATTACTTTTTCTGTTATTTCAATATCTTCTTTAACTTGTTCTTCTGCTTGTTGTTTTGTTGCGAAGGCGTTATGTGCTTCTATCCATAAAATTTCTCTTGTTCTTATTAATGGTCTTGTTGCTTTTGTATCTAATCTAAATACAGAACCTCTTTGATATAATTTTAATGGCAAATCTCTATAACTTTTTACCCATAGTTTAAACATAGGGGTGTAAAGAGTTTCACTAGTTGGTCTTAAAGCTAGTTTTTCTTTATTTATTTCCTTCAACCAAAATACTTCTGGAGTGAATCCTTTGATATGACTTGATTCTTTTTTTAAATTTTTTTCAGGAACAACAGAAGGCATAAATGTTGGTTTATGGCCTGTTTTTTGAAGTTCTTCTGAAAAAAATTGAAACATATTTTCTAAAATCATCGCTCCCCATGGACGAATCACCATAAATCCTTTAATATCTAATCTTAAATCAACAATTTCTGCTTTTTTTATTATTTGAGAAAACCATTCACTAAAATTTTCTTGTTTTTTTGCAGTTATCCCTTTGCTATCTTTTTCTTTAGTCATAGGATTTAGAATGAAAAAGGGTTTAAATTATTTTGCAGTACAATAATCCTTATAAAATAACTTTTATTTTGTAGTGCATGGAAATTAAAGAGAGAAATTATTCAGTTGAACTATTAAAGTTATATAATCGTGCTATCTTTTATAGCAATTTAAAAATAGAAGATATTGTATATAGATTTGAAAAAACTGATAAAGGAAAAGATTTAATTTTAGAAGAGATTAAAGAAATAGGTGGTTTAATGAAAGACCTTTTTCTGAAATCAACTTCAGGTGATGATTTAAAGATAAAAATGAATCTTGAACTTGCTTCTGGAAAATTTAATTAAATCAATGTTTGATTTAATTCTTGTTGAGCTATTGTGTTTACAACTTCTTTAAGATAATTTGATTCTAGTGCAAATCCTAAACTTTCTCCACCACTTATTTTAAAATTATTAATTCCAATTACTTTTCCTTGTTTGTTAATTAAAGGTCCTCCAGAATTCCCAGGGTTTAGTGCAGCATCTGTTTGAATGTATGCTTCTATGTTGTTTATTCCTATTCTATGTATTCCTGAAACAATTCCTTCTGATACGGAAAATTGTAAACCCAAAGGATTTCCTATTGCAATTACTTTTTCACCTATTTGAATTTTGTTTGAATCTGATAATTCTAACTTTTCAAACTCACCCTCTATTTTTAACAATGCAACATCATAATTTGAATTATATCCTATAAATGTTGTTTGAAAATTATTTTGCTCGTAATCTTGAACAAATAATTTTGTTCCTCCAGAAAGGACATGAGCATTTGTTATAACGTATCCTTGTTCAGAGATTATAAATCCTGTTCCTTGACTCACATCTGTTTTTACTGTAACAACTGATTTAATTACCTCTTCAATTATTCCTGAAAAATCTGCACTTGCAGACGCTTTTAATAAACTAAATTTCTCATCTATGTTTCCTAATTCTTGATTGAGATCTCTTATGTTTGTTTTTGCTTCAATGAGATTAAAAGTTAATTGATTTAATTTTGTTTGTGTATCTGCTTGAAGTTCGTCTATTTTATTCAAAACCTCGTTGTGATTAATTTGTTGTTTTACTATTAAACCATTCAATAATATCCCAAAAATAACCATAAAAATTACAACAATTGTTCCAAAACCTCCTAAAACTATTTTATGGTGTTTTTTCATCTTTACCTCTTTTTTATATTTTTTTTAAACATTCTCTAACTTTTTGAGTTCCTTTCTTCTTTAATTTTTCTTTAAGTTCTTTACTTATCCTTATCAAATATGTTTCTGGATAATTCATTTTTTTACTTTTTCCAGTCATCAATATAAAAACCTTTCTTAATTTATATACATTTCTGTAATACATATATTAAGAATAGAAAAGTATATAAAGATATTTGTATTACAAATATAATGAAAATCACCTCAGAACTAGCAGAGATATTTGGAATTCATGCAGGAGATGGTTATATGAGATTAAGAGGTAAGAAAGGGGAGATAGATATTAGCGGACATTTAGAAGAAAAAGAATATTATGATAGCCATGTTGTCCTTTTATTTAATAACTGTTTAAATTTAAATCTTAATGCGAGATTTTTTTCTAGAGGCACTTATGGGATTGTAATTTATAATAAAAAAGTAACTTCATTATTCAATGATTTTGGATTTCCTTTTGGTAAGAAATCTTTAACTGTTTCTGTTCCAAAAGAGGTTTTACAGAGTAAAAATTTAAAAGTTATTGCCGGTTTCTTAAGGGGAATTTTTGATACAGACGGGAATTTGTATTTTAGAAATAATCAATCTTGTGAGAGATATACCCTGTTTAAAAGAAAACATAATTATTACCCTTTAATTAATTTTGTAACTGTTTCTAGAACTCTTGCCGAAGGAATTGTATGTTTATTAGGTAAATTATCTATTAAATCTTTTATGTCTATTTCTTATCCAAAAGCAAAAGATTGTAATAAAGTTTATAGAATTACTATAAGCGGAGTTGAAAGATTAGAAAAATGGATGAAATTAGTTGGATCTAAAAATCCTGTGAAGTTTACAAGATATCTTGTTTGGAAAGAATTTGGGTTTTGTCCGCCCCATACGACACTTAAGCAAAGGAAAGATATTTTAAATGGAAAAATAGATATTAATAGTGTGGGCCTATGATGTAATGGATAACATATGCGGTTTCGGCCCGTCTTATGGAGGTTCGAATCCTCCTAGGCCCGCTTTACTTAAAGAAAGATGTTAAAAGAAACAAAGAAATTTTTAGTTGCAGTATCAATTTTAATTGGAACATGTATAGGTGCAGGTGTTTTAGGTATACCTTATGTTGCTGCTCAATCTGGATTTGTCGTGGCTTTAGGGTATATTTTATTGTTAGGTTTAATTATTTTATTTGTTAATCTTTATATTGGAGAAATTGCATTACGAACAAAAGGAGACCATCAATTAATTGGATATGCTAAAAAGTATTTAAGTAAAAAATGGAAACACATAATGGAATTTGCAGTTGTTTTTGGAATTTATGCTGCGCTTGTTGCTTATATGTTTGGGATGGGTGAAAGTTTAAGTTATTTATTTATTGGAACAACAAATTATGGTGTTTATTTTGGTTTGGGTGTTGGGATTTTAATGGCTTTTTTAATTAAAGGAGGTATTAGGTCTTTGAAAAAATTTGAAAAATATGGGGTATTAATTATTCTTTTATTGTTGGGGGTTATCTTTATATTGTTTGTTGGAAAAATTCATTTACCAAATCTTACTACCTTTAATCCTGTTTTTGTTTTCTTGCCTTTTGGAGTTATTTTATTTTCTTTAATGTCTTTTCTTGCTATTCCTGAAGTCAAACTTGTTTTAAAAGGAAGTCAAAAACTTTTTAAAAAAGTTTTAATAACAGGAACTTTGATTTCAGTAATATTTTATATTCTTTTTACCCTTGTTATTTTAGGTTATTTTGGGGTAAATACCCCTGAAATTGCAACTTTAAATTTGGGAACTGTTTTTGTTTTTTTAGGTATTTTTACTATGTTTACTTCTTATCTTGCTTCTGGAAATGCTTTAATTGATAATTTTAAGTTTGATGAAAGATATAATAATCGGGTTTCTTGGTTTTTGGCTGCAATAGTTCCAATTGGAATTTTTTTGATTGTAGAAACAATAGATTTTTTTTCTTTTACCACTATTTTATCTATTGGGGGTGTTGTGGCAGGAGGAGTGATGGCGATGGTTGTTTTATTAATGATTAGAAAAGCAAAGAAAAAAGGAAATAGAATACCTGAATATTCTATTCCTGCTAAATGGTGGTGGATTGTTTTGTTAAGTTTAATTTTTATTTTAGGTGTTGTTAGAGAACTTTTTTTAGCTTTTAGGTGATTTAAAGTTATTTTAGATATTTTCTCATTACTAAATAAATTATTATTAATAGGTTGTTCAATATTATTACATAATATTGTTGAGACTCAAAATTAGAGATTTTGGTCAGCAACTTTATTGACATAAAGTTGAAAGGAGGTGTTGATATATGGTTAAAAAACAAAATAATAATGTTTGGATTGTTTATGTGATTGCATTGATTGCTATTGTAGCTTTAATTCTTTCTGCTGTTGCTATTAGTAAAGCAAGTGTGACTGGCCAAGGCATCTTTAATTTTAGAACTCAAAGTAATATTATTAATGCACATTCTTGTAATGCCGATGGTGTTTGTGAAATTCAAGGAAAGATTTCTGCTGAACATGGAATTGATTTGATAGCTCAAGATGTTTGGATTCCTTCAAGTTTGGGTATTGGTGGGGCAACTAGCATTCAAAATGTTTTAACAATTGCTTCATTAAATGCAAATGCTTCAAATATGATTCCAACAAATCCTGTTTCATATGTTTGTGTTGATGCTTATGGAAATTTATTTAAAAAACAAACCCCTTGTGTTTAAACTTTAATTTATTTTTCTTTCTTTTTATCTTTTTCTTCTTTAACAATTAATTTAATAAATGTGTTTTAATTGTTTTAATTATGAAAACAGATGCTAATGCAGGAGATTTAGTTGAAATTCATCTTAGTAAAATTATTTATGAAGGTGTGCTTTTGGAAAGTCCTGATTCTGGAATTGTGCTGTTGAAGTTGGATTCTGGATATAATATTGGTTTTAATAAAAAAGATGTGTTGGAAATCAAATTGTTGAAGAAAGCAACAAAAATTAAATCTGAATTCTTTGTAAAAAAAGATTCTAAAAAACCAAATATTGCAATGATAATCTGTGGAGGAACAATTGCTTCTACATATGATTCTAAAACAGGGGGTGTTAAATGGTTGTCATCTCCTGAAAATTTATTTAAATTTTATCCTGAACTTTTTGAAAAGGTCAATGTTTTGAAAGTTGAAATTCCTTTTATGAAAGGTTCTGAAAATTTAGATTTTAAAGATTGGCAAAAAATTGCAAAAGTAGCTGAAAAATATTTAAATGATCTAAATATTTCAGGAATAATCATTACTCATGGAACAGATACTTTGCATTATACTTCTAGTGCTTTGAGTTTCTTTTTAGGAAAAGTCAATAAACCCATTGTTTTAACTTATTCTCAGAGAAGTATTGATAGGGCTTCGAGTGATGCTAATTTGAATTTACAATGTTCTGCTCTTGCTGCTATCTCAGATATTGCTGAAGTAATGGTTGTGGGGCATGCATCTACTAATGATGATTTTTGTTATGCCCTTAGAGGTTGTAATGTTCTTAAATTACACACTTCAAAAAGAGATGCTTTTAAAGTTATAAATGATAAACCTTTTGCTAAAATTTACAAAGATAGAATTGAAATTTTATCGGAATATCAAAGACGAAATAAAAATAAAATAAAAGTAGATACAAATTTTGAAGAAAAAGTTGCTTTGTTGAAATTTTACCCTGGGCAAAATCCAGATATTTTAGACTATTATGTTCAAAAAGGTTACAAAGGTATTGTTATTGAAATGGTTGGTTTGGGACATGTTGCAACTAAGGAAGCTAGATTAAGTTGGACTAAGAAACTTAAAGAAGTTATAGATAAAGGTTTGGTTGTTTGTGGTGCTACTCAAACTATTTATGGGAGATTAGATCCTTTGGTTTATTCTACTGGAAGAGAATTAATTGATACGAGTATTATTTTTTTAGAAGAGATGTTATCCACAACGGCTTTGATAAAATTGGGTTGGGTGTTGGGACATAAAGAATGGATAAAAAATAAGAGTTTAATTAAAGAAAAGATGCTAGAAAACTTTTCATGGGAAATTAGTAAGAGGTTGGGAGAATAATTAAGTCTTCAAAAATCTATTTTCAATTCTATTAAGTTGTCTTTTCATGTCTTGAATTTCTCTTTCTGCTCTTCTGTTAACAGCATAATCATATTCTGATCTTTGCCTATCTTGTTGAGATTGCCTATTTTGACTCATTAAAATTATTGGGGCCTGTAAGGCTGCAAGACAAGATAAACATAAATTTAATAAAATGAATGGATAAGGATCCCAAGAGTTTATCCAACCATAAATATTAACAAGTATCCATAAGATTAAGAAACCCATAAATCCAAGTATAAATCCCCAACTACCTGCATACTTTGTTAATTTATCTGCAGCATTTTGTCCAAAAGTAGTTGGTAAAGTATTTGGATGCGAAATGCTTTTCTTATCATTTTTTACCTCTTTTTTTACTGCTTCTTTTTTCATTATTATATTTGGAATTTTTTAATTATAAATGTTTGGTTAGAATTAGAATAATTAATAAAGGTTTTTGAATTTAGATTTTTATGCTATTAAACTACAAAGAACTTAAATTTAAATCGGGTTTAGAAATTCATCAGCAATTAAATACTACGACAAAACTTTTTTGTAATTGCCCTTGTATTTTAAGAAAAGATATTCCTGATTTTGAAGTTTCTCGTAGGTTACACGCTGTTGCAGGAGAATTTGGGAAAATAGATGTTGCTGCAAAATATCAAGCAGAACAAAATAAGGAATTTATTTATCAAGGATATGGTGATAATACTTGTTTGGTAGAATTAGATGAAGAACCTCCCTATGAAATTAATAAAGATGCTTTGAAAATTGCCATTCAAATTAGTCTGTTAATGGGCATGGAAATTTTACCAATCACCCAAATTATGAGAAAAACTGTTATTGATGGTTCAAATGTTTCTGGTTTTCAGAGGACTGTTTTAATTGCTCAAAATGGTTTTATTGAAACAAGTTTTGGAAAAGTTGGAATTGAATATTTGTATTTAGAAGAAGATTCTGCTAGAAATACTTTGAGAGATAAAAATAAAGAATATTATAATTTAGATAGATTAGGTATTCCTTTGGTTGAGATTGTTACTGCTCCTGATGTTAAAACACCTGAACAAGCAAAAGAAGTCGCTTTAAAAATTGGAGAGATTCTTAGAAGTTGTAATGTTCGAAGAGGAATTGGAACAATTAGACAAGATGTTAATGTTTCTATTAGAGGAGAAAATAGAGTTGAGATAAAAGGTATGCAAGATATGACTACTTTTGTTAAAGTAATTGAAAATGAAATTGAAAGACAAAAACAATTATCTGATTCTAAAAAACCAACTGAAATGGAAGTTAGAAATGTTTTACCTGACGCGTCAAGTGAATATATGAGGCCTTTGCCTGGAAGTTCGAGAATGTATCCTGAAACAGATTTACCTTTATTAAAAATTCCTAGAAATTTTGTTAATGAAATTAAGAAAAAACTTCCTCAATTAAGAGGAGAAATTGAAAAAGAATTAAAAGAAAAAGGTTTAAGTGAAGAAATGATCAAACTTTTGTTCAAACAAAGAAAGCTTGAGTTGTTCAAAGAATTAGTTAAAATTCCTAACAAGCCCTCTTTAATTGCTAAAACAATTTTACTTTTTCCAAAAGAAATTGCAGTTAAAGAAAACAAATCTATTGAAAAAGTAGATAAAATTTTAGAAGACAATTATAACACTATTTTAGATTTAGTTGCAAGAAAAAAAATATCTGAAAATGAAATTAAAGAATTTTTGACTGAGATTGTTAAAGGGAAGAATATCAAAGATATTCTTAAGAAAGAAAAAGCAGATTCTTCTGAGGTTGAAGAAAGAATATTAAAAATTATTAAACAGCACCAGGGATTAAGTGCTAATGCTTATATGGGGATGATTATGAAGGATTTTAAAGGTAAGGTCAATGCTAAAGAAGTTATGGAAATTGTAAGAAAATTTGTTAAATAATTTTAAAAATCGCACAAAAATATTTATACTAGTATTAATTTTATTTAATATGAAAAGAGATTTATTAGTTTTATTGCTACCAATGATGTTTTTATTTAATAGATGTGAAAAAGAAAAATTATTTGGAGAATATGATCTAAATAATGATGGAAAGGAAGAAGAGGTTTTAGAAATCAAGGCAGATAAAAAATATTCTTTTTTTTATCTCAAAGATAGGGATACAAATTATATTGCTCGTTTTTCAAAAAAACCTGATTTGACTGGTTTTTATGATTTTAAGAATGATGGATATCTTGATTTTTGGTATAACGAATCAAAAGGAGATCAGTTCAAAACTTTTATTTTCGATAATGAAAATGGAATTTTTTCTAAAGAAGAAAGAGAGCTTGGGCAATAATTTAATAAATGTGTTTTCTTTCTCAATTCTATGAAAAGAGCATATGTAGAAGATTTAAATCCTGGAAAACAAGTTTTAATTCAAGGATGGATTTATGAGATAAGAAATTTAGCTAAACTTAGGTTTTTATTGATAAGAGATATGACTGGAATAGTTCAGTGTATTATAAAAAATAAAGCTGTTTTGGGAAATTTAAATACACTTAGTTTAGAAAGTGTTGTTGAAATTAAAGGAAATGTAAAAAAAGCAAATGTTAAAGCTGAATTTGCTAGAACAGATATTGAGATTGAAATTGAAAGTCTGAAGGTTTTGAATAAGGCAGAAGATTTACCTATTCATGTAAATGAAAAGACAGTGGTGTCTAGTTTGCCTAAAAGATTAGATTATCGTTGGTTAGACTTAAGAAAGCCAAAACATATATTGATTTTTAAAATTTGGACTTTCATGGAAAAAGCAATGAGAGAATATTGGGATAAGAATGATTTCATACAAATTTATTCTCCTAAGTTTATGGGGGCTCCTAGTGAAAGTGGAGC
>Ga0265595_1002880_pt1 | contig 11115 bp, 9 predicted proteins | sample saktaG_15_FD_190148 | JGI IMG/M metagenome (GOLD analysis project Ga0265595, IMG submission 190148) | Saline water microbial communities from Sakinaw Lake, British Columbia, Canada - sak_2013_06_06_50m | ecosystem: Environmental > Aquatic > Non-marine Saline and Alkaline > Saline ... | reverse complement strand
CAAGCTCATGCGGGCGAGGCGCAGAAAGCCGGGGATGGCGGCATCTGTCGCTATAACCAGCGGTTTTTCGCATTTGCGCGACCATTTGTATCGTCTTTTGTCTTCGATCTTTGGCCGGCAAGCCATCCCGGCGGCCTGTCCGGCCTGGTAAGCGGCGAAAACAAGATGTCCAGCCGCTCAGGTTCGCAGAGGGCTGGGCGGTAATTGGGCAACACGCCCGGTAGCCAGTAGCCGGTAGCCGGTAGCCGGTAGCCGGGAAGAAGAAAACGGAATCAGGAACCGTGAACCCGAAACCGGGAAAAGGAAAAGCGGAACTCGGAACCTGGAACCGGGAACTCGTGGGATCGGAACCAGGAACCCGCAGTTGAGGCCTGTTCGCTTCGGCGAGCAGATTTGCCGAAGCGTCAGCGAAGGCGAGGGGAAGACGGGAAGACTCGAGTCCGGAGCCTGAAGCCTGAAATCCGAAATCTGAGATTTGAGATTTGAGATTTGAAATCTGAGATTTGAAATCTGAGATTTTAAATTTGAGATTTGAGATACTGGAATCTGAAATCTGGCGCGACCTACGCTGCGCGCGGAGAGAGAGGGGTCGCCGGGTCTCGGCGACGGTACAGGATCGCGGGATGGACCGCCTTTGTCTCATGCCCAGCCGGGTGCAACGCCGTGAGCCTCGCGCCATGCGAGGCAGATCCAGGATTTACTCAAAGACAATGCATGCGTTTGCCCAATAGTTTGCCCAAAATTCCCAAAATGGCGGGAAGATTCTCTGTCCATGTACGACTTAAGGGATTGTGACGTGCAGCCGGCGCTGCCGTCAAGGGGCAACTTCGACGGTGGTGGTGGAACCTTGCGGCCGGACTGAATCTGCGGAATCCCGCAATAGCCGCGGCTCGCCGGGCGTTTTACCTTCTGATATTTGTTGCGATAACCGATTGTCAGTGGTAGAGTTCTTTGTCAAGGTCGTCAAGGCCATCAAGGTCGAGCCGGGGCGGTTGCTTGCTCGTGGCGGCAAAGAGCCCAGGGCTAAAACCGGATTGATGAGGCTCAAAGGGTAGGGAGGTTTTGCATACCATGCGAAAACCAAGGAACATAACGCCGTTGGCCGGGGCTTGTGCTATTGCCCTGATCGTTGTGGCGATGGTCGGTTCGTCCGCCGCGACGGCTCAGGAGCCGGCCGGCAAACAGGTGCAACTGACCTACCAGAGCAACGCGGAGGCTCTCGCTGCCTTCACGCCGGCCAAGGCACTGACCGGCGGAAAGCATTTCTCGATAAGCGGTGACACCGGGGCGCTCAACGTGGCTGGCTCGCCCGTCAAGTTAGGCGTGCGCTGGCACCAGGGGCTCCAGGTATTCTTCGCCGGCCTGGACGTCAACGGCAACGGCGATCTGGACGGGGGCGAATGGTGCCAGATGACCCTTTCCGGCATGGCCACGTTCCAGCAGGTCAAGGTCGGCGACAAGAAGCACATTGTCCGCATTGCCAACATGCGCGTGTCGCTAAAGCAGACCCCAGGTGGCGGGATCGCGTACATCTCGGGCGGTTACGTGGTCTGCGGTTTCTACCATGGCGTCTACGAGGGCGCGCCCATCCGCATCTTCGACGACAACCTTGACGGCGCGATAACCCAGGACGGCAAGGATGCCATAATGGTCGGCCGGGGCGGCGCGGCGATCCCCTTGATGAAGTTTCACCAGGTCGGCAACCAGCACTGCTCGCTGGAAGTGGCCAAGGACGGCTCGACGGTTACGGTCACTCCCGTCAGCAGCCCGGCTCTTGGCATCGTGGAGACGTCCTTCAGGCGCGGCCTGAAGGTTCTGGCGATGGTTGACAGCCAGGGCAACAGCTACGACCTGGTCGCCAGCGGGCGGACGGGCATTCCGGCCGGCAGCTACAAGCTCTCCTACGGCGTGCTGTCCGACGGGTCCGCCTTCACGGTGATCAAGCCGACCGAAAAGTGCCCTGTCTACGAAATCCAGGCCGGGAAGATCAACACGCTGCGGATCGGCGCGCCTCTGTGGCTGTCTTTTAATGCCAGCTACTCCAAGGGCAACGTGTCGGTCAGCCCGGTAGTCAACATCTACGGGGCCGGCAACGAGGAGTACACCTTCGATTTCAGCGGCGGCACGGGCCGGCCTCACGTGCTGATGATGGAGGGCAAGACCGTAATCGACAACATTCCAATGGGCTATGGTTGAAGCGGCGGCCTATGCACGTACTCAGGGCGAGTACCAACAGGAATGTCAGAAAGCAACGGTTCGGTGGGAATAGCGGTTCAGGTTCCCGTGCTGGGAACGCTCGTGGGCACCATGACGCTGAAGGACATAGTGGCGGGCGTTGCCGCCAAGCCGCCCGTCGATGGCCCGGCCGTCACGGTCAGAGACCCTGACGCCAGGACGTTGGCGGCATTGACCGGAGCCGCCGCGGCGCCGGCAGCGAAAAATGCCGATGAGGCCGTCGCGCCCGCGGCGCCCGTGGTTGCTCAAGCCGCCCCTGCCGCCGCACCAGCCCCGGCCACGGACCCCGAGGCCGAGGCGAACAAGATGCTGCTATTCGCGGAGAGCTATCTCCGAGCCAACATGAAGAATAAGGCCATTGTCAAGTACGAGGAACTCGTCAGGAAATATCCTCAGACCGAGGCCGCCAAAACCGCCAAGGCGAAGCTCGAAGCCCTTGGCGAATAAAGCGGCAACTGGTAGCCGGGAAAAGCAGAAAAGCGGAACCCATTGCACGGAATCATCGTGCAGCCTCGGTAGGCGGTAGTCGATATGCGGGGCACGTCAGGGTGCTTGCGGGCCTTTGATGGCGGTGGGGTCGTATTGGGTGCGCGTCATCTCGGCCGTGCTCACCGGGGCGCCGGCTTGGCATCGCTGGAGTTCGACCACCCACGCCGGCGTCTCGGCAAGGTAGGCCCGCAGCAGCTTGGCGCGCGTGAAGTAGTAGAGCGCGTTGCCGCCCTGGAAGATGATCGTCAGGGCGATGAGCAATTTGTAGACGAGTTCCGTCATCGACTTGACCGTGGCGCTCATGCTGCCGATGATATCGCTGCCCCCCAAGCCCTGCTGGCGAATCGCCTGGTCAAAATCGGTATGCCCCGTCGCGGTCTGGTAGAGCATCCACGCGGCGTAGGCGACGATCAGCACCATCAGGCCAACCTGGTTCCAGCCCAGCAGGGGAGCGGCTCGCGTCTGAAACTGCTGGAGCAGCTTGCGCCCGCGAAACTCGTTCCACGCGACAATGCTCAGGCCGGTGCCCATCACGAGCCCCAGCCAGTCGAATGACCCGGCCGCCAGCTCGCAGACGGCGATCAGCAAAGACAAGCCGCCGAACGCGCCGATGGTGATTCCGTTGAACTTCGCCAGTCCCGCGGCCTTGCGAAGCTTCCTGGCCCTGATGTCGGCGGCCGCAAGTTGCTGCATGTGCTCGGCGGTCAGAGGCCCGGCCGCCGGGGCGACAGGCTGAAGGACCGAAGGCTGGTCGCGCCAGGCCGGCGTCGAATCGGATCGGCTTTCCATCGTATGAGGGCTCACTTCCTTAACATCGGCCGGCGCAGCCGGCGGGTTGGGTAACAACCCATATGGTACGTCAGCGTTCCCCCCAGAAAAAGACATATCGTGCAGCGCGACCAGTGGCCGCAACCAGGGAAGTTCACCACGGTCGAATATGAGCCTTTGGCTCATTTACTTCCACGGGTAGAGCAGCACCTTGCCGCACTGGTGGGTCATTTGCAGTTCCCACGCGTCGGCGACTCGGGACATCGGGAACCTGTGTGTGATTACCTTGTCCAGCATCGCCCCGGCCGAGGCGATGGTCTGCATCATCCGCGGGGTATCGCGGAGGTTCCAGTGCCACACGCCGTGAAGTGTCAGGCCCTTTCGGATGAGGTCCTGGCTGATCTTCACGGGCAGTTCGCCCGCCTCGCCGACGAACGATACCTGCCCGCGCCGCCTTGTGGCGTCGATTGCCAGCCGCTGTGCGGCCGCCACGCCGGAGCAGTCGATCGACTTGTCCGGTCCGACTCCGCCGGCCAGGTCCATGATCTCCTTGAGGGCGCCCTCGGTGGATGGGTCTATCGTTGCGGCAGCTCCGATGTCCGTCGCGAGTTTCCTGCGGTATTCGCACGGGTCAGCCGCGATTACCCGTGCTCCGCGCACGACGCAGTTGATTACCGCGCCGAGCCCCACGGGCCCCAGGCCGGTGACCAGAACGGTGTCCATGGCGTCGATGGCCATTCGCTGGGCGGCGGCGAACGTGGGTCCCAGTCCGCAGCACGCCATGGACGCGTGCTCGTAGGACATGCCATCGGGTATCGGCAGCAGCAGCCAGTCGACCTTGATGGTGTACTGGGCGTACGTCGCCTTGCCGGCCTGGCAGTTGCAGATCGCCAGCGGGTCGGTCCGGACCTGGCAGTGGATGTAATCGCCGGCCAGGCACAGCGGGCATTTGCCGCACGGCGACTGGGGCATGACCACGACGCGGTCGCCGACTTTCACCTTGCCCGGCTGGGCGACGGCGACGACTTCCCCGGCCGCCTCGTGCCCGAGATTCTGCGTGACCGAGCCTTTGTCGTAGGCCTTGTACTCGGTACACATAGGCGCGATGTGGATCTTGACCACCGCGTAGTCCTGGCCCGGCGTGGGATCCGGCAGGTCGATTATGGCGGCCTGGCGAGGCCCGGTAATGGAGGCTACTTTCATGTGCGTCCTCACGTGGCTGGGTTGTCGAATACCGAAGCGATTGCCCGGAGCACGCCGCTCCAGGCCCACGCGAGGTATTGTGACTGCTCCCCGCCCGTCATGCAATGGGCGCCGTCAATAGCGGCGCCAAGCGCCGCACTTGAACCGCGGCCTGGGAGTTGTCATTATGGACTGTCGCGAAGAGCTTCTGCCCCTTGTGACCTTTACGGAAAGATGCGATGCTGGGCTTTAACATAGGCTGGCAGGAAATCCTGGTGATTCTCCTGTTCGTGCTGGGGTTCATCGTGATACCCCTGCCCGGGCGATTCATGCGCCGGCCAAAACGCAAGCCCGTGATCTGGTCCGAGCAATTCCTGGCCGCGCCGATCGAGTCCATTCACGACGTGGCTGAGGCGTTCTTCTGCTCCTACGACGCCGGCGAGTACGTGCTGGTCGAGAAGCAGCGGTTTCGCCTGACGTTTCATCGCGGCCCACAGCCGAGCGGGCAGCAGGACGAGCAGATCGTCCTTAGCCTGCGCGGCGAGGGGCCGATATATGAAATGCCCACCACCCTTCGCGTGCTGCTCCAGCCCCGCGCCGGCAGCCTCCTCGTGACCCTCAAGCACGAAGTCCACCCGCCGGGCGAGATGTCCACCAAGCGGCGCAAACGCATGACCAAGCTCTTCGACGACGAACTGGAAGACTTCCGCGACTACCTCCGTGCGAACTTCGGCGAGCCCCAGGCCAAGGTGCTCGAGGCCGCGCCAAGGCCCAAGAAACGCATCGACGTACGCCGGCCTGAATAGCCCGGCCGCGCCAGCCGCCAAGACCTTGGCCTACGCCTTGTGGGCAGCGAGGGTTTCCTCCACATCTTCGACGCTCTTGAACTGCCGGTCCTCCAGGCGCTGGAGCATGCCTAGGAACTGCACCGGCAGATCGGCCTGCTCGGCCTGCTCGATGAGGGCGTCCCTTCCGAGAGGAAAGTTTAGCGAATGAAGGAACTTGTCCAGCATCTTCCGTTCCGATTGAAACATGGCGCATCTCCTGAAAAGGGCTTTGGGACTTGCCTGCCAAATTATATGTCGCTCGTTTCGCCCCGCCCGAAAATGCCACCCCGCCTCGGCCTGCATTCGCCGCGGAACCCCGGCCTTCGGCGGCCCTTGAAGAATTGCGGAGACTCATCGAAACGCCGGCCTGCCGGCTGGGTCTTCCCAAATAGTGCGAAAGGGCGCCTAAAAGCGCCGAAAAGGTGCTGAGAAGGCGCCGAAAGGATGCTTCCATGCACGGATCGTTACTTCGCCCCGTGTGGCTGCTCGCCGCGGCATGCGGCATGATTGCCTTGTTCGGCGCCGACACGCTGCGCGCCGGCGACCAGCCTCAGTGGGGGCAGGCATGGTCGCGGAACATGGTCTCCGACGAGGCAAACCTGCCGGGCGACTTGGACCCCGCAACGGGGCGCAACGTGCTGTGGATGGCCGAGATTGGCACGCAGTCGTACGTCTCGCCGATTGTCTCTGCGGGTAAGGTGCTGGTGGGCACCAACAACGAGCGCCCGCGCCTGGCCAGGCACACCGGCGACCGCGGCGTGCTGCTTTGCCTGGACAGCCGCGACGGCCGGCTGCTGTGGCAGCTCACCGTGCCCAAGGCAAACGACGACCCGTACCAGGACTGGCCTCGCTGCGGCCTGACCAGTCCGCCCACGGTCGAAGCCGGCCGCGCGTACGTGCTGACCAACCGCGGCGACGTGGTCTGCCTGGACCTGGCTGGCATGGCCAACGGCAACGATGGGCCCTACCGCGACGAGGGGAAGTTCATGGCGCCAAAGGGCGTCGAAACGGTTCCGGTGAAGCCCGACGACGCGGACATCCTGTGGACCTTCAGCGTGCCCGACCAGGCCGGCACGTACCGGCACGACGGTGCGTTCGCGTCGATCCTCATCAACGGCCGGCATCTGTACCTCAACACGTGCAACGGCGTGGACAACACGCACCGCAAGATCCGCCGCCCGGACGGCCCGAGTCTGATCGTGCTGGACAAGCAGACCGGGCGCCTGGTTGCCCGCGACGCCGAGCGCATCGGCCCGCGGATATTCCACTCCACATGGGCGCCGCCCGCGATGGGCGAAGTGGCCGGCAGAAAACTCGTGTTCTTCGGCGCCGGCGACGGCGTGTGCTACGCCTTCGAGGCCCTGGGCCAGGATGCGGGACCTGCCGACGGCGAGCCGCGCGCGCTGCGGAAGGTCTGGCAGTTCGACTGCGACCCCAACGCTCCCAAGCAGAACATCCACAGCTATCTCGGCAACCGCCGCGAAAGTCCCAGCACCATCATGGCCATGCCCGTCTTCCACGACTCAAAGGTGTTCGTCGCCGCTGGCGGCGACATCTGGTGGGGGAAAAACCAGTGCTGGCTCAAGTGCATCGACGCGACGAAGACCGGCGACGTGACTCGCTCGGGCGAGGTCTGGTCGGTCCCGCTGAATCGCCACTGCTGCTCGACGCCGGCGATAAAAGACGGCCTGGCATACATCGCCGATTGCGGCCGAACGCTGCACTGCCTCGACGAGAGCACCGGCAAGGAGTATTGGACGCACCAGACCGACGGCGAGATATGGTCCTCGGCCCTGGTGGCCGATGGCAAGGTCTACATCGGCTCGCGGGCGGGGGATTTCCACATCCTGGCGGCGGGGCGCCAGAAGAAGCTGCTGTGCTCGGTCAAGCTGGACTCGGGCATCAGCGCCCCTCCGACTGCCGCCGACGGCAGGTTGTACCTATGCACCATGAAGCGCCTCTACGTCCTGGGCAACAAGGCGGGCGGCACCCTCACCCGGCCCTGACGGGCCGACCTCTCCCTCAAGGGAGAGGGGTTTAAGAAAGCCGGTCAGACGGCCCGCGACGCGGTTCCCGCGAAAAGGTCTGAGAGAACTTCGCCCCACGTGGGCCCCGTATCAGGTCGACCGACCACAGGAGTACGGCGTCGGACTCGCCAAGGAGATCATGCGATAAGTCACGACACGAAGAATGTACTGTTCCAGCAGAGCAGTTCAAGTTCGTTGCTGGGGTCCGTGGGGCGGGGAGTTACTGCGCCGTGGTCTTGGCGGCGGCGAGGGCTTCGAGGTACTGTGACTGGGCGATGGCGTGGTCTTCCCATGCGTTGGCCAGGTCGGCGGTGAAGGAGTCAGCCGCCGGCATGTATAGGCTGCGCTGGACGGCGTCGGCAACGGTGCAGCCTTGCTGGATGTTGCCCAGGAAGTCGCGGAACTGCTGGCTGGTCAGCCGGCCGTGGAGGAACTCGACGAAGCTGTAGCTCTCGGCGTAGAAGACTACCGGCTCTTGGACGTTGTACTGCTGTGCGAGGCAGATTGTTTCGAGGTGCTGTAGTGCTTTGCCGGCCACGGTTTGCCCGGCCAGGCGGACGCGGGAGTTTTCGACCTCGGACTCCGCCATCATGGCCAGGCCTTCGTTGAGGAACAGCGGGCACTGCGAGTCGCCGAAGAGTTCCTTGAGCACGAGGTGGCACATCTCGTGCGGCAGGACGCGGTCGAGCATGACGGTGGCGAATCTGCCCTTGGCGTCGCGCTGGGTGAGGTTGATGCGGCGGGTTATCAGGCCCTTGTCGGATGAGTAGCTGAAGCCCCCGCCGGCCCATTCGGGCGCTTCGGTGGCGTTTGCGTGGAAGGTCCTCATGTCCGACCAGACGTTTATGGTGACGCTGTGGGGGTAGTCTTGGCCGGCGAGTATTACGCGGCAGATGCGGTCGAGGGCCACCTCGGCCTCGACGGCGACGAGCTTGGCGACCTGCGGGTTGTTGGCGCGGACCACGAAGTGCTCGCTGGACTCGGCGTAGGTGCGGTTGCTGACCTTGGCCAGGTCAGCCAGGGCTATGGCGTCGAGGCGCTTGCTGGGGGCCTTGGGTGGCGTCGCCAGAGCCTGGGCCTGCGTCGTGCAGGCCTGGATCTGCTCGACGGCGAACTGCCTGGCATCCGGGCAGTCAGCCTCGCAGAGGAACTGGCGATACGCAGCCACGGCGGCGGGGTAGTTCTTGCTCCGCTGCCTGGCGGCGGCGACTATGGCCCAAGCCCTGGGGTTGGGCTCTTCGGTGCTATTGGTGACGGCCAGGGCCTCGCGCTGGGCCTGTGCGTACTGTCCGTCCTGAAGGTCCTGGAGTGCCTGCTGAACCTGCCCGGCTGTTGGGCAGAAAGACGGGGAACCGAAGATCGCGGCGCCTACGGAGGCCGCGCTTATGACCAGAGCGAAAACCGCGATGTGGTATTTATTTCCTGCCATCGAGTTCCGTGACAAGGATTTTCCGCATGTTGTCGATCTTTGTCAAGTCCAGTTCCGCCCATTTAAGCTCGAGCACGAGTTCCTTTGGGTATGCCTGGGCAAGTTCAATGATTCGTTTGAGGTCGTCGCGCGTGCTGTTGAGGTGATGTATCATACGCTGCAACATGGTGTTGTATGCCTGCGGGGCCATGTCTTTCACGCCGAGCTTGGCCATCTGCTCGTCGAAGTCCCTTGCGTCGGCGTCGGCGTCTTTGCGCATGGCGGCGATCTTGCGGCGCGCGATGTCCACGCGATGGGCGCGGGCTATGTTGGGAATCATGGCGTCGGCACGCTGGAAGCACTGGTCGGCCAAGGCGTACTTTAGATTGGCCGAGTCCGGGTCGGTCGGGGCGAGTTTCTGTGCCTCGTCGAGGAATTTCCTGCCTGCCTCGATCTCCTTCTTGGCTTCGTCCCGCAGCGCCGCTTCCAGCACCAGCGGCATGGCCAGCGATGCCGGGCCGGGCATGATGTGCGCCTGGGCCGAGCCCAGCAGCGGCGCGGCCGGGGGATAGACGTCCCGCAGAATATACATGCCGTCGGGGTTTGCGTGAAGGATTTCGGCGATCATGGCCGATTGCGTGGCTAGGTCCGTAGCGGGCGGCTTGGCCTTTCGGGCTGCCTCGGCCAGTTCGCCGAAGCTGGCCTCGGCACGGTTGAACTGCCGGCTGCGGAGTTGCGTATCCGCGAGCAGATACATAACCTGAAGTGCCTGCTGGCGAGTTGGTGCCGCCGCCCTGAGTGCCGGCAGGATATCCTCGAGCAGCACGGCGTAGCTGCCGGCCTCGAGCTTGCCGCGAGCTTGCTCCAGAGCGGCGTCGAAGCCCAGCCATGACTTCCCTATACATATGTGGCCCAAGGCTTTATGTGCTCCAACGTGGTCGGGTTTGAGCTTCAGGATCAGGCCGTAGAGGTCGCCGGCCTGGCGGCTGAGGCTTTTGCTGCCGGCCCATTGGGCCAAGTCGTAGAGGGCGTTGGGGTCGCTCAGGGCGGTGTCGGCGAGTTTTTTGCGGAACTCCTGCTCGGGAGTGTCCATGAGTTCGATCCGCTCGACATCGATTTTGGGGAAGCGCAGGTCGCCGTAGGGGACGGAGATCTGGACGGTGTCGGCCTCGACGGAGACGGTGCCGACAAAGACCCTGCCATCGGTAAGAACGAGCTTGTCCGCTGCCGCTACGGAGGCCAAGGCTGCGATCAGGCATCCTGAAAGTGCGGCGCGAACCATTCGGGTACTCCTACGGCTCCAAAGTCTCGCGTTTACCTGGACGGTACATACAGCCCGCCGGCCAGCCTTCGTACCCCGTTAGTATAACGCAACAGGCCCTTGCGCAAAGGATGTTTTCGGCGATTCTTTCGCACGGCCCGGCCAGTAAATCGGAAAGCCACGGATAAGCTCCAAATGACCACAGATTGCGGTCCTTATTGGCGGCGGCGGAGTTTAAGGAAGCAGTGTGTGGGTCTGCGCGCTGGGCCCCGGCTGGGAACAACTGGACAAGAGGAGAAGAAACATGCTGAACCGCGTCGTTCTGAACAAGTTTGCTATTGGCGCTTCGATCATACTGTTGGCCGGGCTGGCCTTGTCGGTCTTCGCCGCCGATGCCGCCAAGCCGAAGAAGGAAGGCTACAAAGACACCCCGATGGAGCCGGACGGTAAGTGGCACGTTCATGACCCCGACCGTCCCAATCCGCCGATAATCACCTCCGGCACCTGCAGCACTCAGGACAAGGCCGGCACGGCGCCCTCGGACGCGGTCGTCCTGTTCGACGGCAAGGACATTTCTCACTGGCAGAGTTCGGATAAGGGGCAGAATGTCGCGCCCAAGTGGAAGGTCGAGGCCGGCTACATGGTGGCTGATAATGGCGCCGGGAGCATCTTCACCAAGGAATCTTTCGGGGACATTCAGCTTCACATCGAGTGGAGCGCGCCGATGCCGGCAAGTGGCAACGGCCAGGGCAGGGGCAACAGCGGCGTGATCATCATGAGAAACTACGAGGTGCAGGTGCTTGACTCGTACGACAACGTCACGTACGCCGACGGCCAGGCCGGGGCGGTTTACGGTCAGCACCCGCCGCTGGTCAACGCCTGCCGCAAGCCGGGCGAGTGGCAGAGTTACGACATCGT
>Ga0265595_1002879_pt1 | contig 11116 bp, 10 predicted proteins | sample saktaG_15_FD_190148 | JGI IMG/M metagenome (GOLD analysis project Ga0265595, IMG submission 190148) | Saline water microbial communities from Sakinaw Lake, British Columbia, Canada - sak_2013_06_06_50m | ecosystem: Environmental > Aquatic > Non-marine Saline and Alkaline > Saline ... | reverse complement strand
TTCCTCAGCTTCTTCAGATTCCTCAGATTCCTCTTCTTGATCAGCTTCTTCTTCATCAGCTTCCTCTTCTTCCTCTTCCTCAGCTTCCTCTTCTTCTTCAGCTTCGGCTTCAGAAACGACTTCAAATTCAAAATCATTTTCAGATTGTTTTTTATTCATTTTATTTGTTTTTAAAAAATCAGTACGTTCATCATCGTCATTATTATTATTTGGATTCAAAGATTCATGAATATTCAATGTAATTGATGGTTCATGTTCTTCTTGCTCTTGCTGTTGTTCTTTCTGATTTAATATTTTCACTTGTAATGATAGCTCTGAATTTTTATTATACAAATCTTTGATAAACGGAATCTGAAGTAATGCATCATGAGTAGATTTGTATAATTCATAGTCTTTAAATGCGTCATCAAATGACGTTTTCAAATTATTTTTAATAGAATTTGTTACATCTTTTAAAACAGACGAAATGTCAAATTTAATTCCGCGAATGTCAATAACGCTATCAACATGATTATCAGTTTTTAATTCTTCTTGGGTTTCCATTTTCGATTTCAGTTTCGGTTGGTTCCGTGAGTCGTTTCGTTATATGTAATATAAATATTCGTTTAATATGATTTAGAAAATATTTAATGTAATATATATATATTGATAGCGAAATCAACATAGATATATAATGAATTGTGAGGACCAAGCAGATTTGAATACCAGACTAATGGATACAGTAAAACAAAAATTGGAATACAGACGAAAACAGCAAATTCAATTTATTGTGTCTCAAACAAATTACGATGAATGCGAAGCGCTTCAAAAACTAGAATCGTGTAGCAATGATGTTGTGAAAGTTGTGAGTGATTATCTAGGCATTACGCCAAAGGAAGATGTCAACTTGAAGAAAACAAAAAATCAAAAAGTATATTCTGTCATAAGAGACATTATGGACAAGGGGTCAAATAATCATCGAATGCAACAAGAAAAAGCTAAAAAAGTTGAAGAGATGAATGAGTTAATAAAGCGTAAGCAAGCTTATGCTGCAGCTGCGGCGAATGCAAACAATGCTAAAAAGGAACAACAATGCAACGACCTAGAAATTTGCAATGAAAAGTGTATTGATTGCAATGCTACTACTTGTGAAAATTATGAAAATTGTGTAAAAAATAAGAATATTATTCTAAAAGAACTAAAAGAAAAGATTGATTGATTTATGGCAATTTTTATTTTATTATTTAATTATTTTATTTTACCCCAAAAACTTCGTTGATAATATTCGTTTTATTTGATTTTTTTTTCAATTGATTTTTACGAATATTATTGTTTTGAATGATTTTATTTCCAACCAGAAAATCGTTATTGTCTTCGTAAAGTTCAGGCAAAATGTGCGTAAGCGGTTTATTAACCATATAAATAAGCTGTTCACTTTTAAACAATTTTCGATACTCTATTATGCTGAGGTTTCCGTAAAACTTATTCAGTAAATAGTAAGGATTTGGAGCCGGTTTAATACTCTTATCATAATTGTATATAGGACCATACATGGAATTCAATAAATGATATCGTTCAAATTTTATTGACGTATCAACATTTTCATTCATAAGAAATGCGACGGCACACTCCGGATGACAAAAACACCCGTAAACATTACACGTGTCTTTAACCATCGACTTGGGAATGTAAATTGCAGGTGTGTCAAAATCGCACGTGCACCAAAAACACGCAGAACGGTGTGACCCAATGATTTGAAATGTATCATTTTTATTATAACTTATTTTTAGTTGTGATATTTTCTTCCATATGTCTTTCATTGTTGCATTATTGTCAAAACCTCCTGAATCATCATGTTGATAATTCTGTTTGTGTTTATCTTTCCAATCGGTAAATAATTGTGATGAGGATGATGATTCACATGCTGAAGTTGCTAAACAACAATTAGCAAATGTTGAAGGGTCATAAAGCGTGTGCGTGTTGGTTTTATTATTGGTATTAATATTATCAGCCTCATAATCGCCAATTGTCCTGATAGGTGAATCGGAATCGTCGACAGAATCTGTGGATGATGAGTCGGTATAGTTACAAACCTCTGACCCACACACTGTTTGGTCGTTGTAGCACATGATTTCATTCTCATGTTTAATTGCCGATATCTCCGATGATCCTATAATGCTTTCATTGTTTGCAGTATTCAAATCCGATGTTACACATTTTAAATGCAAGATGATATTTGGAAGATCGGGAACATTATTATTATGCACAAGAGTTTCTTGAATTATTTTACCACCTCTAGGTTTTCTTCCTCTTTTTTTGTGGACAACGACGGGTGGAGGAGCATTTGGGTCCACGCTGTCTGCGGAAATAATAAGCGCATTTGTATTATTTGACAAATCTGGTTTAATAAGTTTTTTTCTTCCCCTCTTTTTTTTTTCAACTACTGGCGGTTCTGTATTTTCAACGACAACAACAGCAACAACAGCAACAACAGCAACAACAGCATCAGTCTTGACACTGGTCTCAACATTAGTCTCGGAATCAACACTAGTGTTATTTTCATTTTCTTTTACAGAAACAGTTGTTGTTTTACAAATAGGTTCTGAATGAGAAGGTGTAATGGCATTAATCATTTTTTTTTTCATTATATTTATTTTTTTATAATTCTTTATAATATATGAATATTTGGTTTATATTGTTTTATTATATTTTATAACGATTTATTCTCTCTTCTCTCTAATGTTTCACGTTCTTTCTCGGTTTATCAACACATTTATCCAAAGTGGAATCGGGGTTTGCAATGCTGTACGGGTCTTGAATGCTTAAACACCATGTTTGTGGGTATCCGTCTTTTATGCAACTTTCATAGTTTACATCTGAGCCTTGATACGATTCAACGAATGATTCTTTTATAATTTGTTTATTTTTATATAAATAATAAACAAGTGCTTCTAAAATAACAAACACGATGAAAAATATAATAACTAATGTAAATTTATTCATTGTTACAATAAAGTGTTATAAAATAATATAATAATATATTTTATTTTACACGTTTGATTTGTATTAAAATTGATTTTAAAATCGGTGTATTGATATAGTGGATATTTATAGATGTTATGTTATGAAAAAGATCAAAATAATATCAAGACCGAAATTGGATGGTGTGCTTGTGCCACCACCATCGCCACCACCTCCACCACCAATTGTAACAGTTTTAACAGTTATAAAAAGTGATGATAAAGAAGAGAACGCGCGCGACATGGAAATAATTAGTTTGAAAGATGACATTACGAATATAAAAAAAGAGCTTATGGATTTAAAAACACAATTTGAGAATTTTATTAAACAGTCGCAACAACAACAACAACAACAACAACAACAACAACAACAACAGTCGCAACAACAACAGTCGCAACAACAGTTAAAACGTGGTTGCATTTGCGATTTTGTAGAATGGGTAGACGCGCTAGAAATAACAAATGAAGACTTGGAAAAGCTATTTAATTCAAAAGACATTTGTGATTGGGCATGCAGTTTCGTTGTGGATGATTTGAAAAAAAAAACATTTGATCACGTCCCAATTTGTTCAATTAAAGGGTCAAAAAGCGATATTTTGATCTATATTTCTAAAAACTGGACGAAATTGACAGATGAAGAATTATCGGTTCAGTTTGTCAACAAGATTTTTAAAAAATTACTACGGGCTTTCACAGATTGGAAAAATCAAAACTACAAGTTGATAATGATGAATGACAAGGTTGGCTCAGTATACCACACAAATAATGCTCGAATTCTAAGTTTTAATGAAAATGCTACAAAATTAAAACTTAAACTGTTCAACACTCTAAACAATATGAACTAAGGGAGTCGGTCAGTTCTCTTTACTAGAAACCTGGATTGTCGGTAAATACTTCGATGGAACCACCGCCACTTGAAACTTCTGACTGAAATTGTAGGAGCAAATAGTAACCAATAATGCAGCTGGCGTAAACAACCACAGTGTCGCGCATCAAGTATTTAAGAGGTCTAGGTTCTTCAACAGAAAATCTCATTTCTAAAAACTTTGCTAAAAAAAAGACGGTAGATATAACACAACCAACTACAAATATATTATCCATTTTTTCTTTTATACTCTATTAATTCATATATTAATTATTTTTTTTACGAATCAAATGAAAATTCATCCACGTCTAAATCTCCAAGACTTACAGGGTCGCCAATGCGCAGTGTATCATCGGTTTCGCCATCGTCATCATCATATCCGTCTTCTTCTTCTTTACGTTTTGCAAAATTTCGAATGCTTATTTCTTCTAATCTCTCTAAAGTTTTCGGAGCATTTACAAATTCTTCTGCATGTTGTTCTGAATCAGAACCCAAAACTCTTACTCTGTCAATGTCGTCAAATGTGATTGTTTGGCGCTTTGTCACGTTATCTTCAGCTTCCGCAATGACGGCGGCAGCTTCTTGTTGTTGCTCTTGCTCTTGTTGCTGCACTTCTTCTTCTTTTTCAATTACCGGGTCCTGAGATATAATTTCTTCCGTGTCAACCACTTCAGTGTCTTCTTCGATGAATTCATCTTCCATATAGACCTTCAACAGATGCTCTATTGGGATACTTTCGCGCACCGTATTGAGAATGCATTCTTTTACTATGAGCTCGAGCTGACGGTTATGTTTTTGGACTTGCAAATGCTGTTTGCTTTTTTCAAATAAAAATACATTTGAATACACTTTTCTTGCGGAATTAATGTAAACCTTGTGAATAAAGTCAGATAATTTGGGTATAGCGATGTCGATTTTTTTTTGTTTACTTCCAGCTCGCATGCACGTGAGCATTTTAAGCTGGACAATGTGGACGCACGTAATGAGTTCTTCAATATGACCACAACCACTTCGTTCCACAATGCGCGTTGCCTCTTGTTCTATAATTGCGGCATTCCATTTCGGCACACGCATCAAAAAGTTTTGAAATGTCATCAAGTATTTTGGCACCTCGTCATTATCAATGCAGAGTCTCCATGCCTCATCAAAAATAGATTTTAAACCAAATATGACGTGCGGCGTTAAGATGTTGATAAGACGTGCGCAAAACTCATTTCGCGACTCTTGCAAATTTCCAAGCACAAAATCGTCCATTTTCAGAAATCAGAAATGTTTAAACTACTTTACATGAACGATATATTTTCTAAAGTCAAATCGCTACGAAATATTAAAAAATATAAAATAAATAACATTAATAATTTTTCATTTCTAAATTCTCTCTTTATTTTTTGAAATGTAATTAAATATTCGTATTTTTTAAGGTCATCGATTTTAGAGTTGTGTTCAATATAATAAAGCAAATCGACACTGCAAAATGCTTTATTATATAATTTCGCAACAAATAACATGCATTCTGAAATGACACGTTGCTTTTTAGTTTGAAGTTGATTGGGTGGCAGCGGCGACGGTTCTACTTCCAGGCAAGCATCATCATACTTTTTTATTATTCCAGTTAAAAGTGTTTTCAAATATAATCTGCGTGTCGTATCAAGATCTTTAAAATTATAGATGTTGTTCAAGTTGTACGTGTGTAAATTTGTTACACAGTTATTTATAATAGGTTCTGGAATATATATTTCGCAAAATCTTGATAATATTGGTTTAAGTAATTTATATTTATCTTCAACAATGATAAAAAAGCGGGTAGAACGACTGAAAAGTTCAATGCAGCGTCTTAAAGCAGACTGAGCATCAGTTGTGAGTTTATCTGCATTTAAAAGGACAACCGTTTTAAATATGTCTCCATCTTTCAAATCAACATTTGTTTTTGAAAAAAATTTTAATTCTTCTCGAATAAATCGAATGCCTTTTCCATGAGCACAGTTTACACTCATGACATAATTATGTATGGCTAATTTATTTCCATTGTAGACATTGTTAATAAAATCATTTACAAGAACATTTTTTCCGCACCCGGATGGACCATGAAAAATAATATTGGGAATTTTTTTTTGTTTTATAAAGTAATCTAGTTTCTCTATAATGTCGCAATGTATTTTTAATTTTTTTATTTCAGAATTTGAGGTTGTTGCAGTTATTGTACTTGTGTTGATTATATTTGTTGTATTGATTTTTGTATTCATATTCATATTCACAATGTCCAAGTTATTTGTATAAAAGTAATAATATTAATAAATTAATAATAATATTAAATATATCAAAAAGTATATTTAATATTATTACGTAATTAATTATTATATTGTTATATGCAGAAAATACTTTTAACAAATACTTTACTTTTCATTCTTACTTTCGCTATTGATTTCTACTGAGTCGGTATAAACTCCCAGTTGAGTTCAAAACATATTTTTTTCCATATTTCATCTTGCTCTATTTGTTTCTCTCTGTCTTTAAGGAGAGGAAAATACGGAAGGAATTGTGTTTGTCCGATTAACTCGCACAGTTTATAAATGGTGTAATAATAGTTTAAAAAATTGACACGGTCGTCCGGGCAAAACTTGGCATAAGGTCCCTGTATTTCCATAAAGAGATTGCATAACAGTTCTTCCAAATTGGGCGTCATTGTCGGCGGTTTAATTCCGAGTTTATCTTTTATGAAAGGAATGTGTTCATAAAATTTATTGTAACCTAGTTTTTTTAGAATATCTTTTGCTTTTGAATTTGTAAACTTGGAGAGACTTATTCTCTCCTTTTTAATTTGTAATTTAATATTCTCAATAACTTCTGGTGGAATTTGTGTAGTTTCTTTCGCTTGAAACTGTGCCATAATTTCTTTAAAATGATTAATGCGCTTGTACGCATAAAAACACGCCTCTTTGGGCGGCTCTTTATAAGACGGTTTTTCATTTTCAATCAAGTATACAACATATTTTGAACAGTTGTTGCACACGAGAATGCCTTCGTGCTCCACCGGAATAAGTTCGCCGCTTTTGCAATGCTGGCAAGTTCCAGTCTGGAATACGAAATCATTCACGTTGATAAATGACTGGTCAATATTTGATAAAAATTTTTTTACATTATTATCATTCATTGATGTCAGTTCATTAACACGTTCAGTGGTAGTATCTATTTTAAAAAATGAATTTAAAATTTTCGTTTTATTATTTCCATTTGAGATTTCCTTTTTATTTTCGAAATAATCGAAAATGTATTTGGAGTTATTCAAATAGTATTGTTTTATATTATTTTTGTGAGTGCGGAGTTCAGTTTTAATTTCAGCTAGTCGGTCTTTTATTTCAAGTTGTTTTTCTATTGGAATTTTGGTTTTATTTTCATTTTTTATTCCACCGGTCTCAATGGCACTGTCATGAGTGTCACAATCATGTTTTTCAGATAAAGTTTTTTGTATTTTTTTTTTTTCATTTAAAAGACTGGGAATGATAACATTTTCGACATTGGAGAAATATAACTGCATTTCTCTGTGTCGGTTATCTAGAGTGGTAATACTTTTGTCATCTACTATGATTTTTTTATTTGTTTTATATTTAAACGATGGCATTAAAAATAAAATTACAAAAAAATAATATTATGAATATTTTGATATATAATATTATATTAAAAAACTTTAATAAGAAATTTGTATATATATTATTCTACTTTTAATTTTATAATTTTTTATTTTCGATTATAATTTTATTTTTCGAAATCTATTCTTATTTCTAAATTTTAGAAGAAACACATTTATTTTGTTGTGATTTATTAAAATCGGCAAATGTCAAGTAAGATTTTCTCATTTAATCATAACAAAACAACTTTTTACAACCACACAATTAAAAATCAAAAAATAAATTTGGTAAAATAATCTCATGTCGGACAAGTCAGACGATAAAGCAGACAAGAACAAGTGTACTACAATTCGCGGGTCAGCAATTGCAATTGACAAATACAACTGCAATTATAATGACAGTATTGACAACGTTGAATATCATAAAATGAGTGTTTTAATAAAACATTTAGAAAATAATTGGACAATCAAAAAAAATGTAAATTATCATGATAAAACTCTTGATAAAAATAAAAAAGAAAAGGAATACATTTTGAAGAAAAATACAGGACGACATGTGAAAATAAAACTAATAAGGTTGGAAGAGTATTTGAAAGAAGATGAAGGAGAATTATCAAACGAAAAATGTGAAAATAAACATAAAACAAATATTAAATTTTCCGATGGTTGTTTAAGGAATTTTATATATAATGCTTTAGAAAATGAGTGGAAATTGAAAAAGATAGGCAATAAATATTTCTGTTCAAAAAGACACAAGGGCGACAAGCACGTTTATCAAGCAGGTTATTTGAAAGATTTTTTATTAGATAATTTTACATTAGAATAATTTTAACGATTTATTACTTTTTTTTCAATACTTTTTCTGACGTTTTCTGAGTTTTTCTGACTTTTTCTGAGTTTTTCTGACTTTTTGATATTATTTTTTTGTTTAGGTATTTTTGAATGTAAAGGGTTTCCGATAAGTATTTGAGTATTTTCAATAATTCGAATTTAATTAAATAAATTAATTTAATTAAATCACAAACGTAAAATTTTTTTCTTTAGCAATATTATAACAACATAAAATGGCAGGAGGATTAATGCAACTTGTAGCCTATGGCGCCCAGGATGTTTATCTGACGGGAAACCCTCAGATTACTTTCTGGAAAGTATCTTACAAACGTCACACCAACTTTGCAATGGAGTCTATTGAACAGACTTTTAACGGTCAGGCCGATTTCGGTCGTCGCGTGACTTGCACCATTAGCCGCAACGGCGATCTTGCATACCGCACTTACCTTCAGGTCACTCTTCCTGAAATTAACCAGAGTATGAGGAACAATGTTGCCACCGGCGTTAACGGTGTTTATGCCCGTTGGCTCGATTTTCCCGGTGAACAGCTCATTTCTCAGGTTGAAGTTGAAATCGGTGGTCAGCGCATTGACCGCCAGTACGGTGACTGGATGCACATTTGGAATAACCTCACTTTACCCGTTGACCAGACACCTGGTTACTACGGAATGGTTGGAAACACCACTGAACTCACCTTTATTACTGACCCTTCATTCAATGATGTTGACGGTCCTTGCCAGAGCAACGCTCCTCGTCAAGTTTGCGCTCCCCGCAATGCCCTCCCTGAAACCACTCTCTATGTGCCATTTCAGTTCTGGTACTGCCGCAATCCTGGTCTTGCCCTTCCCCTCATCGCTCTTCAGTACCACGAAGTCAAGATTAACCTCGATATTCGTCCCATTGACGAGTGTCTGTGGGCTGTTGGCTCTTTGAACACCACCCAGTGCGCAGCCAATGGTGGTCGTGTTACTGCCGCTTATAACCAGTCCCTCGTTGCCGCATCCTTGTACGTCGACTACGTGTTTTTGGACACTGATGAGCGCAGGCGCATGGCTCAGAACCCCCACGAGTACCTCATTGAACAGCTGCAGTTCACCGGTGACGAGTCAGTTGGTTCTTCTTCCAACAAGATTAAACTCAACTTTAATCACCCCGTGAAAGAACTCATTTGGATCGTTCAGCCAGATCAGAACGTTGACTACTGTTCATCCCTCGACTGCAATCAGCTTCTCTACCGTCTTCTCGGCGCCCAGCCCTTCAACTACACTGACGCAGTTGATGCCCTTCCCAATGCCATTCACGCATTCGGAGGTCCTGATGCCGTTGAACAATACATTGATGCTTCCGGTCTCTTCTACGATGCCGGTGCTATTGATGAAGGAACTACTGTTCCCACTACTGACCAGTGGTGGAACGATCACGGCATTGCTTACAACGAATCCAACTTCGCTCAACAAATTCCCCCCTACAGCACCATTCCCGGCCACCCGGACCACGTCTACGGCAACTCTGGTGTGTCCGATGCCGGCACCTTTGTTATGTCCGAGACCTCTCTTCCCCTGCATTGCTGGGGTCAGAACCCCGTCGTGACTGCCAAACTCCAGCTCAACGGTCAGGACCGCTTCTCTGAGCGTGAAGGAACTTACTTTGACCTCGTTCAGCCCTACCAGCACCACACCCGCACTCCTGACACCGGTATCAACGTGTATTCATTCGCGTTGAGGCCCGAAGAGCACCAGCCAAGCGGGAGTTGCAACTTCTCCCGCATTGACAATGCAACTCTTCAGCTTGTTCTTTCCAACGCCACCGTTGAGGGAACCAAGACTGCCAAAGTTCGTGTCTATGCCACCAACTACAACGTTCTCCGTGTAATGAGTGGTATGGGTGGTCTTGCTTACAGCAATTAAACACTGTTTGTGCGTGTTACAATCATTACAGTTATGATTTTAATTATTTTAATATAATTATGCATTGCATTCAATTATATTAAAAAACAAAATATGTAATTCACGCTATAAGTATTTGATAAACACAATGCATCTTCAAAAATAAAAAGGAAATACAAACACACACAAATACTCCATCTATTAGACGAATTGACATCTATATTGTTGTATGTTTTATTTTTATATTTTTTTTATATTTATATCCAACGAATCAATTCAAAATCTAGAATGGATGACTCAAACGCAGTTCATATTCTTCAAAAATGGACTTGGTCATTCTGTCGATTTCTGGACCAGTGGAAAAGTCCTTCTCAAAATTCGAACGAGACATTGCCAGCGACAACTCCCCTCGAACGCTTTCATCCATATTTTCCATGAACCAGTCTCTGAACTCGTAATACGCTTTCCAGTATTTAATGTAGCCTCCCATAATAAACAGCTTGAGCACATTTTTCACATAAGTTTCATCAATCGGTGTTGTATTTTCTTCATCAGCGGGATTCAAAAGTTCTTCATAGTTCAAATCTTTATCAAACTGACCTAGAAATCGGGCAATCAGTCTCGTGTCACTGTAACCCTGACAGTGTCCACCAAATCCAAAATGATATTCAAATTCTGAACGATGTACTTGTTTAATTGGGCGCTCTAGTGCCACAAGAATTGGCTTTCCGAAAACAAAGGTTTTTATTTCTGCGACACGGACGCGTGTCTCTGCATATTGATTATATTCCACCTTCCATTCAAGTCCGGCTTTGGCGTGCATTTCGCAAAATTGTTTTGAAAATACATCACTCACAGTGTGAATCATGTATCCTCTTGTAACATAATGTTTATTATGCAGTTCTTTGAA
>Ga0265595_1002876_pt1 | contig 11132 bp, 10 predicted proteins | sample saktaG_15_FD_190148 | JGI IMG/M metagenome (GOLD analysis project Ga0265595, IMG submission 190148) | Saline water microbial communities from Sakinaw Lake, British Columbia, Canada - sak_2013_06_06_50m | ecosystem: Environmental > Aquatic > Non-marine Saline and Alkaline > Saline ... | reverse complement strand
GTGATGAAGTTTGTCTTTCCAATCAATCTTCTTTGTCGTACGAAAACGAGACCAGGATAAAGTAAGATAAAAAGCAAAATTAGCCACTTTCAAAACCCAATAAATATCAAATAAAATAATGAAATAAATCATCCACATCGGCCGAACAAATGACAAAAAAATTGATAAAATCAAAGTAAGCCAGATGGATAAACCTGGTAACATTTCGTAAAAACGATATTTTTGATAATCTGATAACATAATTGTTTAAGATACAAGATACAAGTTACAAAACCTAGACTATTTGCAATTTAAAATTATTTTATATTTTCCTCACAATCCCCTTTTCCGCATCGACTTCAACAATATTACCATCTCTAAAAACTACCGTCGCCTTTTTAGTACCAATCACACAAGGAATGTTATATTCTCGTGAAATAATCGCTGCGTGACAAGCCAGACCACCTTCATCGGTAACAAAAGCAGATGCCTTTTTCATTATTGGCAAAAAATCAACCGAGGTCATTTTAGCAATTAAAATCTCGCCTTGTTTAAATTTATAAAAATCAATCGGACCAGAAATTATTTTTGCCACACCCATAACTTTTCCTTTGTTGGCAACAACTCCGCTGACCTGTTTGGCACCTTGTGCTGATGGTTTAAATTTTTTCTCAAATTCCAATACATCTTTGCCATACAAAAAATCTACTTTATACAAATCAGAAGTGTAAATCATACACAATTCGCGCCTTTTTTTTACTAAATCTTTCTGGTAATCATTTTTACCACTAATTAAATCCAAAATTTCTTGATGTGCTAGCAAATTGATATCTTTCCAAGAATCCAATTTATTTTCGCGCGCAAGTTTATCCAACAGTGGTCGAATAATCCAACTCACTTGGCTAAAAATTCCTTTACGATATTCATTCAACCCAGCAATCACACCGAGTGTGCTTAAATAATGTCTCATCTCCAGTGATATTTTAGTGTTTAATTTGGTGACTGTTTGACAATCTGACTTGTGATACTTTTTCAATAAATCAATAAAATGCTTTTCATCCCATGATTCACCGACGAAACTAATTGGAATCCAACAATATTTTTTATGCAATCGCTTTGCCTCTAACTTGATGTCAATCTTCCTACCATGCAGACTCATCAATTCCCGCTCCATTTTTTGCGTAGGTGAAAACATTTTTGATTTAGCATAACGCGCAAAAATCTCTGATTGATTTGGACAATCACCAAGTAATTCTAAAATTTTATTTGTCACAACCTTGCTTCCAAAAGCCGTTACATCCAACATCACGCAAGATAAACCATAAAAAGCAAAAAATTCAGCAAACGATTTCTCATTTAATTTAAGCCTACACGCCAATCGTAAAAATTTCTGTCCATTGCTTTTATATTTTTTTATTAAAAAATCACAATATGATTTTTTAGAAAAATTCTCTAACAAAGCCTGATTTAATTTTTTTCTTCCATACTTACCGTCTGGTAAATTATAAAAATCGCTCAAGTCACCATGGTGTACCCGCGCCTGTATATATTTCGCTGGTAATTTATACGCCGGCCACCCACGTTTACCATTGTTGTGCAAAAAAGTTAACTCATCATGCCAAATCGGCAAATTACGAGAAATATAATATTCCCAAGGAAGCGAGAGGATTTGTGATTGATTTTTAGGAAACATACCAAATTATTTTAACATAAATTCTATTTATTGTCTAATTTAAGCCATTTTTTGGCTCAAATTAGACCAGATTCAAAGCCCCTTGACAAAAATGCTAAAAAGTGGTATAATTTTATATTAAAATCTGATAAACCAAATCTCAAACGAGACTCGGTTTTCGATTTTATGTACCTTTGAACAACACCTTTAAACTGATCTGAAACATGTGTTTCAAGATTGGTGGAGGTCAAATGATGGAGGACAGCAGAATGGGAATTTCATTCATCGTCACCCATGGTGACAAACACTCCGGACCAAATCCGGGAATGACCGAAGAGGGATTCGACAAGATCCGAAAGCTGAGAGAAGCCCTCTTCCCGACAAGAATGGACGGAATCGATGTCATCTCTGGCACTGGCAAACGCCATTTTGATGTGGCCAAGGCCTTGGGGCTTGAGATCACCCGATTCACGGCAGTAGCCGGTGGACCAGACAGCCTCGACAACCGCGATGGACAAAAAGTCATCGTGTTTGCCGATGGAACTGAGGTGCTCCACGGAAAAGGAGTCAACACCACGGTGGAAGATGAATCAGTGGCAGCTGTGCAACTGATTGCCAACCTCCGTCCCGGCTCGGTCGTCTGTGCTGGTCGACCACTCATGATCGGTCTGAATCATGCTGGTTATCCCAACAGCATGAAATCGACTTCGGTCTATGCCGTCAGAAATTACGACGGAAGGATTGAGTCGATTGTGCCGATCGCAGAAGACGGCAATGTTGGAGTGGGGAAAGACGAGATCTGACCGCCCCCCCCCACCTTCTCACACCAACAACAAGGTACTAAAACGCCCCGATGGTCATTACGACATCGGGGCGCTTGCATTTTTATTATATTTTTCTAACAATCCCCTTTTCCGCATCAACCTCTACCATATCACCATCTTTAAAAACTTTGGTGGCTATTTTGGTGCCAATAATGCAAGGTTTTTTCATTTCACGAGCAATTATCGCAGCATGGCAAGTAATGCCACCTTCATCGGTAACGATTGCACCACATTTCTTTATTGCCCTAATAAAACGAGGACTAGAATTAATTGAAATCAACACTTCACCATTTTTAATTTTATCAATATTATCATCAACCAATAAAATCTTAGCAACACCCCTCACCTTACCAGAAAAAACCGCATGGCCTTTTAAAATTGAAACTCTTTTTTGTTTTGTACTAAAAAAATAATTATTAATTTTTTTATACTCTTTTATACAGCGAGATACAATGTGATCCCCATTTTTAACCCAAAAAATGAAGTTATAATGTGTATATACTTGCAAAATATTTCTTTTTAGGAAAAATGATTTTATTTCTTCTGGTGTAAAATTAAACAAAATTTTATAATCTTTTAAACCCCTCCTCTTAGCCATCTCTTTAAACAAACCGCCTAAAACCTTTTTTTCAAAAACAATATATTCAGCCCTAGTTCTTAATTCATTAACTAAAATCAACATTTTTTTCAATTCTTTTTCCCTATCTGGTTTTTGTCCACCGGCATTAAGCAGATTATTTAGAATTACCCCAGCTCTAAATGGTACCGCCGTTGTGGTGACAAATTGCTTAGAGTAGATTTTATAATTTTGTAAAAATTCTTTCCAAAGAGCCTTATCCCCCAAGTTAGTCCAATTCTTTTCCAGCTGTTTAGTATTTGAACAGAGCAATGACATTTTACTATTATCATTTTTGCCTTTTAATAATATTCTTAAAAAATATAATGGATTTTTCTGTATTAAAAATTTGATTCTTTTGTTTAAATTATCTAAATCACTCTTTGCAACCATGATGTTTGTTATGGTGCCGTCTGAAATATAAGCAATAGACTTGACTTTGTGACCAATTAATTTTTCCATTTCACAAGAGTAAGCGTGCGAATGGGCAAAAGCCGTCAAAAGATTATATGGTCGCGACAGATATTTAATAAAATTCAATTTTACCATCTCCTCAATAACCATAACACTCAATTACTAAATTACTAATTACTCAATTTCTTCACTCCGATATTCGCCTCCCCTGAATAAGTCGCAGAAATATATTGCCCCTTGGGTTGTTGTAATAATTTTGGAATTAAATTCTGCACGCTCTCAATCTTATCTTCGCCAATCGCCAAAAGCGGAATTTGCAAAACATAAGCAAAAGTATTGGCCACGACGCAGGCAATCCGAGTACTAGTAAAACTACCTGCACCAACTACAATCATAATACCTTCGACGTTTACCTCACCCCCTGCCCCTCTCCTTGTGAAGGAGAGGGGAGTTTTAGCGACTTCCCCACAAAAATTATCAATGCAACTTAAAAGCTCTCTGTTCATTCCAGAGTACTTTTTGTGTTCAATACTTTGTTCATCAAACAAAGCCAAATGAATTGTATCTTTGACCGAAAGGTTGATGAGTAGGTACATAAATGATAAATATACGAATTATCTTGAATTACCAAATACGTGTCATTGCGAGGAATGAGAATACATGACGAAGCAATCCCAATGCACTAGCAACGTTGCCACTAGTCTGGGATTGCTTCACCCTGATGCGAATCAGGTCTCGCAATGACACAACTAAAAGTGGTTTCGTAATTAGAATGTTAATTACTAGACGTTCAACTTATTAATCACCTTCAAATTCTCCGATTCAAACATAGAATACAAAAACTTATCCATCACATGACGACGATCATTAAATTCTTGTTCAGTCATAACTGTGTACATTATTTCAAAACCAAAATCTTTTTCATATTCAAAAATAATATTAGCCAATGTTCTTTCTTTTATTTTGCCGACCAACAGCAAATCACTCGGCATCCCCTCTCGGCCAGTGAATTTACCGGTCAAAACAAACAAAGAGATATCCCCCGCTTTTTTGGAAATTTCTTTTATAAATTCTTGCTCACCCAAAATCTTGACTTTTAAAAGTAGGGCTTGTAATTCAGGAAACAAAAGAGACTCTCTGTCCAAAACATAATATCTACGTAGTGTGGAACCTTGAACTGATTTGTCAGTTGCTTCCACTTCTTTTTCTTTGAGAATTCCAAGATTAAGCAGGAGCTCTAATTCACGCCTAATCGCATTAATTTGTACATCCACTAAACGAGACAACTCACGCACAAAAAAAGGTTTATCTGGTTGGCGAAACAAACTCCTTAATAAATTGTATCTGGTCTTTGAACCAAATAGTTGTTCAAGCATATATTTAAATCAAAAGTCTAAAGTATAAAGCCTAAGGTGACCTCTTAAAGTTGCCATAAAAAAGTTGGCAAATATTGGCAGATATAGTATAATGTCTATGCAGATAAATTGCAAGTTTGAAAGGTGGAAGTTCTAAACAGCTTTTACCGTGCTTGCCGACAGGTGAGACTTTAGACTTTAGACTTTTGACTTATCCTATATGTCAGACATTTTAGAATTACAAGAATTTTTCGTTGAAGGCAACAACCAAGAAAAATCACATGTCTTGCTCCATATTACTGAGCCAAGCAATGCCGAAGAAAGAAAAAAAGGCTATTTTTTTGCTTTGGCAGAAATCAATAACGGTCCACTGGAACAAATTGAACATTTACAACAAATGATTGATGATTTGGAGTCTGGCTATTACGAAATTGACAAAGACGAAAGTCACGATCCATTTGAAGCTACTTTGGAATATATAAACAGACGCGGACACCATATTTTACAATATAAAAATTCAGTTGTTCATTGTTTGGTGGGTGTTATCCGCAATCATGAAATTTCTTTTGCCTACCACGGCAATCCGCAGGTTGTTTTATTTTTCAAAAACAAAGCCGGAGAGCTAGAAGAAATTGATATAATGGCTGATCAAGAATTAGAATTGACCGGACAAGAGCAACTTTTTTCTTCCATTATCCAAGGAAATATAAATACAACTGACACTCTATATGTAGCCACCCCACACGTCACAGATTATTTTACTAGCGAACACATAAAGAAAATTATTCATACCCGAAGCACTACCCAAGCTACTGACCATATTCAAAAAATATTACATGATTTGGATAGTAATATATCTTTTGGGGGAATTTTTATGCATTATCCAAGTGACATAATCAAACCAAACTTTTCATCTGTCTACCCCCAAAAAGGATCAGATGCATCCATTAACAAATTAGTTACACAAGAAAGAAATACTGAAGAAATTATGTCCCCTCCTCTATTGCGGGGCGTCAAGAAAAAAATTAATAAATACAGAAACAGAGAAAAAAAAGTTGAGGAACCAATCTTATCACCAAAAAGAAAAGGCAATATTGAAACAAACTTTCGCAACCGACAAGAACAAAAACAAAACTCAATTTTCAATACTATTTTGATCACCTTGGGCAGAGCACTTGTTTTGGGCGTACTTGGTTCTTTTCGATTATTAAAAAAACTAGCCATCAAAATTGGCCGAGGTACGATATTAATTATTTTGTTAATAACCAACAAAGATAAAAAACGTCAGGACGTAATAAAAAACCTCAAAAATAATATTCATGAAAAAAAAGAAAAATTTTATGATTTACCAACTATCAGTAAGATTCTTTTTGTCTCTGCAATTATATTGATATTTATTTTTCTAGGTAGTATTACAATTTATAAAGTAAAAGAAAATTGGCAAGCCAACAAACAAGCCTACAACAACCAAATTCAATCAATCGTTGACAAAAAAAATGCCGCCGATGCTAGTATTATTTATAATAACAACGAACGGGCCCTGACTCTATTGCAAGAAGCCAAAAAAACTATTGAAGAACTACCCCAAAGTAGCACAAAAGAAAAAGACAAAGCCCTAGAACTCTCAAGCGAAGTTGATTCGGTTCTGATGAAACTCAGAAAAATTTCCATAGTTACACCAGAAATAATTGCCGACTTGACTCAATCAAATGGTAATGCCGACACCTCACAATTAATCAAAATAGACAACACTTTAATTGCTTACGGCGACAAAGACACAACTTTTTATAAAATAAATTTGATTAACAAAGATATTGAAAACAAAGAACACAATAATATTGGCCACCTTTCATCAGCTTCAACCCCCAAAGAACAAGATATGATTGTCTTTATTACCGACACTGCTGGAATTGCTGAATACGACAAGGAATCGTCTTTGCTGACTGCCAAAGATATTGCCTTTGCCAACGAAAATGTTTCTCTAGCTGATATTTTTGTTTACAACCGAAAACTCTACTCCTTAGATACCACCAACAATCAAATCTATCGCCACAACCAAACCCAAACTGGTTATGACAAAGGTACGACTTGGATTACAGATGATAATGTTGATGTTACCGACGCTGTTTCTCTAGCTGTTGATAGCGACTTATTTATCCTCAAAAAAAATGGAGAAATTATAAAAATGTCTGGTGGAAAAAAACAAGATTTTTTTGTCACTGGACTTGACCCTGTGTTAGACAATCCAATTAAAATTTGGACATACAACGGCTTACAAAATATTTACATATTAGAAAGCACGAACAAACGGGTCGTTGTTTTGGACAAGGCAGGCAAGATGCTGAATCAATATACAGCTAATGATTGGCAAAATCCTACCAGCATGCTTGTGAAAGAAGAAAATAAAACAATTTATATTTTAGATAATAACAAAATTTATAAATTTAATTTTTAATTAATGGAGAGGTTTGGAGGAAAACCCTCTCTTTATTTTTTATTTATGAAAAAACACCTCTGGATTTTCCCAGCGATGATAGCTTTGGCTGCTACTCTCTGGGGCTTGGATGGCGTAGTTCTACGACCTGCTCTTTATTCATTACCTGTGACCACTGTGGTTTTTATGGAACACATGATTGCTTTTGTGATTATGATTCCATTTTTGATTTATGAAAGAAAAAAATTAAAACAGATCACCAAACAGGGTTATCTTTATTTTCTTTTGGTAGCTTTATTTGGTGGCGCTCTAGGAACACTGGCCATTACCAAAGGTTTATTTTATGTAAATTTTTCCAATCTTTCGGCTGTGATTCTAATGCAAAAACTACAACCAATCTTTGCAATTTTTTTAGCTTGGTTATTACTAAAAGAACGTTTACCAAAAAAATTCTTTGGCTATGCTATTTTAGCCCTGATTGGTGCTTATGCCGTGGCCTTTCCAGAATTAGTCCCCAATTTCAATACTGGCGACAAAACCACTGTTGCGGCTATGTTTGGACTCTTGGCAGCTCTGTGTTGGGGTGCATCAACTGTCTTTAGCAAAGGCGCCCTCAAGGATACTAATTTCCGCATTGGCACTTATCTACGGTTTGGTTTTACCTCTTTGATTGTCTTAATTTTTATGTTGGGCACTGGCGGATATACAGCTATACCAAGCATCACTAGTTTGCAATGGACTTATCTTTTTATAATCATTTTTAGCTCTGGCGGAGTCGCTATGCTTCTCTATTACTTTGGCTTAAAACACACCAAGGCTTCAGTTTCCACTATTGCCGAACTTGGACTCCCATTATCGGCAGTAATATTTGAATATTTTATCCACGGAAAAATCATGAACACCACCCAATTTATCGGTGCCGGTATTTTATTATTTTCTATAATAATGGTAAGTAGAATGAAAAATGCTATTACTGAATAAAAATATTATTTATTTTGATGTTAATTTTAAATTACTTTTCTAATTACTTTGAATTACGAAAATGCTGTCATTGCGAGCGATAAGTCCCTGAAAGAGGACTTATCACGTGGCAATCCCAGTCTTTAAAACACTAACCATAGCGTTAAAGTATGGGATTGCCGCGTCGCTCCACTACGTTTCGCTCCTCGCAATGACAGGTTTTTGTTAGTTTCGTACCCATAGGGCATCAGTCTGTGCTGATAATTCAAAGTAATTAACACTTCTTTATAAAAAACACTCCCATCTCTGGGAGTGTTTAAATGTTTGCGTGTTTAACTGTTTACTTGAGTTCAACAGCACCACCGGCTTCTTCAATCTTCTTTTTCATTTCCTCAGCTTCAGCCTTAGCTACACCTTCTTTGATAACTTTTGGAGCTCCGTCTACCAATGCTTTGGCATCAGCCAGACCAAGTCCTGTAATTTCTTTCACAACCTTGATAACAGCAATTTTGGTACCACCAGCACTTGTCAATTCAACGTTGAATTCACTTTTTTCTTCAGCAACAGCAGTATCACCACCAGCAACTGGAGCAGCCATCATCATAGCTGGAGCAGCAGCTGAAACACCAAATTTATCTTCCAAGATTTTGACAAGTTCTGCCAAATCAAGGACAGACATTTTCTCAATCTCACTAACTAGAGATTGAAATTTTTTAGGTACTACGACCTCTTTTTTTTCTTCTGACATAGTATTATGTATTTAAGTTAATTTAATTAAGTTTTTTATATCCTGATATACGGATAATCCAGATTTACAGATTTTTTAAACAATATCCGTCAATCTGGATTATCCGGAAATCTGAATATAATTTTAAGCTTTTGCTTCTTTTATATTATTAAGAACACTCACTAAATTCCTAATATTTCCAGCCAGTACATTTACAAAACCAGAGATTGGCGCATTGATAGTACCAACCAATTGAGCATAAAGTTGTTCTTTGCTTGGCAATTTGGCCAATTCATTAACTTTGTTGGCGTCAATGAATTTTCCTTCTAATATTCCGCCGAAGAAATTAACAACTTCGTGGGTCTTGGCAAATTTACTCACCAATTGAGCTGGGGCAACTTCATCGTCTCCGCCAAAAAAAGCAGCGACACCTCCGGCAAAAGATCCAGCATCAACTTCCAAACCAGCTTCAGCCAAAGCTTTTTGAACTAGAGTTTTTTTGCTGGCCAAGATACCGATATTTTGTTCACGACATTTCTGGCGCAATTCATCGGATTCTTTTACTTTTAGACCTTGGAAGTTGGCAAATATTACGGATTTGGAATTCTTTATATTATCCGCCAATATTTTTATTACCTCTTCTTTTTGTTGTTTTGTTTTTGCCATAAATTTAACTAAGTTTGCTAAGTTGATTAAGTTAACTAAGTTTCCTAAGTTAATATCAATTTTAGCAAATAAAAAATGTGGTTTTCACCACAATCTCAAGAGAATCTTCGACCTTCTCCAGCCTATAGCTGAAATTTAGATTCCTAGGTAGCATATTTAATCCCGATTTAATCGGGAAGCTACTGTCTGTGGATTAACTACATAGTATCATAAATTAAAAAACCTGTCAATAGACGGTTGTGGAAAAGAATTTTTGGCTAATCTTAGCCAAAAATTTTACAAAAAAATTCAACTTACCCATATATTATAGCACATTTTGGAGGTTTTGTCAATAGATGATTAATCCCCCTGAATCGCCCATTGGCTATTGACAAAAATACAATTTTGTGATATAAATACACTATATGTTCTGTACAATAACCATAACATAACTAAGTGAGGGATCAACATGGCAAAGGGTACTTTTATCAAAGAAGTGGAATTGCAAAACTTGGGGCTCTTTGGTTGGAAAGAGGGTAGACTGACCATGGAATTAAGTGGTCGGCCAGGTTGGGAAGTCATAACTGGCCCGACTGGTGCTGGAAAGACCACTTTCCTTCAAGCTGTGGCCTCAGTCATTGTAGGCCCGCAACTGGCACTTGTTGGACATGCAGAGGAATTATTGGCCAAAGAAGCTGGTCTTGGCACAGGCGAAGTTGTTGTCTCATCAGCGGACGGTGATATCTATTGGGGTCTTGAGTGGCGAAAAAGTGATCAGCCACTCAACCGTCCAGAAATGGGTAGGGTATTCTTCTCTACTACCCCCAGGCCAGAAAAAAGAGGAAATGATGATCAACTTCCAACTCTCGCAGGATTTGGTGCAGAAAGGAGATTGCACACTCAATCCGAAGCAATTGTGCAAGAAATTTCTCAGTTTCCTGAACTTAGCAAAGTTCTCACCCTGTTAAGAAATGATGGAGCTCTTGTTAAAGCCCAAGAATGGTTGCAACATCTACTCTTCTTGGCTGAAACGAAAAAAGGAGAAAAGCCACAAGTGGCAATTACCCGACAGCAACACTTCGTCTCTGTGCTTGCACTGTTAAACGATGGTTTGTTACCAATGGACAACAGGGTTGAATGTACGTATGAAAATCGCGTGTTAGTGGAATGTGGAGGACGTGAGTTGAAACCACTGCTGTCTACGCCACACATGCATCAGGCGGTCATTGGGCTGGTTCTGGATATCTGTCGATTGATTACCACAACACCTGAAGACTTTCAAATAACACCTGCCAGTGGTGTGACTGTCACAGCTAGTGCGGTAGTTTTAATTGACGAACCAGAACTGCACCTCAACTCGCAACAGCAAAGGCATTTTGGTCAGTGGCTCGTAAAACACTTTCCGAATGTGCAGTTCATTGTGGACACCGAAAGCCCAGACATGATGGCCATCGCTGGCACGGAAATCCACACTCTTTGATCCCGCCCCTCACACCCCCACCAAAC
>Ga0265595_1002874_pt1 | contig 11141 bp, 21 predicted proteins | sample saktaG_15_FD_190148 | JGI IMG/M metagenome (GOLD analysis project Ga0265595, IMG submission 190148) | Saline water microbial communities from Sakinaw Lake, British Columbia, Canada - sak_2013_06_06_50m | ecosystem: Environmental > Aquatic > Non-marine Saline and Alkaline > Saline ... | reverse complement strand
AAGGCTCAGCGCCGCATAGTTGAATGTTAACACGAACTGTTCGATTACGAAGTTCGACAGAATCTGGCCTATTCCTGACTTACATTTTCTTAAAATATCTCTTTAATCCTTTTATAAAAATTAAGGGTATGAGAATACAAAGTGCAAAAATTGCAACTGAAATTATAAATAAATTAAAATTTCTCAGTTGATAACTTTTAATAAAAGTTATTGAGAAAATTATTACCGGAATTGTTCCTAAAAGTGAAGCTGTAAAATAATCTCTAAACTTCATTTTAGACAATCCTGCAAGAAGATTTATTGATTCTGGAGGAATTATAAAAAACAGCCTAAGAAGAAACACATATAAAAATGCATTTTTACTAATTTTAAAATCTAATGCTTTCAACTTTGAATTTTTATCTTCATGAAATTCAATATACTCTCTTCCAAGCCATCTTATTAAATAAAACATTATTATAAATGAAAACATATTTCCAATAAGAGAAAGAACAAATGCTTCATGAAATGAAAAAATTGTTGCACCTAAAAAAGTTAGAAATGGCAGGGGAAAAAAAGAAGAAACAAAATAAAGTAAAACATATATTATAGGAAGATGGGGGCTTGACTTCAAATTATCTAAATATTTTACTAAAGGTATATGGTATCCACACACATGAAGGATGAGTGAAGTAATTACAATGGCCACTATTAAAAAAATAAGTATGTAAAATTTTAATCTGGGCTTATTAATTTTCATTTTCCAACTAAATAACTTAAATTTATAAATGTAAACTCTTAAGGAAAGTATTTTTTCAGTGTATATTCTAAACATTTAAAAGTCAGAGGATTTTTAATTTTCTATATGGGATCTTAGCTCAGCGGGAGAGCACATGACTGAAGATCATGGTGTGCCGGGTTCGACTCCCGGAGGTCCCATATAAAAACATTTATAAAATAAAAAAAGTTGATTAAACTGTAATAAATAAAAGAAGTGAAGATGAAAAATAAAACTGCTGCTATGGAGATGACTGTTGGCACAATTGTAACAATAGTTCTTCTTATGGCTGCATTGGTTCTTGGGTTAATTTTGACGAGAAGTATTTTTAAAAGTTCTACTGAAAATGTTGATATAATTGACGACCAGGTAAAAGGAGAAATTAATAATTTATTTGCAGAAGACAACACCAAACTTGTTGTTGGGCTTGGAGGACAAAACACTGCAAAAGTAAAACAGGGAACAGCTAATTTTGGAATACCTTTTGGATTCTCTCCAACTAACCCCCAAGTGTGGGGAACTAACAAGGATGGGTGCAAATATAACATTGAAGTGGTGGATCAAAGTAATTATTGCATAAAAAAAGGATGGACAACTGTGAAAAATTCTATAGTTACAGGAAAGGACAATGTTGTATTTGATCAAGTAGATAGCACTAATGGATATGCTCTTATAAAAATAAGTGTTCCTGAAGACACTCCTCCGTGTTTGCAAAGATTCAAAATAATTGTTAAATGTGCTGCAAGCACACAAGAGACTACTACAGGTTACTTTGATTTAGATGTTATAAAGAAAGGTTTATTCTAAACCTTAAGTCCTACCCTAGTCCTTAAAGAAAGGTTTATTCTAAACCTTAAGTCCTACCCTAGTCCTTAAAGAAAGGTTTATTTTAAATTAAGTAATTTTTTAAATCCTTTATTCTTATTTAATGAATGGTTTTGAAATTATATAATACTTTAACAAGAAAAAAAGATGTATTTAAGCCCATGAAGAAAGGAGAGGTTGGGATGTATGTATGTGGACCTACAGTGAATGATGTTCCTCATTTGGGGCACGCACGTTCTCAAATTTCTTTTGATATTTTAAGGAGATATTTTAAATTTTTAGAATATAATGTAAAATTTGTCTCAAATATCACAGATATAGAGGATAAAATAATAAATAAATCAAATGAGCTGGGAATTCCAATAAAAGAATTAACTGAAAGAAATTACAAAGCACATATGGAAGATTACTCTTTACTCGGGATTGAAAAACCGAGTGTCCAACCAAAAGCAACAGAATATGTAAAAGAAATGATTGAATTAATCCAAAAATTAGAAAAAAAAGGATATACTTATGCTATCCAGGGGGATGGGATTTATTTTAATATATTAAAATTTAAGGATTATGGAAAATTATCTCACCAAAAAATAGAGAATCTTAAAACAGGAGCAAGAATAAAAATAAAAGATGATAAAAAAAACAAAGAAGATTTTGTTCTTTGGAAATTTTCAAAACCTTCAGAACCTTCTTGGGATAGCCCATGGGGAAAGGGAAGACCAGGATGGCACATAGAATGTTCTGCAATGAGTTATTCAATTTTAGGTTTACCTCTTGATATTCATGGGGGAGGACAGGATTTAATATTCCCCCATCATGAAGATGAAATTGCCCAAAGTGAAGCCGGATATGGGAAAAAATTTGCAAATTACTGGATACATAATGGAATGGTAAATATTGAGAATATAAAAATGAGCAAAAGTCTTGGAAATTTTAAAACTATAAAAGATTTATTGAAAAAATATAAACCCGAAGTTATAAGATATCTTGTTATTTCAAATCATTATAGAAAACCCCTTGATTTTTCTGAAAGAACTCTTGAAAATGCAAGAAACTCTTATGAAAGATTAAAAAATATATGTAGAACAATAGAAAATAATAAAAAAATCAACAAAGAATATATTGAAGAATTCAAAAAAGAGATGAATGATGATTTGAATACTCCAAAGGCTCTTCAAGTATTGTGGAAATTAGTAAGAGATGAAAAAGCAGACGGGAAATTTAAAACAATTGAAAAGATAGATGAAGTTTTTGGTTTAAAATTGCTTGAAAAGGAGAAAATAAATATTCCAATTGAAATTAAAAAATTAGCTAAAGAAAGGGAAAAAACAAGAAAAGAAAAAGATTGGAAGAAAGCAGATGAAATTAGAGAAAAAATTAATAAATTAGGATATAAAATTGATGATACTTCAGAAGGAGTTGTTGTCAAGAAAAATGAATGAAGAAGATTATCCCTTTCCCGAAGAGGAGGAAAAAATTGATGAAACTTTTAATCCAAAATGCCGTTGTCCAGAATTAACCTGCTCCCGCCATTCAAATTGCAAAGAATGCCAAGCTTTTCATAATAAGAGATTACAATTAACTTATTGTGGAAAATGAAAATTTAAAAACTAGAAAGTGTTAATTGAATTAAAAGAGTGTGAAAATGGAAAAAGAAGAAGAATTAGAAAATAAAAAGAAGGGGCCTTCCTTGAAAGAAAAAGCAAAAATACATGCGAGAGAATTTAATAGAGAATTCAAAAAAGCAATTAATACTGCAATTATGGCTGCCTTTGGATTTTTAATTGCCCTTGTTTGGAAAGATGTTATAACTGAATTTGTAGGGAACATATCAAGCCAAAGTCCAGTTCAGGGAAAATTATTTAGTGCCGTGATTGTTACGCTAATTTGTGTTACAAGTATTGTAATTTTAACAAAATTCTTTTCTGAAAAAAAATGATGAAAATAAATAAGAAAAAATATAGAAAATCTGTTTTTGGTGTTACATATTTCAAAGACCCTGATGGAAAAATTAAATATGTAATCCTCAAAAGGAAAAAACACTGGAAAGGATGGGAATTTCCAAAAGGAAAGATTGAAAAATACGAAACAAAAAGAATGGCTGTTCGAAGAGAAGTTAAGGAAGAAACTGGCTTAAGAATATTAAAAATAAAACGTTTTAGAGAAAAGGGATATTACATTTATAATAAAAAATTAAATGATAGACCTGGAATAATCGGACAAACTTATCATCTTTTTGCTGTGGAAGTAGAAAAAGGGGATGGAAAATTAAAACTTGATTCAATTGAACATAATGGATATAAATTAGTTTTTTTCAAAGAAGCTTATAAAAAATTAACATGGTGGAATCAGCGGCGCTGTCTCAAAATAGTTGATAAATGGTTGAATTAACACAGGTTTTTTAAACATTATTGCATTGAAAAATATATGAAACCAAGAGAATTTGTATTAAAATCTGGAACAAATATTTTTCTTGGGAAAAATTCTGAAAATAATGATGAAATTGTCAAATTATATTCCGGAAAAAAGAATATAATCCTTCATACAGCAAAACCCGGAAGTCCATTTTGCATAATTAACAAATTAAATCCTCTAAAAGAAGAAATAAAAGAATCAGCAATTATATGTGCATCAAAAAGCCAAGATTGGAGAGATAATAAAAAAGATATTGCAATTCATATATTTACTGGAAAAGATATCACAAAGAAAAAAGGCATGAAAACAGGGACATGGGGATTAAAATCAAAACCAAAGTTAATTAAAGTAAAAAAGAAGGAAATAGAAGAATGGGAGAGAAATTTTAAAAAAATTAATTAAAATGCCAATAATAAGACAAATACAGCTTGGAAAGAATGGAGTTACAGATAGTTTTATAGGGAATCTTAAGAATCATTTTGATATATGTAAAAATGTTAAAATTTCTGTCCTAAAAAGCTGTTGCAGAGATAAAGAAGAGCTAAAAAAAATTGCGGATGAGATACTGGAAAAATTAGGAAAAACCTACACAGCAAAAATAATAGGATATACAATTATTGTGAAAAAATGGCGACGCGAAATGCGGTGAAAACCTTTATAAACACTCTTTAATCTTAACTCTTAGGTAAATAACTCAATGAGTTAATCTATTGTCGCAAGACAAGCCGATATGAAAATGACAAATTCAATATATGAACTGAATGCTCAAGAATATAACATAAAATTAGCTGAAGCCTTAAAAGAAATTAAAGAATTCGAAGAACCAGAGTGGGCAAAGTTTGTAAAATCTGGGCCTGCGAAAGAAAGACCTATTGATGATAAAGATTTCTGGCATAAAAGGGCTGCTTCGGTTTTAAGAAATATTTACAAAAAAGGTTCTGTTGGAGTTCAAAGATTGAGAACAAAATATGGTTCAAAAAAGAATAGAGGATTCAAGCCTGAAGCATTCAAAAGAGGTTCTGGAAAAATAATAAGAACCATCTTGCAGCAAGCAGACAAGGCAGGTTTTACAGAAATTCAAAAGCCTGTTCGAGGAGTAAAAAGCAAGAAACCAGGAAGAATTTTAACAGACAAGGGAAAGAAATTCTTGGAGGAAATAAATTAAAATGCCTATAAAAAACAAAAAGAAAAAAGAGATTCTTGCAAAAAAGGGAAGGCAGACAAAGTGGGCCCCAGTATGGGCTGTCCTTAAAAAATATGGGGTTGGAAAAAGAGTGCATCCATCTGTTATGACAAAACACAAGCGTTCATGGAGAAGAACAAAACTTCACATTAAACCATATAAAAGGAGGAAATCACATTTCGGATAAAATGACATTAAATAACAAATATAAAATGCCTAAGATACACCAGTGTATTGATAGAGAAGAAAATCCCAAAAAACCAATTCTAATGCACAAATTATTTGAGATGAAAGGAAAATATGATTTTAATGGACTAGATTTAAGGGAATATGGATGGAAAAAAGTTCATGCTCTTACCCCCCAACAAAAAAAGAAACTTGAGGAAGATCCAAATTATATAGATTATGAAGAAACAATGGTTTATGCAGGCCCTCAGGGAATGGCAGTTATGTATTTAAATTATAAAACAGATTACCACCAAGTAGATATAATTCTTAGAAATTATCCAGAAGATACTTCTCAAGCTATTGAAGGTATAAAATTAATGTTTGAAAGAAATTTGGAAGGTAAGCTAAAAGAAAGAGTAGAATTATATCTAAATTCAATAGATAACATAGGAACAAACTAAGATGGCAGAAAAAAAACCAGAAAATAAAATTGAAAGAGAATATATTATTCCCCTCAGGGAAAAAAGCAGAGCTGTTCCAAGATACAGAAAAACTCCCAAGGCAATTAAAACAATAAAAGAATTCTTAGCAAGACATATGAGGGTTGAAAATAGGGATTTAAAAAAGGTAAAAATTGACAAACACCTTAATGAATTTATGTGGGCTCACGGAATAAAAAAACATCCACACAAGGTAAAAGTTAAGGTTACAAGGGAAGGGGAAAATATAAGGGTTGAACTTGTTGACTATCCTAATAAATTAAAGTTCAAAAAATTAAGAGAAGAAAAAAGAGGAAAGGATGCTCTTGAATCTGTGGATAAAAAGAAAACAATGATGCAAAGAGCTAAGGAAAGTTTACATAAGCCAGAGGGTGAAAAAGTAGATGAGAAAAAGAAAGAAGAAAAAATTGAAAGGGAAAAAACAAGTGCAGAAGCCACGCAAGAATTGGAGAAAACTAGAGCAAAAAGCTTGAAACATCAGGCTGGTGGGAAAACAAAAGAACCTAAAAGGCCTGTAAGACAATCTCTTCAGAAATAATTTATATATTAACTTATTCTTAAATTAAGATGTTGGAAACATTAAAAAAGGAATTACAAGAATTGGCAGATGCAAAACAAGTAAAGACACTTCAAAGATTTTTCAAGACAGGAAAGGGAGAATATGGGGAAGGAGATGTTTTTCTTGGAATTAAAGTGCCCATTCAAAGAAATATTGCAAAAAAATATACAAATTTATTATTTAATGATTTACAGAATTTATTGAACAGCAAAATACATGAACATAGAATGGTTGCATTAATAATTCTTGTAAATAAATATAAAAAATTAAAAGAGAATAAATTAAAACAAAGGGAAATTTTTGAATTTTATCTCAAAAACACTTCAAGAATAAATAATTGGGATTTGGTTGACTTTTCTGCCCCCCACATTGTAGGAAATTTTTCAAGTATAGAGGGAACAGAAATACTCAAATTCTTAGCTAACTCAAAAGAGATATGGGAAAGAAGAATCGCAATTTTATCCACTCATGCTTTTATCAAAAAAAGGATATTTGGAGAGACTCTTTCAATTGCAGATATTTTGATTAATGATGAACATGACTTGATTCACAAAGCAGTCGGCTGGATGTTGAGAGAAGTCGGAAAAAGAAACCAAGGGGTTTTAGAAATTTTCTTAAAAGAGAGATATAAAGATATGCCAAGAACAATGTTAAGATATGCTATTGAAAGGTTTCCTGAAGAAAAAAGAAAAGCTTATTTGAAAGGGGAAGCATAATTAATCTTTTAAAGAAGTGATTTTTAGAGTTTTTATGGATATTGAAAAAATTAAATCAGAAAAGACAATTCAGGAATTGCTTGAATTTGGAATTATAAATATAGATAAGCCTTCAGGGCCAACAAGCTTCAGTGTCTCTGAGTATGTATGCAAAGGATTAGGATTAAGAAAAACATCTCATTTTGGAACTTTGGATCCTAAAGTTACAGGAGTTTTGCCTATTGCCTTGAATAGGGCTTGCAAATTAACAGGTTATTTCTTAGGGGAAGATAAAGAATATGTTGGAGTTATGAGAATACATGAAGATATTGAATTGGATAAAATAAGAGAAGTGATTAAGGAAAAATTTGTTGGAAAAATAACTCAAATGCCTCCAGTAAAGTCACGAGTCAAAAGACAAGATAGAGAAAGAGAAATTTACTTTTTTGAATTATTTGAAAAAAATAAACAAGACATCTTATTTAGAGTTAAATGTGAAGGTGGAACATACATAAGAAAATTAATTGATGATTTGGGCAAAGAAATGGGAATTGGAGCACATATGCTTGAATTAAGAAGAACAAATGCGGGAATATTTAATGAAGTAGATAAAGAATATCCTTCTGTTAAATTATATGATTTTGAAAAAGCAGTTTATGAATATGAAAGAGGGAATGACAAACCACTAAGAAAAATTATAATTCCTGGGGAAGTTGTTTCAAAAGTTTATCCTGCCTTAGAAATTAGAGATGACAATTTGAGACAAATTCTTACTGGAAAACCTGTTTATAAAAAAGATGTATTGAAAGATGAAGGATGGAAAGTGGAATCAACTGTAAGCTGTTTTTGTAAGAATAAGTTTATTGGAATGTATAAAATGTTCAGAGGAAAGGAAATATTCGCAAGACCGGAATTTGTGATGCAAGAGATGAGAAGTAAATTATAAAAAAGAGGAATTCTTTCTTTTTAGATGGAATTAATTTTTATTAATTTTATAAAAGTTGCTGCAACAATAATGGGAATTGTAATGTCTTTGGGGTATTTCCCCCAGGCATATAAAGTTTACAAGAATAAATCTTCCAAAGATATCTCTTTATTGGCTTTTGTAATCTTTAGTTTAGGCACTCTAACATGGTTTATTTATGGATTAGCACTGAGAGATATTCCAATCATATTGGGTTTTGTTTTGGGAGTAATTGGGTCTTGGTTAGTTTTAATATTATCACTAATTTATAGGATGAAAAAACGATAAACTTATAAATTTTATTTCCTTAAAACGAGAATGAAAGAAGAAAAAATTAAATGGAGCATAAGAGAAAAACTCAATTTATTTACTGGAATATTTTTAATAGTTAGTGGGATGATTTTATCAAAACCTTCTATTAGTGGTTTTTCAATATTTGGTGGGAATACTCCTCTTCCAAATATACTGTCGATTGCATTGATAGTGATAGGAATTTCTGAATTATTTATTTTCTTTAAAAAAATGGAATCAAAATGAGACATCTTGTCTACTTTTCCAGCTCAGCTACAACTTCAGGAAAAGCCCTCTCGGGTGGAAACCTTATGAAAGCTGGACGAATGGACATTGCAATCCACAGCTTTATTCAAGGGGTTTTTCTCTCGCATGATTTTAGAAAAGATGTTAAATTTCATTTTATATTCTATGGACAACCTGACCCTCCAAAACACATAGAAATACAAATAAATGATGAAACAGAAATATCAAAAAAAGATGTTGGTAATCTAATTAAGAAAATCTTGTATAAATACAAAAAAGGTGAGAAGACAGAAGTTTTTCCAGGATGTTTTATAGAAAAAAAGAGCTTTCTTAAAGTTATTGAAGAGTTAATGAATAGGGGGAATGAAATTTTTATTCTTGATAAAAAAGGAGAGGACATAAGGAATGTAAAAATTTCAAAAAATTGCGCTTTTATTTTTGGAGACCATGAGGGACTTCCTCAAAAAGAAATGAAACGTTTGAAAAAAAGTATTAATTTAATATCAATAGGACCAAAAATGTATTTTGCTTCTCAAACTATTGCTGTTGTTAATAATGAACTGGATTATAGGGGAATATAATTGGGGAAATCTTTAATAATATACTTCAATTTATGGGTGTATGAAAAAATCTGTAAGAATGTATATTGATGGAATAGTGCAGGATGTTTTTTTTAGGGGATTTATAAAAGAAAATGCAGAGAGGCATAATATTAAAGGATTTGTGAGAAATCTTGAGGATGGACGTGTGGAAATTTTTCTTGAGGGAAATAATGAAGATGTGAACAAAGTTATAGAATTATGCAAAAAAGGTCCTAAACACTCTCAAATAAAAGGTATAGAAATGAGGCCTGAACGATTTCAGGATTTTAAAACATTCAAGATATTGCATATATAAATTTCTATTAATAAGTTAATTATTATTTAAAGAAAATTCCGAAATGTTCTTCATCATCATGCCAGACTTCTTCAAGTTTTTTATAGGAAAAATCTTTATGGATTCCATCAAAAGAGTCATAATAATATAATTTTCCAATCAAATTATTATATCCATATGCAACCACATAATGTCCAAATTCTAAAGTGTTCTTCCAGTTTCCATTTCTAATCTTTCTATTTGGCCATGCTTGAATTGATAAAACCGCAAGATTTTCATTTCTTATTGAATTGATTAATTCAGAAATTGAAGAATTATATTTTGATTCATAACTTAAATTAAATTTATTTGCAATCTTAATCATCCCTTCTAAAGAAGTTCCGGATTTCTTTGATGTATTCCCAATTTTAATTAAAGATTCTTCAGGGATATTCAATCCTGTATAATAAAAAATAATATGTCTCATACAATTTGGACCACATGAACCCTCATGATTTTGTTTACGTAAAGAAGGTTTTTTATGTAAAACTGGAAAATCTAATTTTTTTATCATTTTATGTTTAAAGGAAAATATTTAAGTTCAGTTATAAATATTATTATTATGATATATACAAACTCAGATGGGGGTGCACGTGGTAATCCGGGACCGGGGGCAGTTGCAGCCATTGTAAGAAAAGATGGAGAAATACTCACTAAGTCAAGTAAATTTATAGGTCAAATAGTTACAAATAATGTTGCAGAATATGAAGGATTAATTCATGCCCTTGAATTGGCTTCAAAAGTAACAAAAGATGAAATAACTTGCTTCTTAGATTCTGAATTAGTTGTGAAACAACTTCTTGGGGAATATAAGGTAAGAAATCACAATATACTTCCTTTATTCCTTAAAGTTCAAAAATTACAAGAAAAATTTAAGAATATAAAATACAAGCATGTTTCACGAGAGGACAACTTCCAGATAATTGTTGATGAATTGCTTAATGAAGAGTTGGATAATCAGGGATATAAAAGGAAATTTCCTTATAAAAGAAGATGAAGTATAATAAATTAGTAAGAGATAAAATACCTGAAGTAATTAAAGAAAATGGATCAAATCCAGTTATTCACATAGCTAATGAAGAAGAATATTGGGAGAAGCTTAAAGAAAAATTAAGTGAAGAAGTTGATGAATTTTTAAAAGAAAATAATGAAGAGGAAATTTCAGATATCTTAGAAGTAATTGATGCTATTTGTAAATTTAAGAAATTTGATAAAAAAAAGATTGATGAAATCAAAAAACAAAAAGCTGAAAAAAGAGGAAGAATTGACAATAAAATAATTTTAGATGAAGTTAATGATTAAATATAAAAACCAAACTTCTTTTCATTAAACATGGGGCGCGAGGAACAGATAATAAATGAACGATTGAGAAAAATTGAAGAACTTAAAAAAGAAGGAATAAATCCTTATCCTAATAAATATAATAAAAAACAAACTTGCTTGGAATGTTCGAAGCTAAAGATAGGAAGTAAAGTTAAAACTGCTGGAAGATTGATGACAAAAAGGGATTTGGGGAAGATTGCTTTTTGTGTTCTTAAAGATGGAACTGGAAAAATACAAATTGTTCTTCAGGAAAAAGAAACCCCTGAAAAAATAAGGGAATTTTTTAAAAAATATGTTGATTCT
>Ga0265595_1002872_pt1 | contig 11150 bp, 8 predicted proteins | sample saktaG_15_FD_190148 | JGI IMG/M metagenome (GOLD analysis project Ga0265595, IMG submission 190148) | Saline water microbial communities from Sakinaw Lake, British Columbia, Canada - sak_2013_06_06_50m | ecosystem: Environmental > Aquatic > Non-marine Saline and Alkaline > Saline ... | reverse complement strand
TGATGCTTAATTATGAGTTTCCGCAAAAACCAAAAGATTTATAAACTGTATAATCATCCTTATACTAATTTAAATTATACAAAAGGTCAAAATGGAATTTAATGATAGAAAAAACGAAACCAAAGAGGTAACAGAGCTATTAAACAGCAAAAAGTTTGAATTTATAATAATTTACGGAAGAAGAAGAGTCGGAAAAACAGAATTGATTCTCCACACGTCAAAAAATAAAAAAGCAGTATATTATCTATGTGTTGGTGAAAATAATACTGAACGGTTTTATAATTCTTGTCTGGAATTTGATGAGAATGTTAAAAATTTAAGAAAAGATTTTGAGGTTTTATTAGACTACTTGAAAGACAAGGCGGAAGTAGTGATAATTGATGAATTTCAGAACCTAATCAAAGAGGATAAAAATATACTAAATCTTTTGCAGTCAGTTATAGATACTAAGCTTAAAAATTCTAAATTAAAGCTTATTCTCTTAGGGTCATCTGTTTCAATGATGACTTCAAAAGTTTTAGACTATCAAAGCCCGTTATACGGAAGAAGAACATCTTCAATGAAACTGAAACCCGTTACTTTTTTTGATTTAAAAGATTTTTTTCCCAATAGAAAAATAGAAGAGCTTGTTGAAATTTATAGTTTTGCAGATGGTATCCCATACTATCTTATCCGGATAGATATGCCATTTTGGAAATTTCTGGAAAAAGAAACAACAGAGGGTAAAAGCTTTCTTAAAGATGAAATAGACTTTTTGATGAAATATGAGTTTGATAACTCAAGCACTTATAAACTAATACTTGAAGCAATAGCTCAGGGAAATACCAAACTTGGAGAAATTAAAACTTTTATTAAAGTTTCCAGAACTGATTTAAGCCCATATCTGAAAAATTTAATTGAAGTGGACTTGATAAAAAGAGAAGTCCCATTGACTGAAAACATTAAATCCAGAAATGGAAGGTACTACCTGAAGGACAATTTTTTAAAATTTTGGTTTAAATATATTTATCCTAATTTAAGCAGCATAGAATCAAGAGCATTTAATCTGGAAACAATAAAAAATAATTATTCAGAATATCTCGGTAGTATATTTGAGGAAATATGTAAGCAGTATCTGATAAAAACTAAATTTTTTGAATTTATTAATCTTGGAAAATGGTGGTTTAAGGGAACTGAGATAGACATTTTAGCATTAAATGAATTTAAGAAAGAAGCATTATTTGGAGAGTGCAAATGGAAAGAAAAGGTTAATTCTTTAAAAATTTTGAATAAGCTCGAAGAAAAAACAAAATTTGTCGATTGGCATAATAAAGAAAGGGAAGAATTATTTGTAGTATTCGCCAAATCATTTTCCAAAAAAGTTTCAGAATTCAATGGAAAAAAGGTTTATTGCTTTGATCTAAAAGATATAGAAAAGGAGTTAAAGTGAAATGTTTAATTATGAGTTTCCTCTGTTGGGTGGCAGGAATCTTTGTTACAAGATTTAAACGTAAGCATTACATACCAGTCCCTGCCCAAAAGATTCTTAAATTAATTAAAGAGAATCCACGAATTACAAGAAATGGACTGGCTAAAGCTCATTACCAGATGGAGTAAAATACCATCTTAATAACTTAAGGCATCCTAAAACGTGTTGGTGGAAGAAAATAAGGGTATTGGGAAGTCATAAAATGAAAATAGTTAATGTTGTCAAAACAATGGGTGAATGGGCTGAAAAGTTTCCTGAGGAAGCGCCTAAGAAGAAAAAACAGCTGGGATTTCCGAAACATTTAAAAAGTTTATAAAATAAACTAAATAAAACAAAATAAAACAAAACATTTAAATATAAGTTTATAAAATTATATTGAGTAGAAATACTCAAATTAGTATCAAAATCAGTAAAAATCAGTATCAAAAACAATATTTAAAAAAAAGAGGGATGGAATTTCTGAATTCTTTCCTGTATTATTTAAGCAAATTTGAAGAAAAAAAACATGAGGTGTAGTTGATGATGAAAGACAATTTTTTTAAGAAAGCCGCATTTATGAAAAACAAAACACTTTTTCTTTCCCTGATGATTGTTCTGGTTGCAGCGGGCGTATGGTTCGTTCTTGCTGTGGATTTGAGTGGTGTAACAATGGTCACTCCAGAAAATGATGCAAACATCAGCGGAACCTATGTTTTTAATGCAACAGTCATAGGATATGCACACAATGTTACATTCTACTACAACAGCTCTGAAACTTGGGTAGAGATTTGTAGTAATGGCACCTCAGGAGAAGATATCAACTTTTCATGCTCAATTGATACTAACGTGATTCCTAATGCTACAGGTTATATTATTAATGCAACTGCCTATAATGCCACAGGTGCTAATGTTAATTCAACTAGCATTACCACCACTGGAATAACCTTTGATAATGCTGCACCAACTGTTTCTGAAATAACAAGCACAAATGATACATGGAGAACAACCCTTAATTTTACCATTGCAATCAATGGCTCTGATGTAATAGATTCTTTATTGGGTATTAATGTTTATGTAAACGGCACATCTAATGTAACAGCTACAAATAATGTTACAAACGCAGGCACTGATGTAACCTTAACAGGATTATTGGATAATTCAACATACTTATTAATACTGGAAGTAACAGATGATTCTGGCAATAAAAAGAATTCATCTGAGTTCATTCTAAAATATGATACAGCTAAACCTTATTCATCCAGTCTTTATCCTACAGATGCTTCTTATGTAAATGATGCTACACCTTTAATATATGCCTTGGTTTCAGACCCTGGCTCAGGTGTTGTTAATTCAACTACCAATATTGTTATGAAACAGGATGGCAATCCTGTTACTAAAACTGTGGTAGGAAGTTTATACCAGGTTAATGTTTCTTATACAGTATCCTCTGCTATTACTGAGGGAGTGAATACAACTATAACACTAGATGCAAATGACACTGCAGACAATTCAATGACCCAGGCATCATGGTGGTTTGTTATTGATTTAACTAATCCGGCGGTTACTGGTTTTGGAACAAATGATACTGACTACAATGTAACCAACTCTACATCATTGAATTTCAGTGTTACTGTTACTGATACCGGCGGAGCTGGTGTTAGCACAGTTACAATGAACGGCACAACCTTGACATCAGGCGCTGGCAATACATGGTACACTGAAAATACTACTGCACAGTTTGATTGCGGGGCAGATGATGATTGTGTGTTTGGAATCACTGTAACAGATGCAGCTGGAAATACCAATACTACTGAAACATTGACTCTGAAAATTGACAACATTAATCCTGCTGTGACAAGCTTTGCAGTTAATGATACTGATTATAATGTTACAAGCACAGCTTACCTTAACTTCAGTGTTACTGTTGCTGATGATGGAGCTGGTGTAAGCACTGTAACAATGAACGGCACAACTTTAACACATGATGGTAATAGTTGGTACACTGTTAACCAGACAGATGACTTTACTGGTGCTCCAATAGATGGCTCCTGTGAATTCCTTATCACTGCAACAGACAATGCTGGCAATACCAATACTACAGAAACCATAACAATAAAAATTGATGATGTCAATCCAGTTGTAACAAGCTTTGCAATTAATGATAGTGATTATAATGTTACAAGCACAGTTTACCTTAACTTCAGTGTTACTGTTACTGATAGTAATATAAGCACTGTCATAATGAACGGCACAAGCTTAACACAGGCTGGAACTACATGGTACACTGTTAACACGACAGCTAACTTTAGTGCTCCAACAGATGGCTCCTGTGAATTCCTTATCACTGCAACAGATCTTATTGGCAATGAGAATGCTACAGAAACCATAACAATAAAAATTGATGATGTAAATCCTCTTGTAACAGAATTTAAGGTTAATCATACTAATTATAATGTAACCAACTCTACATCATTAAACTTTAGCGTTACTGTTACTGATGCAACTGCTGGTGTAAGCACTGTCACAATGAATGGCACAACCTTAACACAAGCTGGAACTACATGGTACACTGAAAATACTACTGCAGATTTTACTTGTGGAGCAGATGGGGATTGTATTTTCCTGATAACTGCAACAGATTATGCTGGTAATGAGAATGCCACAGAGATCATTACTCTGAAATTAGATAATGTTAATCCAGTAGTTTCTATTAGTTATCCAACTGCCAGCCAGAATATCAGCTCTACAATACTTTGGGTTAATGGAACTGCTTCAGACACAAATAACGTTACAAATGCTAACATAACAATTAATGACAGCAGCTGGGGAACTAATCTAGGCACTTACGCAAATTGGGCTTTCCAAAATATTACAGCAATCTCAGACGGAGATTATTCAATAAAGATTACAGCAAATGACTCTGCGGGCAATCTAAATAATACAGAGACAGTAACATTTACTGTTGATAACGCAGCACCAACAGCTTCTGCTTGGGTTCCTACAAATGAATCTTATTCAAATTCTGGATCACCAACCATAAGTGTTAATATATCAGACAGTATATCCGGTGTTTTAAACAGCTCAGTTACAATGGAAATTAGTAATACAGGAGGAGGATGGGTTGATGTAACTGGTTCTTCTACCAGATTAGGAAGTAAATCAGAAATTAAGATAACATTTTCAAGCGGCAGTTATTCTAATGGAGCTAATCTTAGCATAAGGGTAAATGCAGATGACTATGCAGGAAATTCAATGGCTCAAACACAATGGTGGTTTGTAATAGATTTAGTTAATCCTGCTGTTACTCTTTTTGCAACAAATGATACTAACTACAATGTAACCAACACTACATCATTGAATTTCAGTGTTACCGTCGCTGATTCAACTGCTGGTGTAAGTACTGTCACAATGAACGGCACAACCTTAACTCAGATTGTTTCTACTGGTGTTTGGTACACTGAAAATACTACTGCAGATTTTGATTGCGGAGCAGATGGAGATTGTGTGTTTGGAATCACTGCAACAGATGCAGCTGGTAATACCAATACTACTGAAACATTAACTCTGAAAATTGACAACATTAATCCTGTTGTAACAGGATTTAGGGTTAATGATACTAGTTCTGATAATATAACAAGAAGTGATGTTTACCTGAACTTCAGCGTTACTGTTAGTGATGCAACTGCTGATGTAAACACTGTAACAATGAACGGCACAACCTTAACACAGGGTGGAACTACATGGTACACTGTTAATAAGACCAGTGAAATTACTGGCTGTACTTTAGTAACAGATGGAGCATGCACTTTCCTTATTACTGCAACTGACCATGCTGGCAATGCTAATAGCACAGAAACCATGACAATAACAATAGATGATGTAAATCCTCCTGTAACAAACTTTGCAGTTAATGATACTAACTATAATGTAACCAACTCTACATCATTGAATTTCAGTGTTACTATTACTGGTACTGGCGGAGCTGGTGTAAGCACTGTCACAATGAACGGCACAACCTTAACACAGGCTGGAACTACATGGTACACTGAAAATACTACTGCACATTTTGATTGCGGAGCAGATGGAGATTGTGTGTTTGGAATCACTGCAACAGATAATGTTTCTAATGTAAATGATACAGAAATAATAACTTTGTTAGTGGATAATATCAATCCTGCTGTTACTCTTTTTGCCACAAATGATACTGATAATATAGTACGAAGTGCTGATTACCTTAACTTTAGTGTTACTGTTATTGATGCAACTGCTAATGTCAGCACTGTTACAATGAATGACACAACCTTAGAGTGGATTACAGGAACTGATGTCTGGTACACTGTTAACCAAACAGATGAATTTACTGGCTGTACTTCAACAGGAGCATGCACTTTCCTAATTACTGCAACTGACCATTCTGGCAATGTTAATAATACTGAAATATTGACAATAACTATTGATGATGATAATCCAGGTGTTTTCAGCTTTGATACAAATGATACTGATAATATAGTGCGAAGTGCTGATTACCTGAACTTCAGTGTTACTGCTAATGATACTGGCGGAGGTTCTGTAGACACTGTCACAATAAATGGAACAAGCCTAAGCCAGATTACAGGAACTGATGTTTGGTACAATATTAACCAGACAGATAACTGGACTGGCTGTACTTCAACAGGAGCATGCACTTTCCTAATTACTGCAACTGACAATGTTTCTAATGTAAATGCCACAGAAACCCTGACAATCACAATAGATGATGATAATCCAGGTGTTTTCAGCTTTGGTATAAATGACAGTGACTATAATGTTACAAGCACAGTTTACCTTAACTTTAGTGTTACTGTTAATGATACTGGCGGAGGCTCTGTAAGCACTGTTACAATGAATGGCACAACCTTAACACATGCTGGCGATACATGGTATACTGTTAACAGGACAGTTGATTGGGATGACTGTACAACAAATGGACTTTGTGTATTTGGAATCACTGCAACAGATAATGTTTCTAATGTGAATAACACAGAAACAATAATACTAATGATTGATACTACAGCACCAACAATATCATTAATCTCGCCAGGGGGTGGTGATTGGACAAGTGATAATACAACAGACTTTACCTTTACAGCAACTGACACTCTAAGCTCTGTCTTAAGCTGTATATTATATGCTGATGGTACTAATGTTGGCTCTAACTCATCTGTTGCAAATAATACACTTACAACCATTACCTCAACATCAGAGCTTGATGAGGGAGCAATAGACTGGACTGTTAATTGTACTGATGGAGCAGGAAATGAGGGAACAGCAACAGAAAGAACAGTAAAGATTGATGTTACACCACCAACATTCACTGTTTCACAGCCAAGCCTTAACCAGAATGTAAACTCAAGTGCTTTAACAATCTTGAGCAGTGCAGCAAATGATGGCACTGGCTCAAAGTTTACTGGAGTAACATCATGTGCAGTAGAATTCACTGATAATAATGGAGTATCAACTGAAAGAATAAGTCCCGGAACAATTAGCTTTAATGGAACACACTGTACTGGGGAATCTACAATACAAAACACTGCTGCAAATGGAAATGGAACTTTAACGCTTAAACTTCTTGACCATGCTGGAAATGAGGGTTCAGCAACTCAATATATTGATTACACAGAGACTGATCCAACAGCACCAACAATTAATAAAATTGAATTAAACGGAACACAGTTCACAGCAGGGTCTTCAATATTTGTAACTGTTAATGCAACTGACAATACAGCTGTAAGTTCTGTGACAGCTGATGGTGTTGCTTTGACTCAATATGGTGATATTTGGAATGGCACTGTTACAGCTGCTTCAGGCATAGGTTCCCATGCAGTTATTATAGTAGCAACAGATACTGTTGGCAAGATAGATACTCAATCTGTTAGTTATGAAGTTGTAGCAGTAGCAGACACAACACCACCAGGACAAGTAACTGGCTTAACAAGTTTAGTTTGGACTGGAGGTATAAATAGAAATATTATGGTTAATTGGACTGCAAATACTGAATCAGATTTAGATTATTATAGAGTATATATAAATGATGTAATTGTTGGACCAACAACAAAAATAAATGAATACACTTACCCAGCACCATATGATGGAACATGGACTGTAAATGTAAGTGCTGTAGATACTTCAGGAAATGAAGGTACTCCATCTACATCAGTAAGTGTAACAATAGATGCATCAGGGCAATCAATAACAGCAGCAACAACATCACCGGTAAAAGATTCAAGTGGAACAATAACAGATAACACTCCATTGCTATTAGTGAATACAAGCGTGGAAGGATACTGTAAATATGATACTTCTAGTAAATCATTTGCAACCATGGCAAACACAATGAATGGTGCAACAACAGAGCATAATATTACATTGTCTGCTTTACAAGATGCTTCATCATATGGGTATTATATAAGATGTAATGACACTTATGGTACTGCAATGACATCCTCTGAACCAATAACATTTAACTTAGATACAAGAAGCTTGTATAACATAACAAGACCATATGATATGTATAATTATTGGTTAACAAATAAATGGTGGGATTTCACACTTAAAAAATTGGTCTTAGATAATTCAAGTCTGACAAATTATAATGTGGCTACAGTGCTTGCTTCAGTTGAAGGAAATTATAATATGATTTATGCATGGAACACAACCCATTTTACATCATATGTTCCGGGAAGAGCAGTTAATGATCTTGTAACTTTCAATGTTTCAAATGTACCAGTTGATTACACTATTTACACAAATACTACTGACAGACTGGAGATTAACTAAATCTTTTTTATTTTTTTAAAATTTTGAGGGATAAAACATGAAAAAGAATAATTATACAATGATTTTAATCACTTTTGTGATTAGTTTTTTATTGGTTTCTGTTGCTAATGCAGAGGAAACAACACCATCACAAGGAGACTGGTGGGGCAATGTTTTTGTAGATAGTGCGCAGGTTAATGACACATCTGTTGTTGAAGCTTTCAGGTCAAGTGATACTGATTTTACAAGCCCATTTGCTTCAAGTGTTGTTGGGGCAATAAACGCCAGTTATTATCTGATTCATGTTAATGATCCTGCTGGTGAGCAGATTTATTTTAAGGTTGATGGCGTTAATGCATCTGCTTTACAAACTTGGAGCGTTGGCAACCATGACATGCTTAATTTATCAATGAGCAAATTAGCTAGTGGTGCAACATGTACATATGCCAATGCATGCAATACAACTTATTGTTGTGATACCAGCAGTTATACTAATTGTAATGGTGACTGCACAGGAACATGTTCAAACTCTTGTACTGCACCTACAACAACTGGTGGAGGAGGCGGAGGTGGGACAACAGCTTTAACTACTGTTATTCCATTTACAACACAAGGAATTACTATTTCATTAGCTAAAAATAGTATTGCAAAGTTTATCTTTGATAGTGCCTATCATACTATAAAGGTCATAAAGGTTGGGGCCGATTATGTTATTTTGGAGATTGCATCAGACCCTGTTACAGTAACACTAAATCTTCTTGAATCTAAAAAGCTTGACCTGAATAATGACAATTACTATGACTTATATATCAAATTAAACGAAATAAAGAGCAGCAAGGCCTATCTGGAAGTAAAATACATCCATGAGATTATAACACCTGTTGTGATTCCTCCTGCTGAAGAAGAGGAAGAAGAAGAGGTGCCAGAGGAAGAACCAGAAGAAACACCAGTAGAAGAGCCAGAGGAAGAAGTTCCTCCAGTAAAGCCTATAGAAAAACCTCCTGCAAAACTTACAGGGTTATGGGTTTTAATAGTGATTATAGCTATAGGATTAATAGCTTACTTAATCTATAAGAAGAAAAAAGAATATTGATTTTTTTATCTTTCTGATATACTCTTGACCTTATTAACAAACAGGATTGTTTTTACTTTTAGCATTTGAGCTTCGCTCTTGCTAACAAAAAGTTTTTATAGGAAAAGTATTTATACTTTAAATAAATTAAAAGAAAAGGAACTAAAATGGCTGATTTATCTGCATTGTTTTTTAAAGCTTATTCACATTTACCAGCAGATGAAAGAACCCAGGTAATTGTAATAATTGATGGTAAACCTTATACGTGGGATAGAGCATATGATGAAATAAAAGCTAAAACAGAACTAAGGAAAAAATTTTTGAATAGGATGGAAGAATTAGGGATATTACATGAGAAAAAATAATAATACAGGAAGAATAAGGGAAGGAATTAAAGAAATTGTTATAGAAAGACTACTAACATTAAATAAAGATTCTAAAATTTTATTAATGGGCTTTAATAAACCTCTTTCTGTTAAAGATATGTTAGATGAAGTAAAAAGAGATACTCCATTTGGTAAAAAAATTGTAGAAGTTCAGTTTAAGTATATACAAATGTTAGCTAATGGGGAAATTTAAATATGCAAAAATCAATTTTGTTTACCCGTCCAAGCCATGATCAAGCAACCGCTTGTTTACACTATTTCTCAGGGAAGTTAATAGAAGAAATTAAAGGGGTTGGAGAGTATAGCATAATAAATCTTGAAAGACACAAGGCTACTAGAGAAATTTTTGAAAAAAGTATGACTAAATCTAAGCCCAGGCTTGTTGTTTTAAACGGTCACGGATTTAAACAAGGGGTATGCGGTCAAGATAAAAAAATAATTCTTGATAAAGATAATATAAATTTATTAGATTCAAAAATAATTTATGCAGTTGCATGTGATTCATCTGAAGAATTGGGAGAAATTGCAACTGCCAAAGGTAATGCTGATGCCTATGTTGGTTATGAAGCTCATTTTATGGTTGTCACAGATCCGAGCAGATCCTCAACTCCATCTAAAGATAAAAATATTAAGATTTTTATAAAACCCTACGCAACTATGGTTCTATCATTGATATCCGGATTGAGTGTAGAAAAGGCTATTAACCATACTAAAGACACCCTTAGGGGATTGATTAGGGAGTATGGTGTTTACGGCATTAGTGATAAATATGGTGATGCACCATTAATAAGGTTTGCTCTTTATTGGGACCTTACTTTTTTGAAAGGATATGGGGATTTGTCTTCTATAGTTTAAACTATTTGCCTTTGATAGTGCCTATCACACTATAAAAGTCATAAAGGTTGGGGCCGATTATGTTACTTTAGAGATTGCATCAGACCCTGTTACAATAACACTAAATCTTCTTGAGTCCAGAAAGCTTGACCTGAATAATGACAATTACTATGACTTATATGTCAAGCTGAATGAGATAAAGAGCAGCAAGGCTGATCTGGAAGTAAAATATATTCATGAAATTATAACACCTGTTGTAACTCCTCCTGCTAAAGAAGAAGAGGAAGAACAGCCAGAAGAAGTTCCAGAAGAGACTCCAGAAGAAGAACCAAAGGAAGAAGTGCCTCCAGAAGAGAAAGAGATTCTTACTGCAAAGACAAAAACAGCAATAATAATAGTCTTGGTAATAGCACTTCTAGCATTAGTAGGTTTGTTAGTCTACAGGAGAAAAAAGGGATATTAATCTTTTTTTATCTAAATTTTTAGAATAATAGTCTTATAACCCTAACTCTTCGTCAATATTCTTTGCTATTTCTTTAAGGTCACTGCATGCCCTTTTGATATCTTTTTCTATTTCATCAACAAGCACTTTTAGGTTCTCAACTCTTAGGATATA
>Ga0265595_1002868_pt1 | contig 11166 bp, 7 predicted proteins | sample saktaG_15_FD_190148 | JGI IMG/M metagenome (GOLD analysis project Ga0265595, IMG submission 190148) | Saline water microbial communities from Sakinaw Lake, British Columbia, Canada - sak_2013_06_06_50m | ecosystem: Environmental > Aquatic > Non-marine Saline and Alkaline > Saline ... | reverse complement strand
CCGCGCCATCATGCGCGCGATCAGGGACGTTTACGGTGTCGAAGGCGAGCTCGGGGACTACACTTTTCACGGCCGCACCGACCCCGGCATCGTCCGTGACCTCGCCGGCCTGTGGGGCGCCGGGAACGTGGAGGCGATCGTCCGCGATTACGAGGCCGAGACGCAGCCGCGGGTCGTGCACGACCTGGCCGAGCGTCTCGGCACGCCGGACGATCTGATCGATGACCTGGTCGACCGCTGCATCGCGCGCTACGTCGAGCTCCTCTCCGCCGAGATCACCGACGGGAGGGTGGAGGTGCTCCCCGGCATCAAGGAGCTGGTCACCGCTCTCGCGGCCGATCGCCGCGCGCTCCTCGGTCTGCTGACGGGCAACGTGGAAGAAGGCGCCCGCGTGAAGCTCACGCCCACGGGCCTCTACCCGTTGTTCAAGCTGGGCGCGTACGGCTCCGACTCCGCCTATCGCACCGAGTTGCCGGCGGTCGCCGTCGCTCGCGCCGAGCGCCTCAGCGGGCGTGCGTTCGCGGGCAAGGACGTCGTCGTGATCGGCGACACGCCGGCCGACGTCGAGTGCGGCGCCTCGCTCGGCGTGAAGGCCATCGCCGTCGCCACCGGCAAGCACGGCGTCGACGAGCTCGCGACGTACGCGCCCGACCACGTCTTCGCCGACTTCTCGGACTGGCGCGCCGCCTACGAGGCGATCCTGGCCTGACGCTCGCCGTCCGCTGGTCCCGAACCGTCGGCTGACGAAAGACTCGCCCCGGTCTGACTGCCGTCTCAGGAGGCGCTTGCCGCTCCCTCACGCGTTTCCCACATGCCCCCGTGAAGCTGAGACCGTCTGGCCGCCTGACTGCGGCCTTCGGCTTCAGGTACGCGGAAGAGGGCGGAGCGGAGATGATGGAGTACCACCGGGGAGCGATGGACTGGGAGTGGCGGCTGGTCGCATCCGACAGGGAGCGGCGGCGCGCCGTGGAGAAGGGCCGGCGCCGCCGCAGGCGGCGGCTCCTGCTCGGCAGCCTTCTTCTTGCCGTCGCGCTCTCCAGTGCAGTGCTGGCGGCGACGGCCCTGTCCCTGCCGACGCCGTACGCTCGCGCCGCCCTGGCTGCCGTCGCCGGGGATCTCAGGGGCGCCGTCTCTGTCGAGGCGTCCAGGAGCGACAACGAAGTGGTGTCGGATGCGGCAGGCACCGTCGGCGCGACCAGCGCGACCTGGGCGACCGGGACGTCGGGGGCCTACTCGCACGTGGTCGACGGAGCCCTCATCTCCACGGGGACCGTGTCTCTCACGGACGTCAGCCTTCTCGGGGGCCTCGTCACGGCGAAATCGATCGACCTGGTGGCGAACGCCGCCGCGACACGGGACGCGGTCTCCGGCGGCGTGGACGTCTCGCGCGTCGAGGGTCTGCGTGTCGATGGCCGGGACGTTGCCATGAGCGAGCTTCCGATGATCATCCAGGGCGTGGGCACGCTCGGGGCGCTGGAGCGTCGCGTGACCGAGGAGGGCGGCGTTCTCGAGGCGGAGGTGATCGGGCTTCGTCTGCGCCTCAGCGATGGCTGGCGGGGCATGCCGGAAGGAGCCGAGATCGTGGTCGCCGTGGCGGCCGCCTGCGCCGACAAGGCGACGGCGAACAGGCTGCTGCCACGGTCACTTCCTCAGCCCGCCCAGGGTGGTAGCGCCGGCGGATCGTCCGGCGGTACACCCGACGATTCCTCCGACGGCTCCTCAGGTGAGTCGTCCGGCGGATCGGCCGGCGGCGGCTCCGGCGGGTACGGCGGGACGTCCGCCGGGTCGTTCGAAGCCGAGTCGTTCAGGCCGGGCCGGATGCCGGCGCCCGGCAAGGCGACCCCCGGTCTTCTCTCGTTTCCCGGCGCGGTCTTCCCGGTCGCCGGCAAGGTCTGGTACGGGAACGACTTCGCCGTCGTGCGCCCTCCAGGCGTTCGCCATGGGGCCTGTGACGTCTTTGCTCGCAAAGGCACGCCGGTGCTCGCCGTGCAGTCGGGCGTGGTGACGGAGATACGCTACCGCAGTCTCGGCGGCAACTCCTTCCACCTCACCAACGAACGCGGCGACTACTTCTACTACGCGCATCTGCTGCGCTACGCGGGCGGGATCGAGGAAGGGACCCCCGTGACGGCCGGACAAGTGATCGGGTACGTAGGCAATACGGGGAATGCCGTCACGACGCCGCCGCACCTCCACTTCGAGATCCACCCGGACGGCGGCGAGCCCATCAACCCCTTTGCCTACCTCGAGCTCTGGCGTGGAGCCGCAACGGATCCGTCCGCAGCAGAGGCGGCCGGCGCCGACCTCGCCGGCGATGCGCCGCCGTCGCGCGAAAGCGCCGGAGTGACGTGGGCCGACAGCCAGGCTCGTCATGAGCGCGCGGTGACCGTCGCAGGGGCCGCGCCGCGCCCACTCACATCCCCGTCCGGCGACAGAGCGCTCGTGCCCGCGGCGCTCTCGTTCGGAGTGCTGGGCGGCCTCGCCGTCAGCGCCGTCCGTCGTCGCCGCACCGAATTCTGCGTGCTCGCCATGGACGCGGAAGACCTGCGTCGTTGTACCGACAGTGTGAACCAACGCAAAGGAGACCGATTCTGATGAGGACCCCAAGTGCCGCGACGCTGAGCAGAGCGCTGCTCCTTCTGGCCGCCGCCGCCGCTCTCTTCGTCGCAGTGGCGTCGCCGGCCGCCGCAGCGACTGCCCGCTGGGTGACCGGCGACATCCACAACCATACGTACCTGTCGGACGGCAGCAGCACGCAGGGTGACGTCGTGCGCAACGCGTTCTCCGTCTACGGCCTCGACTACCTGGCGAACTGCGATCACGGCGGCGTCTCGAAGAAGGATGCGAAGGGCCTCTCGTTCGAGGCGAACGTCCCGCGCTGGGTCACGCTCAGCAACCACTCGTTCCCCCTCGTTGCCGAGTACCGCGCGGCCTATCGCGAGCGTCGCATCATCCAGGGTATGGAGTGGAACGCGCCGACCCACGAGCATGTGAGCGTCGGGATCGTGGGCGCCGGCAACGAGCCCAAGGGCATCAGCGACTTCGAGTATCTGTTCGACGCCGCCGACCTGGACCTGAGCCGCGCCGGCGAAGGCACTAAGGCCGTCACCGACTCCAAGACCGGCGAGGTCTACGTTCCCGCCATGCCGTTCACCAAGTTCAACAGCACCCACGCCGACATGCTGACCGCTCTGGATTGGCTGCAGGAATCCTACGGTCTCGACAGCTACGCGATCGTCAACCACCCCTCGCGTCTCAACCTCTGGCGTGTCGGCGATTTCCGCGCCATGAACGACGCTGCGCCGGACGCGTGCTTCGGCTTTGAGGGGCTGCCCGGCCACCAGGCCAGCCACGCGCGCGGTGGCTACGGCAATTTGATCCAGGCGGACGGCACCACGACGACCGACCCGGCGCTCGCCGACCCCATCATGACGTCGCACGCCCGCACCTACGGCGGCGCCGACTGGATGACCGCCGCCGTCGGTGGCGTGTGGGATGCTCTGCTGGGTGAGGGTCGCAACTGGTGGGTCTTCAACAACAGCGACTATCACGTCCTCGACAAGTCGCACAAGGACGCGGCCGGCAACACCGTGGGCCTCGAGTACTTCGACTTCTGGCCCGGCCAGTACGCCAAGACGTTCACCCGCGTCAACGGCTTCACCACGGAGGGCATCGTGAACGGCATGCGCTCCGGCAACGCGTTCGTCGTCAACGGAGACCTCGTCAACGGCCTCAGGTTCACGGTGACGGACGCGAAACGGACGGCGACGATGGGCGGGACCCTGAGTACGACCGCGGGCAAGAGCCTGACCGTGCGGATCGCGGTGCGCTCCCCGAAGACCAATGAGAACTTCGACCGCGTGCGCCTGCATCACGTCGATGTGATCGCCGGTGACGTGACCGGCAGGATCCCGGCCGAGGTCGAAGGCGCCCCGAACCCCGCGTATGACCTGAGCGACACGAACCCAAGCGCCAGGGTCGTGAGGACCTTCTCCAAGACGAAGTGGAAGGTCGTGGGCGGCTGGATGACGATGAGCTTCAAGGTCAAGGCCACGAAGGATGTGTACTTCCGCCTGCGCGGCACGAACCTCGCGCAGGGCGCGACCAACCAGACCGACGCGCAGGGCAATCCCCTCATCGACGATCTGGACTACATCGACTATCCGAATCCCAAGACCGGCGGCCTGAACCCCGACGGCTCGTCCGATCTGATCCATGGGAACACGCCCGACAACGCCTGGGCCGACCTGTGGTTCTACGCCAACCCGGTCTTCGTCGACGTGAAGTGACGGAGGATCGATCCGGCCGGCGGTGCGATGCGCGCTCCGGCCGGCTTCAGCCGAAACGCTGCGCCGCGAGCGGCGCCAGGTCGATGCTCGGCCTGGCGCCGCCGGCCAGTTCGGCGACCAGGCGCCCTGTCACCGGCCCGAGGGACAGGCCGAGCATGCAGTGGCCGGTGGCCAGGATCACCCGACGCTGTCGCGGCAGGCGGCCGATCACCGGCAGGCCGTCCGGAGTGAGCGGACGGGGCCCGCGCCAGATCTGGCGGACCGGGCCGTCCGCCGGGATCCCCAGCATCCGCTCGGCGGCCCGGCGCAGACCGGCGACGCGCTGCGGCCTGATCCGCATGTCCCAACCCGACAGCTCGAGGGTGCTGCCCATCCGGAGGGCGTCGCCGAGCGGCGTGAGCACGCAGTGGGCGTCGCCCATGTACAGGGGCAGCTCCGGGAAGCCGGCCGGGCGCTCCACGTCGACGCTGTATCCCTTGGCCGGCTCGATGGGAAGCGGCAGGCCGAGCCGGCGCGTGAGCGCCGGCGTCCACGCGCCGGCGGCGATGACGACCTGATCGGCGAGGACCCCGCCGCGCGTCGTCACGACGCGCACGCCGCCGGGACCGGCCGGCTCAAGGGCGATCGCCTCGGCGCCGGCGTGGACGGAGGCGCCGGCAGCGGTCGCCAGTTCTGCCATCTCGCGGGTGAAGCGCAACGGGTCGAGGTGGCCGTCGTCCGGGAAGAAGAAGCCGCCGGCCACGGGCCCGCGCGCGCCGGGGAACGCGGCCCGGACCGCGGCGGCGTCCATGGACCGGGCGCGTACGCCGAAGGCGCGCGCCGACTCGGCTTCATCGGCTGCCTCCGCCAGGGCGGAGGCGGCTTCGTAGACCTGGACGATGCCGTCGTGGTGGAAGAGCCAGCGTGAGCCCAGAGAACCCTTCTCTTGGGAGCGCGAACCGCCGCCGGGCTGAGCCGCGTCTCCGTCCGGCCGCGCCGCGAGTTCGTCGTGCAGGGAGGCGCTCAGCGAGTGCAGGGCATGGAGGAGCGGCGCCGCCGCGCGGGCTCTCGCCGCCGTCGCCGCCGCGCGAAACAACCAGAGCCATCGCGCGAGAGCCGGGCTCGGGCGCGGGGCGATGTAGAAGGGGCTCGAGCTGTCGAGCAGCCAGCGCAGTCCGCGGCCGAGTGCGCCGGGCGAGGCGAGGGGCTGGACGTCGCTCGGCACCAGGAGCCCGCAGTTCGCGTATGCGCCGCTGACGGGCGGGCATACGACCGGCTCCTTCTCGAGGAGGATCACCCGGGCGCCCGACTCGGACAGCCAGAGCGCGCAGCAGGCCCCGATGGGTCCGCCGCCGATCACGACGACGTCGGCACGAGAGTCCATGACGTTCCTTTCGCCGGGCGGCGACGGCTAGCTGCCGGGCGCCGCAGGTCTGGTCTCTATGCTAACGAAGCTCTAACATCGAGTCTCTAGGGTCTGACGGTGGACCTGCAGGGCGTGCGGCGCTGTCCCGGCGCCGGCGCCGCACGATTCCCGACACGGATGTGACGATGGCCAGAGAGAACGTGCTCGTCGTCGACGACGAGCGAGACATCCTCGAGCTCGTCAAGTACAACCTCGACAAAGAGGGCTATCACGTCACCGTGGTGGCCAGCGGCGAAGACGCCTTGGTCGCGACGCGCGCAAAGATGCCCGACATCATCGTGCTCGACCTCATGCTGCCGGGCGTGGACGGGCTCGAGGTCTGTCGCCGGCTGAAGACCGACGCCAAGACCCGCTCCATCCCCATCGTCATGCTCACGGCGAAGGGCACGGAGGCGGATGTGGTCGCCGGATTGGAGCTCGGCGCCTCCGACTACGTGACCAAGCCGTTCAGCCCGCGGGTGCTCACGGCCCGCATCCGGGCTGTGCTGCGCCGCGCCGACCAGGCCCCCGACGACGAGGCGACCGTCCGCATCAAGGAGCTCACCATCCGTCCCGGCCGCCACCAGGTGAGCGTCTGCGACAAGCCCGTAGAGCTGACCGCAACGGAATTCCGCATCCTCCTGTATCTGGCCAAGCGCCCCGGCTGGGTGTTCACTAGACAGCAGATCGTCGACGCCGCCCAGGGGGATGACTCATTCGTCAGCGACCGTTTCGTGACCGACCGTTCGGTGGACGTGCACATCGTCTCGCTGCGCCGCAAGCTGGGATGCTGCGGCGCCTACATCGAGACGGTGCGCGGCGTGGGGTACCGCCTGCAGGACGAGTGACCCGTGCGTAGGCAGCGTCTCTTCTGGCGCATCTACGCCACCTACCTGATCGTGGTGGTGCTGTGCACGGCGGGTGTCGGCTTCTATGCGGTCCGCTCTGCCCGGGGGTTCTACGTCGACCACACCGCGACCGAGCTCGAGGCTCGGGCTTCGCTGGTCCGGGAGCAGGTGGCCGCGCAGGCGGGTTCAGACTCGGCGGCGGAGCTGCAGATGCTGGTGCGCCGGCTGGGCGCCGCCTCGGACACGCGTATCACCCTCATCTCCGCAGGGCAGCCGGGCGCGGCCACCGGCGTCGTGCTCGCCGACTCGGATTCGCCGCCCGGCCGGATGGAGAACCACGGCGACCGGCCGGAGTTCCTCGCCGCGCTCAAGGGCCGCAGCGGGCAGTCGATCCGCCGCAGCGACACGCTGGGCGAGGACATGATGTACGTCGCCATCCCCGTCATGGAGGACGGCCGTGTCGTCCTGGTCGCGCGCACGGCCGTGCCCCTCACTATTGTCAACGACGCGCTCGACACCCTGTACGTGAGCATCGCGACGAGCGCCCTCGCGGTGGCCGTGATCGCCGGCCTGATCGGCCTCTACGTCTCGCGGCGCATCAGCAACCAGATGCGAGAGATCAGCGCCGGCGCGGAGCGGCTCGCCGCCGGAGACTTCTCACACAAGCTCTTCGTCCCCCGCATCGAGGAGTTCGCCGGCGTCGCCGACAGCTTGAACCGGATGGCCGCCGAGCTTGACGACAAGCTGCGCACGCTGACCCACGAACGCAACGAGCGCGAGGCGGTGCTCTCGAGCATGGTCGAGGGCGTGCTCGCCGTCGACACCGACGAGCGGGTGATCGCCGTGAACGCCGCCGCCGCCCGGCTGCTCGACACGGTCCCCGCGGCGGCGGAAGGCAAGTCCATCCAGGAGGTCGTCCGTAACCCGGACCTTCAGCGCGTCGTCGGCCTTGCGCTTGACGGGAAGCGCCCGGTGGAGGCGGACATCGTGATGAGAGTAGGGGCGGAGGACCGTGACCTGCAGGCCAACGGCACGCTGCTGCACGGCGAGAGCGGCTCCGACCCCGCCGTCGGCGCCGTCGTGGTGTTGAACGACGTGACCCGCCTGAAGCGTCTGGAGGCGGTGCGCCGCGACTTTGTCGCCAACGTGTCGCACGAGCTGAAGACGCCGGTCACCTCGATCAAGGGCTTCGCCGAGACGCTCGAAGACGGCGCCCTCGACGATCCCGAGGCGGCCCGGCGCTTCGTGCGCATCATCGCCGGGCAGGCCGACCGCCTGAACTCGATCATCGAGGATCTGCTCGCGCTGTCCACGCTGGAGCAGTCGCAGGACAGCCCTCTGCTCCAGCTGGAAGAGGCCGACCTCTGCGACGTCGTCGGCGTGGCGCTGGAGGTCTGTGGACCGAAGGCCGAGGCCCGCAACATCGCCTTGAGCCAGACGTGCCCCGAGTGCCTCCTTGCGCCGGTGAGCCCACCGCTGCTGGAGCAGGCCCTGGTCAATCTCATCGACAACGCGGTCAAGTACAGCCCGGAGGGGAGCACGGTCGAGGTCAGGCTCGAGGAAGCTCCGGACGAGATCGTGGTCAGCGTGATCGACGAAGGGCAGGGAGTGCGCAGGGAGCACCTGCCCCGGCTCTTCGAGCGCTTCTATCGTGTGGACAAGGCCCGCAGCCGTGATCTTGGCGGCACGGGCCTGGGGCTCGCCATCGTCAAGCACATCGCCCAGGTACACGGTGGGCGCGTGTCGGTCGACAGCGTCGTCGGCCGCGGCAGTACCTTCCGCGTCCATCTGCCGCGGCGCTGAATTGACTGCGGCGGTGCGCGGCCCGCTGCAGCGCCTCACTCGGACCCCCTTGGCCATGGCGTCCCCATCGTCATCGCACGTCCTCTTCGCGAGCCGCGCGTCAAGCGTTCACCCGCTGTGGTCTGGGGCCTCACGGAGTCTCCGCAGAACGCGGCCTCACACTTCACCCAAGGCTCACCCACTTCTCACGACCGGCTCGTAGCCTCTCCTCGGACGGCGCTCCAACCGGGGGTCCCGGACCGAACCGAGACACAGAGTCTGAAGGAGAGGTGCCCATGAGAACAGGCAGAAGGCGGCTGCGTACCCTGATCGCGACGATCGCCGCGGTCACCATCGCTGGTGCGGCGCTCGCCGGTCCGGCGATGGCGGCGATCACCGTCAACGGGGCCGGCGCCACGTTCCCGTATCCGCTCTACACGAGCTGGGCGGGCAAGTACAAGGCGAAGACCGGGGTGAAGATCAACTACCAGGGGATCGGCTCCGGAGGCGGCATCGCCGCCATCAAGGCGGGCACCGTCCTCTTCGGCGGTACCGACGCGCCGCTCAAGAGCAGCGAGCTCAGCGCGAGCGGCTTGGTGCAGTTCCCCATGTGCATCGGCGGCGTCGTGCCGATCGTCAATCTCTCGGGCGTCGGCGCCGGCAAGCTCAAGCTCACCGGTCCCGTGCTCGCGCAGATCTACCTCGGTGAGATCAAGACCTGGAACGACTCTCGCATCAGGAAGCTCAACCCGAACGTGAAGCTCCCGTCGACCAAGATCGCCGTGGTCCACCGCTCGGACGGCTCGGGCACCAGCTGGATCTTCACCCACTATCTGTCCGCCGTCTCCAGCACGTGGAAAAGCAAGGTCGGTGCGGACAAGACCGTGAAGTGGCCGGCCGGCATCGGCGGCAAGGGCAATGAGGGAGTCGCTGCTCTCGTCAAGCAGGCCAAGGGCCGCATCGGCTACGTGGAGTACGCCTACGCCAAGCAGAGCCGGATCCCCTGGACGCAGCTCAAGAACAAGTCCGGCAGGTGGATCCTCCCGTCGTTGAGCACCTTCAAGGCCGCCGCCGCGACGGCGAAGTTCTCGGCCTCCAACGGGTTCGCCACGGTCATGGTCAACACGGGCGGGAAGACGTGGCCGATCACCGGCGCGTCGTTCATCCTCGTGAAGAAGAACAACAAGGACTACGCGACCACGCGTGCCATGCTGAAGTTCTTCGACTGGGACTACAAGAACACGACGGCCAAGTCGACCGCGACGAAGCTCAACTACGTGAGCATCCCGGCAAAGGTCGTGAAGTCGGTGCAGAGCGTCTGGCACAAGCAGATCAAGGCCGCCGGCAAGGTCGCCTGGTGACGCAGGGCTGAAGTCGCCGAGCCCGCCGGTGGACCGGCCTCGCCTGGTCTTCCCTGGCAGGTGCACGAATGCGTCGGGGGCTTCCCTGTGCCGAGGGCCGCTCCAGTCGTCGCACCGGGTGCGCCGGGCCACGCAGACGGCGGTGTCCGGCAGGCGGGCGGGGTCTCCTTCGAGGCCCCGCCCGCCGCTCGTTCCGGCCTCGTCACCGGCTGACGGCCCCCTAACCGTGCGCTAACAGAGGGGGGGTAGCCTCCACTCCGGCGGCGTTCTCACGCTGTCCTTCGCCAGGGAACAGAGCGATGCAAAGATGCGAAAGCGAGGTCACCGAATGAAGAAGTCCGCAAGCCCGTGGCGCCTCCTCCTGGTCGCCGCCACCGCACTTGCGCTGGTCGCGATGGCACTCGCGGTCGCCGCCTGCGGCGGCAGCAGCACGTCGGAAGACGGGGACACAGCTGCGAGCGGCACGATCGTCGGCGCCGGCGCCAGCTTCCCGTATCCCCTCTACTCGAAGTGGGGCGAGGAGCACAACGCGACCGCGGGCGTCAAGCTCAATTACCAGTCCATCGGCTCGGGCGGCGGCATCTCCGCCATCAAGGCCAACACCGTCGACTTCGGCGCCTCCGATGCGCCGCTCGAGCAGGCGGAGCTCGACGAATCCGGGCTCGCCCAGTACCCGATGTGCGTGGGTGGTGTGGTCCCCGTCATCAATCTCGAGGGAGTCGCGGCGGACGAGATGCGCCTGGACGCCGAGACGCTGGCCCACATCTTCAACGGCGACATCACGGTCTGGAACGACAAGGCGATCGCCGATCTGAACCCCGGCGTCAAGCTCTCCGACGCTAAGATCAGCGTCGTCCACCGTTCTGACAGCTCCGGCACCACCTGGATCTTCACCAACTACCTGACCGCCGCCGCCGGCGATGTGTGGACGGCCGGCGCCGACAAGGAAGTCGCCTGGCCGACCGGCGTGGGCGGCAAGGGCAACGAAGGCGTCGCCGCGAGCGTCCAGCAGCTCTCCGGCGCGATCGGCTACGTCGAGTACGCCTATGCCGCCGAGACCGGCATGGCGACGACGCAGATGATGAACAAGGACGGCGAGTACGTGAAGCCGACCCTCGCCTCCTTCCAGTCCGCGGCCGCCGAGGCCGACTGGGAGGCCAGCCTGCCCAGCATGTTCCTGATCCTTGTCGACCAGCCGGGCAAGGAGACGTGGCCGATCGCCGGTGCGTCCTTCATCCTCATCCAGAAGGACCAGGCGGACGCCGACCGCGCTCTGACCATGCTCGAGTTCTTCAACTGGGCGTACGAGAACGGGGCCACCTCGGCCGAGGCGCTCAACTACGTGCCGATCCCGGCCAACGTGTACGAGCTCGTGAAAAGCGATGTCTGGAGCATGATCACCGTCAGCGGCACTCCCGTCTGGCAGTGATCAGAACCCGCTTCTGACGCGACTCAGGTTAGGTAGGGACCATGAGCACCGTCGATCTTGACATCCGTCCGGG
>Ga0265595_1002863_pt1 | contig 11181 bp, 10 predicted proteins | sample saktaG_15_FD_190148 | JGI IMG/M metagenome (GOLD analysis project Ga0265595, IMG submission 190148) | Saline water microbial communities from Sakinaw Lake, British Columbia, Canada - sak_2013_06_06_50m | ecosystem: Environmental > Aquatic > Non-marine Saline and Alkaline > Saline ... | reverse complement strand
GGGGGGGGAGCGGCTCCGCGGGGGTAATGGGGGCGGGGACGGCGATCGAGTAGATGACAAAGGAGAGGGTCATTTGGGTGCCTCCGGGAAGAGCATTAGCAAGCTGTCCTATATCATTTGGCCATAACCAGCTGAGGTTTTAGCTCCTATGCCTAGTTCATCAAGAGCCTTTTTTAACCAGTATTCAGCTTTATCCGCCAATCCTGCATGTGCAGATGGGGCAGCAACAGCAAATAAGAATCTGCTCCCTTTTTCCACTGTTAGGAAAAAAATCGGTTTGGGGCTGAGATAATCAGCTGGTGGCTTATTACCGCCAGCGTAGTAATCGCCATAGTGGGGATTAATCACATCTAGTTTGAAGTGCGGGGAGTTTTGAGGCACTGCATCAAAGAAAATGACTTGTCCTGCTATTTGAGGCTTTTTTCCAGGAGGGCTTCCGCATATGCTCACCAATTCCGGATCGTCATCCGGTTTGGCTAGCGCAAGTTTCGCATAGGCTCGAACCAATCCCTTGATGGCACTGCCAGGAATGATCGGAAAGCCGTAGATATGATGCAATCGGATGCTCGTTTCTAGGACACTTTCGGCTCCAAGTCCTACGATCACGCGCCAAGAGGGCTGCGCCTTAAATTTTTTCGGGATATAGCCTAATTTTGAATAAGCATCAAGCATATTCTCCCAACGCTCAGAGTACTTAATCACTTGCTCGCTCTCTCTGAGTTCCAGAAACTCATGTTCTTTTTCATAGCGTAATGGTGGGGACTTACGTCTTTTGATTTCGTCAGTTGGCTGTATCTCATCCTCATCCTTACCGTCGGTCCAGGAGACAAAGCGATCTAACCACAGGCCAAGGTTTCTGCATTCATTCTTATGCCGATCGGCAATATTTGCGGTATCTATTGCCAGCGGAAACGAATAATTCCAACCGTGCGGTTTTTCCTGGGATCTGGGCGGCCTCATCTCATTCGCCTCCATCCTCCGAAGGCAATTCAGCTTCTGCAAAACGTTTGAGCCAAGTGAGATATGCAATAGCCTCGGCCATGGCCCGACGATAGGTTGCACTATCGCTATCCATAATCTTTCTGAGAAGATCGCACCCAGACCATCCCATTTCCCTAGTCACCCACTCAGAAATATCATCGTACACGGCCTGATGTTCTTTATCACGTTGTCCCTTGCCCTTGGAGCGCAGGAATGCAAGAGTTTGTCCCAAGCCATTAGTTTGAATTTGAGCAGGAATCCTCTTAGCCTGTCGACCGTAAGCGGCACGCAACTTGCTTGCCTCTTCTTCTTTCAGGAGTTCGGATAATCGTTTTTTTAAATATTCGATCCTTTTTTTATTCTGCCTATCTGAATTTTGGCACTCTTTAAGGTCACTCTGAAGGCGGGTTCTTGCTCTCTCCACACAGTTGCTTACGTCCTCCCAGGCTCTGGCTGCACGCTCTTGATCCTTGGATTTCTGAAGGCAGGTCATTTTCACCGGCTCCCTGTAACATCATTGGCTAGTTCGAATCGCGTCTTAACCAGCCCCCTGCCAACGGTCTCGTCTCCTCCAAGGTGCATCCGATTCAGTTCCAATTTCTGGATGTATTCAAGCATTTCATTTGCATCATGTGGTTGAATCACATCTTTATTTCGAGACTTTGAGGCATAAATAGGAGAATATAGTAGAGTATCCGTAGGCAGGTACTCCTCAGTCCAAAGGGCTCCAGAAGCTACTGTTTTGGTATCTTGGTCTAACCGAACTCTTGTAATAACTTCTGTGGCATTTAATGTAAAGTCCCGGAAAGCATTCTCTGGCAGGACGACAAGACTGCTTGGTAACTTCTTACGCCAATATTCATATTCTTTATTTTTGGGAAATGCATTCTCAACCAACCAATTCGCAAACTCAGATAATGATGGATCCTTTTGAGCATTGAAGGCATACTCCTCAAGAACTAGCGGCTTAGGCCACTGTCCTTCGGTCGGAACAAGGTTGCAGTTATCGGATGAAACAAGAGCATCGCTTTCTTTGGTCGGCCATGCCGGGGATAAAGGCTCTTCTTTCCCATTTTTCCCCCAATCAGGCTGGAATCCTGCAGCGATGGCATCCCGGCAAAAACGCATCAATGCGTCTTGGCTAGTGGTCCAGGCAAAGATGCCCAATAGCGAACGCACCGGGAAAAGTAACAACCGAGCATCGCCAGTTGAGAGGGCTCCCGCATGGTCGGAGGCTCGGTCTGTCTCAGGCCCGAAAACAACATTTATCTTCTCCTTTTCATTTGGTCTAAGACTCGTAACTGTGGCTCGGAGAGCACCCTTTAAGCTGCTCGCCTGCACCAATGGGTAGCCAGTAACTCGTTCTCGTTGGACCGGCAAATCAACCGCACCCAAACCACTGCCCGACCCAGCATGCAATGGGGTCTCCACGTATAGATATAAAATTGCAGATCCTTCAAACATATTTCCACCTCCCAATAAAAATTTGACCAAAGCCGATTTGTCCGAGGTCGCCTTCGCCCTCTGATGACTCTGTCACAGGGATGCCATTGTAGGATATCCGACCATCGGCTTCGAAGAAATAAACACTGCCAGCAGGCAAATACCTCCGCATGGCCTTCTGGAATATGCCGCTTTCTTGGCTTTTGCGATCAACCTTAGCACCACCGATCATCTGCATCCGATTGAAAACGGCCGATACCAACCGAACATCTTTGCTGAAAAAACGAGACCATTTGCCACCATGAGGTCTCCATCCATCCTTGAAGTAGGCAGGCGTTGCGAAGTAAAGCTTGAAACGCGTTTTTCCGTCCTTGCCTGGATTTGGCATGGATGCCTTATTCTCGGACGGTTCAACAATCTCGTAAAGAGCGGCTCGTGCCTCACCACCGATGCTCAAGAATCCTGATGTTGGCCACGATTCCAGACCATCCACATCAACTACTAGCCCCATATCATCGGTGGGACGAATATATTCTACCTCGTATAGGTGACCATCCTCTACTTGTCGCTTATTTTTATCCAACTTTATGCCAAAGCGAGACTCTCTATTGAACAATTCCTCAGTTGGCGCAGTGGTGAAGGGATTGCCAATCAGGTATTTTCCAAGCTCATCTTCTGATAACCAACCGCCGGCTTCCTCGATTCTCCCTTCTGTACGCAGCCAAAGAGGATTGACTGCTTCAGGAGCGTTGTTCAAGAAGGGGGAGTCTTTTAAGGGTGACATAATCGAATCTTTAACCTTCCCATCTTTTTCGACTTTCACGACATCAGATGGCATAGGGAAGTATCGGACAAGATCATCTCCTTTCTTTTGTGCGATGAATGGACCATGAATCTTCAAGCGACCGTATCCTCCGCCAGGCCAGCCGATGGCTTCAGCAATAGACTTAGCATTTTCATGGTGGTTTGCATACTCATCAAGATCTATATTCGATAAGGCTAGTTGCTTGGAACGAATTGCACCCTGCATCGTGGATGGGTAAGGCGGGAATAGGCTTCGAGCTCTATGGTCGCTAGCCGCATCAAAGGGTTTACCATCGCGGAAAAGCCATACATCAGAGGCTTGAATGAACAATCGCATCATTAATCACCCTCTTGTGATAGGAAACGAGCCAACATCACCCATTGACTGAGTTCAACCATTCCTGGAGCGGGCGCCTCCTCATTCGTATCTTTCCCATGGCAATGGCTATTGAGTGCTGCTGCCCACTTAACCAGATGAACGGCCAAGTCTTCAATTTCCTGACGGCTCATCAGTTTATTATCGCCATGTCGGCCAAGTAGCCGACACAGTTCTGCTAGCTGGGCATCATGCGGCACGGAATTCAACGTATATGCTTCTCCGGAAAGAGAGTAGGCGAATCCTTTGGCCAATCGGCGATCAGCAAAACTCAAACGCATTTTCTCCATTAATGATAAGGGATCTCTTAAGTTACTATCGTAAAACCACTTCGAGCCAATCCGTCTCCTCTCACCGGATCTGCGCAGGAAATTAACCGCTATGGCATTTCGACCATAATTTTCCTTTGCGGCTCGTGTTGCCTCTCGCGCTGCCTCTAGAGCACTATCTAGAGGTTGCATGTGATGGACTATAGCTATTCCAACGCTGGCCGATGCCCTCGGGCCCATGGTCAGCAATATTTCATCTCCTAGTTTCAAGAAGCCGGTGCAATTGGGGTCACGGAATCTTGGCTCCACATCCCAAGTATCACCTTTAGAGATAATGATGGCCTCTCCACTAAAGAGGGCTCGTAGCTCTCTTGCGACCGCCAAAGCATGCTGGGCAGGTAGTATTGCCAGCACATCATCACCACCAGCATAGACCACGCGACCAGGATACCGCTGCTCAACCACCTGACGCACAAAGCGTAAAGCAAAGTTAGCTAATGCGCCACTGATCGCATTATGCAAGGCAGCGGACATCGGGCGGGATGAGTTCAAGATCCTCTGCCATTTATTAACATAGATATGTATATTTTCACCTTTAGTCTTAAGCCGCTTCTCCAATCTCTCATTCTCAAGGTTCTCTCCTGTGAAAAGGCCTGGGACATTTGGGTGAAAAGCGTCTCTCAAGTGGAGTATCTTCTCTTCATCGCCACTAATCCATTTGCCTATTTCATCTCCATCAAGCATCAGAATAGCATAGTACCTTGGAGGCTTTTGAACTGCTATTTCGGTCTTTCGCGCTGCATTCAGCAATTCCTTGCAACTGCTAGTTGCTCGATTTGCCTGATCTTGAGTCGCTGAAATATTGTAATCTTTGTTTAATCTTTTTATTTTGAATGTATCTTCAAATAGGATATCCGCGTCATAGCTGAGCAATTGCCAAGCCACCTTATTTATCCCAGCTCGCTCGGTGAGATATGGCAATGATCGTCTGACGGACCTCTTGGACAGATTTGGAAATCTCAGTTCCTTCAAGCTATCAAGATGTTCTCTGACAGCATCCTCTAATTCAGGCTCTTCATCAAGTCTCTGAAAAAGGGCCACATAAAATGGTGCTGCCGCTATTCGGCTAGTGGATGGGAAAGCTCCATGCAAATCTAGGTTTGGTTTAAAGTAGTATCTTTGTGCAAAGCGCTTTACAGAGACGATGGCACTCAGCCGCTCGCTCCCATCAGGCTTAATCTCATGATACCGATTTTGACTGCGCAGCTCCTCAGATCTTTCTTCCCAATACCTTCTCAAGTCCTTTCGGGTATATATGCCATCAGGATGCAATGCAGAGCGAGTACCGCTCACTGTGCATTTCTCGCCATCCTCCGCAACCTGAAGGCAATCGCGTAATCCTTTGCGAGCATCGAATCCTCTTTGGGCAAGGGCATGAAGCCCCCCATAAAGCGTGCCGCTGTTAATCCCCGTCGGCCAGGCATCTTCGTAAACTTCAAGGGTGGCGCGGAAAGGAGACGGAAAATTCAGATATTTCTCAATCAATTCTAAGGCAGCTTTAGCCTCTTCTGCGGTTGTGGAGTATGCATCAATATCCGGCCAGGGCAGAATGCTCCAATAGATTTCAGGCCAATCTTGCGCATCCACCTGTCGTGTCCAGATTTGTTCCCAGTCGCCTCCTTTGGTTTTACCTGGGAATTTCGCTTTTACTTGGCTCGCAATCTCTTCTCGCCATGTCCTTCGCGCTTCATCTGTTGCTTTCTGCGCCAATGCAACTGCTTGAGAAGCCGGAAGCAATGCTACAAATTTATTAGGAATGGTTGCTACTGCTAGATCCAAGGGATCCGGTTTTTCGCACCTAAGGTGTTCGGTGCAAAGCCAGTGATCCATTAATGGTTGCCCTCGCAACGCCGGATATAGCACGGCATCAGGTCCGGCTTCTTCCACAATCACACGTATCGCTGACCAGGTTAGGTAGGAGAGTAAATAACTGCCCATCCATAAGTCTTGTGTGCGACGGGCTTCCGCAATAAAGCTCTGTACCGGTCCGATACTGAAAACTAGCAGAGACGGCTGAGGGAGCGCTGTGGCCAATGCTGCTGTCGCATCCAAATGCTGCCATAATGTGTGATCTACTATGCGGGTATCTGGAGGAAGTAAGCGGGTTTCTGCATCAGATATGATTTCAGGCAGGTTTCGCCAAAGGTTTAGGTAGGATCGGCGCAGGTCTGCTTCGCCCTTAATATTAACTTGGAGCAATTTGTTTGCAGCTGCTTGATTACCACTGACTGCACGTACAGAGCAAAGAGGGATCTCTCTACCGGATAGTGGATGCTTGAGCAAGGCTGAGCGCACATAGTCCTCAGAACTTACCTCAACAGAACGGGGAAAGGCAGCACGATCAATAGCTGACGCCACGGAATCAGCTTTCTTCACCTTGGCACCTATGAACGTCGCTTCAAACTGCTTACGGGTTAGATTAGTCCTATCATTGCCAAAGAGCTGCTTGAATCGGTCCGCTCCCAGTACTTGCTCCATCAAAACATAGGCCCGACGTTGATGATCTGCCAGCTCGAACACCTTACCTGGTGGGTCGTGAAGCAGGGCAGCAATCTTTATGGCCCAAAAGTCGTTGATCATTATGCAGTCTCCTTTCAGACAATCCATTTGCCACCCCATTTTCTCCCAAAGTCTAAGACAAATGTACGAAGATCACTTTCATTTGCATGCAATCGTGGGGGGGGCTGTGACCAGATAAGTGTCAACGCCAAGATCACACCACATTTTGTGGGCAATACTCGTACCCATAATGGAGACGCCCATCGCGGGTTTGCGGAACCAAATGCTTGAGCTCTACCCGGATTTCGGCTTAGGAAAACGTGTTCAGCTCGGCCAAATGTTTTAAGTGCATCTTCCCAATCAGAAAAGACATGATGGCATAGCATAATGTTATTTTTAGGGCTCAGAATTGGGAAAGTCGGTGACGATAATGGAGAAAAATTGGAAAGTCCTAGATTCTCAGCCAAATCCGTTGCTTCGGCTTCAGTTGCACCAAGAACCGCCTTCAGGTGTTGCTCCCATTCTGAAACCGAATTTGGCACTTGTCCAAGTAATTCCGACCATGGATCAGATAATTGCGCTTGCGAAATATCCACGTGCTTCAAACATAAGCTACCAAAACCACGGCGGGATCTCCGGCCCATACCACCAAGTCTGACTGCGAGAAGTAATGCATCGATGGCTGCACGCCATGAAGCTGCAGTTACTTGCCTCCCGACCAAGCTGATGGAAAAAGTCTGATCTGGATTAAAACCATCAAATTGGAACCTCTTTGCCTTGTGGGGTAGAGGATTGTAACCCATGTGGCTGAGTCGACTATAACTCAACCTTATCTCAATTGGTGAGGAATTATTGGTATCGCCAAACACAAATGCTTCAGCTTTTCGAAGAGAGTTCATATCCTGATCTCCTAAAGCTCCGCCTAATGCAGCCCGCAGCCAATATCGAAGAACTCCCCGGAAACTCGGCACTCGTAATTCAGGTGCACTATTTGGATCAGCCCCACCTAGAAACAGCGGAGTCACGATATTCAACGTCACAGTCATCTGCCTCATAATACCCTCCGAGCCATTTTGGGATGGCATCGCCATCCGCTATCTACTTTTGCAGATTCAATATCAATGAAACCATCACCCATCCGCCCCAAACAACCCCCCATCCCACAGAGTATGCCGCATCCACCCCACAGCCCGATCTGCCGCCACCGGAAGGGAACCCGGCCCCCAGACCGCCCTCAGGCAAAGCGGGGCATAGCGCGCGACTGTTGGATTCCCTTCTTCCAGATGCGAGCCCTCCTGAAAGCTGGTGCCGCCTTGGATTCGTTAGACCCGGCCGTATCCGTCATTGGCCTGGTGCGCTATCGGGCGGACGAACGACGACTCTATATCCCTCCTGATGTACAACCCTCGATCCTACAGGGAAGATGCTGCACATTCATGGGATAAATACCTTTACATTTTTCAATGATAGATGGCAAAAGTGATCACTCCATGGGGGGATTCTCAGGGAGGCCCGTCGGGCCATTTGCGACACAAACGGCCTTCGAGAGCTGATCATCCGGCCTCGGCGCGTGGGGATTCCATCGAGGAACAGGCGGAAGAGGGCGCACTTGAGCGACGGCCTGAAGGCTTCGGGCTGCCTGACTCCGGCCTGAGAGGCTTCGGCCCAGAAGGCCTGGGGGGCACGGCCCGGAGGTCATGGTAAGGCGGTTTTAGGTTCAAGGCCTTTTTGCGATATCAGATGGGATGAGATGTCTAATGCTTCCCTGAACGATCACGAGCATGGCATGCAGGATCATATTGCTCTTATCCCTGTCCATCCTGAGATCCTCTAGAGAGAGCTGCTGATATCTCTCCCAATCCTTCAGCGACGTTCGAGCTGGGCAGGCTAGGAGACTCTTAGGATCTCTTTGAATGGTGGGGATTGCTCAGAGGGCGGGCCGTGATCGAAGAGGAGCTAAGGAAGGCAAGAGTGGCGCTTTCTATTTGATTTCAGATTATTTTAAAGAAGTTGATCTTCGGTTAAGCAACTCATCGATAGTAGCCGATAAAGTAGATGATTTTCGGGAGTTCAGCGCCGCGAGAGCGAGGGCCGAAATTGGCCTCGTTCAGCCTCCGAGGGCAGGGCATAGCGAGAGACCGCTGGACTCTCGTCTTTTGGGTGCTAAGCCTCCAGATCGCTGAGATCGCCTTGGCTCCGGAGGCATCCACCGCCGATCCTTTAATATATCATTGTCAATTTATGTTTTATGAGGCTTGCATGTACAGGATAGTCAGGCGAAACGAGATGGCCGGAGGAGAGATCATCCTCAATGAGATCGAGGCTCCTGGAATCGCCAGCGCTGCCCAGCCGGGGCAGTTCGTGATACTCTTGGCGAGCGAGAAGGGCGAGCGCATCCCCATGACCTTGGCCGATACAGATCCCGTGAAAGGGACGATTACCATCATCTACCATGTGGTAGGCCGGTCAACAGCCCTCTTCAAGACGCTTCAAGTGGGCGATAGCTACCGGAGCATCGCAGGTCCACTGGGACGGCCGACCGATGTTGGAAAGGTGGGCACGGCCATCTGCGTTGGAGGCGGCACGGGTCTCGCCGTTCTCTATCCCATCGCAAAGAGGCTGAAGAGCCTCGGCAACCGGGTGATATCCATAATCGGAGCGCGCACAAAAGAGCTCTTGATCCTCGAAGAGGAGATGGCTCTCGTCTCCGACGAGCTGCTGATCTGCACTGACGACGGATCGCTGGGACAAAAGACTCTGGTAACTGAGATCCTAAAGGAGGTTTTGGCGAGGGAGGCTCCAGGTTTGGTTGTAGCAATTGGGCCTGTTCCCATGATGAAGCTTGCAAGCGAGATCACACGGCCTTTGAAGATCAAGAGCCTTGTCAGCTTGAATCCCATCATGATCGATGGCACGGGCATGTGCGGCAGCTGCAGGGTGGAGGTAGGAGGAGAGACGAAGCTGGCCTAGCGTGGACCGGGCCTGAGTTTGATGGGCATCAGGTAAACTACGAGCTTCTCATGGACCGCCTCAATGCTTTTCGAGAGCAGGAGAAAGAGTCGCAACAGCTCTTCGAGGATGAAGAGATGCAGAAGTGCCGGATGAAAGAGGAGCTCGATAGAATGGAGTTCGAGTGATAGGCTCGATGGGCCGGAAGAAGTCGATCTATGCAAACCTCCACATCCACTGAGTAGCCCTCCCCTGTAGCCCCAAGCCTTCTCGTCTTGTGCGGATTATTTCCTCGATGAAACGTATATCGAGCCGCCCGGCCTCATCCTTCCGCCCGAAACCCCCCCATACCGAAGTGCGCCGCGTACCCAAGAGCGATCGGCCCCTCGACCGCCTCTGAGAAGACAAGCCTAAATCCGCATGCTCCGACGCCCCGCCTCCCGCCGCCGCCCTCCCTCCGGACAACGAAGCTTCCCCAAGGCACATCCTTCCCGCCGATATGAGCGCAGGCGATCGGCTCGATAGCTTCCGGCTCCGGAAAGCCGGAGAGATCGAGAAGTCGGAAAAGCTCATGCTCCGAAGATCCGATCCACCGCCCGCGAGAATCGAGCCTTTTCGCTCCCGCTCGCGTGACCTTGGCATGCCTCGTCGAGATAAACGGCGTATTCGAGATCCAGGCGCTCGACCTTGCGAAGATCGAGGACTGGCCCATCTGTTGCTCAAGCCGGCCGTTGTCCTCAGGCCGGCCCAAGCCGAGCAGGCGAACGAAGATCCCGCGCCCGTCAGGCCCCCAGACCTCCCGAAGGCCGACGAGGGCTTCCTGCTCCCGTTCCCCAAAGCCCATCCGGGCGAAGATGGAAAGATGGCTGATCTCGCCTGCGCGGCCCAGGGACTCGTTTGACTCGCATAGGATGTAGGCATGGCTGTGTTCCCGAAGCGGTCGTCCCGAGATATCGCAACCGGTAAAGACGCCGGAGCCATCGGAGAGGCGAACGAGCGCCTGGTGTACTGCTTCCGCAAAGGCAAGGGCCGCAGTCAGCCTTGCGCCGCATCCGCCGGCCAGGGCATAGCGTGCTACTGTTGGGCTTTTATCTTTCAGGCTTTTGGCCTCCTGATGTGCAAGATCGCCCTGGAAGAATTCCCATTGCCCCTTTCATGGTCGGGGGGAGTGGCGCAGGCGATGGACAGCTCCACGATTGGCTTTGGGCGTTGCATACATTCGGGGGAAATAGCATTGATTTATGGGATAAATATCTTTTCATTCTATTTTTATGCATACGATAAGCGATTTTCATCTATCGCCTCGATGGGGGCCACGGCTATTCAGCCATGGATAGTGGGTTTTGAGGAATTTAATGTGCGTAGCTTAATTTAGTTTCAATGGGGCCACGGCTATTCAGCCATGGATAGGGCGCTCTTTGTCAATATAGGATGTAGCCGCTACTATAGTTTCAATGGGGCCACGGCTATTCAGCCATGGATAGATTCCAGTCCTCAATAAATGCAGAGAATGTAATCTCTGGTTTCAATGGGGCCACGGCTATTCAGCCATGGATAGAATCTACAGAGAGCCGATCTCCGGGAAGCCGATCTGCGGGTTTCAATGGGGCCACGGCTATTCAGCCATGGATAGTCGACCTTGATATAACCGATGCATGTAAGATCGACGGTACTCAAGTTTCAATGGGGCCACGGCTATTCAGCCATGGATAGGATCGGAAATTGAGCAAGTTGTTCAGGATGCCTGCGATGTTTCAATGGGGCCACGGCTATTCAGCCATGGATAGGGAACAACAACCG
>Ga0265595_1002856_pt1 | contig 11194 bp, 10 predicted proteins | sample saktaG_15_FD_190148 | JGI IMG/M metagenome (GOLD analysis project Ga0265595, IMG submission 190148) | Saline water microbial communities from Sakinaw Lake, British Columbia, Canada - sak_2013_06_06_50m | ecosystem: Environmental > Aquatic > Non-marine Saline and Alkaline > Saline ... | reverse complement strand
ATCGAACCCTCCAAACAAATCTCATTCCTATAATCTGCACACGGCTCAACATGAACTTCCCCATCAATACAAACTTCCCTAAAATATCTCGACCCAACACTATCACGCCCATTCCCAACACCCCCATCATAAACGCACCAACTTTCCCCATTTATCCTCGCATCCCCATTTCTATCCTTGCACTCAGTTCTCCGGCAATAATTATCCCCAAAACTAGGACCACCAATATATCCATCCCACTCAGCACACCTCGAACCCAACAAATAATCACAATTCCCACAATTAACAGCCGAACCATCATTCGCATCACAAACACCATCCTCATCCAAAACCTTCCCCGCATTCCAACTCTTCGCCTTATCCCCCGAATAAACATTCTCTCTATTCCCACAAGAATCAACCCAATAAACATCACCCTTATAACAAGTCGTCGAAGTCTGTTTCGCACAAGCAGTATTCAATTCCTCAGCCGAACAAAGATAATCCTCATAAAAAGTCCTTTTATCAGAAAGAATAGCACCCGTTACCTGTGACCCATTACCTGTTACCGCAACGCTCTCAGGAGCGTTGCACTCACCCCGCGTCGTAAATTCACAAACCCTCTCAAAATCCTTTTCATAGACACAAGCCCCAACGTCCTGAGCCTGCGCCGTCGCAATACAAGAAACCTCATCATTTATATTCGACCTATAATCATTACTAACCCCAAACAGCGTCGACAACCTCTTACATCTAACCAACGGAACAAACGCCGCCTGGTCAGCAATTATACAACATCCCAACTGACACTGCGGAACCTCATTAATGTCCCTCGCATCCCAAGTCCCGCCAAAATCATTACAAACTCTCTGCGGCGTATTCTCCATACAAATCCCCTCTCCAGATTCATAACAAGTCCCAAGTCTACAATACGAAGTAGTCTCACACGAAGTCGGCGCAACCTTATAAGAACTATCACAACTCGACTCATCAGCATTCAAGCACCACGGACCATTAGTAATCTTCTCACAACAATAACTCGCATCCGAAGTCGCAGTCGCCGCCAACGAGAACCCAATCATCAAAACAAAAACAAATCCAACCAACACACTTCTATTCATTTTTCTCCTTAATATATTTAATAAAACTAATAAGTTTCTTCCCTAATAAGTCTAACTTTCCACTAACCTTTTCAAAAACAATACTATCAACATATCCCAAATCTCTAGCAATAAACAGTTGACATTCAAGCTCCTTCAAACTCCCCATAGCATTGTACAAAAATGTAACAAATTCTTTTTCAGTTTTTCTTCCGCATCCTTCAGCGATATTAGAAGCAACACTAATGGAAGACCTCCTCATCTGAGAAAACATACCATACCTTTCTTCGACAGGAAAACCCTTACTAATCTCATAAACCTCTTTGTTAATCTCCATAGCCATCTTCCAAACATCCAAGGATTTAAAATCCCTCATCAGTCACCAACAAGCGAAGCGCCCCAACACCCATAACCTAACACCTCTGGTTATCGAAGATAACCAGCAGGCCAGGCGAGACTCCTACTCGCGAACTGAAATTTATTTCCCGTAATCTTATTCTCTAAAATATAAACCGTCGTCCCATCTCCTCTCTTAATCTTATTAATAATATAATCAGGATAAAAACCCATCATAGCACTCGTGTCAGAATCACCAAGCGAAGATTCAAATTGCAAAATAGAAGTCGCAATCATAATCATATCATAAATCGGCGAATTAACCCTAATATTAAACCGAGAAAACCCCTGCGACCCAACGCTCGTCGGTGCATCAATCTCAACCCTCACAACTCCAGGCTCAATCAAAACATCATAATCAACAACCCCACCGACGACATCATAACCCTGAGACTTCAAATCATCAACAGAATTAACATAACAACTATCAATCTTCTCTCTAATCAAAACCTCCATCTGTTCGTCAAAAACATTCTTCAAAAAAGGAACCTGCACCGTGCAAGTCACATAATATTCATTAGTATAACACAAATAAGTAAACTGCTCACCATTATAATTATAAACAAACCCAGGACTAACAAACCCAGCCTTCGGACCCAATTCATCAATCGCCTGCTCGACCACATCCTCAACACATCCTTCAAAATTCAATCCACCTCCCAACTCAGAAAAATAAGTCGGCTGAACCCACAAAAGAAAAACAATAATAGTAGACACTATAACAATCGCAACAATAACAAAGATAGTCACCTGTCCTCTGTTTCCCATACACATTCTAATCATCACTCATTTATAAATTCTATTATAATATATTCAAATCATATTTTCACCATTCTTTATTCAACATCCAACCCAGAAATATACTTAATAAATCCAGCCAACATTCTAGCGACATATTCAATCTCATTAGTTAACCTCTTAAGATTATCATCTTCCAAATATCCTAATTCTTTAGCGATATATAACTGACTTTCAACTTCTCTAACGCTACCCATAGCATTATACAAAAAATAAACAAAATCCTTTTTCGTTCTTCTCCCACAACCTTCAGCAATATTAGAAGAGATACTTGTTACCGCTCGTCTTAATTGAGAAGTCAACCCATAAACCTCTTCTCTCGGAAATTCCTTAGTCGCATCATAAACAAGCTTACCAAATACAATATCTCTTTTCCAAACTTCTAATTTTTTAAAATCTCTCATTTTATATTACAAGCAACCGGTCTTCTGTCATCTGTTCTCTGTCATCTATTACAGTGCCCGCACTGTAATAGAGCACCCAGCCGGCACATTCCCAAATTCATCCTCACACTTAACATAATAAGTATCCCCTCGAAGAACACTAAAAATATGTTCCTCTCCTTTCCCAGCCATTTCGCCATCATCCCAATTAAACATACAACTCTCAGTCGAATATCTACAATCAGCAATCTCGGTCGTTACAACATGCAACTTCCCACCATCCTGCCAAACCCTCGCAACCTGCGGCGTCGAACTATCCCTAATAATTCTAAAACTAACTTTATCTCTAACCGAATCCCCAGTCTCATCCTCACATTCAATATAAATATTATTCATTCCAGTCGGTCTGTTCAGCGGTTGCTTATGCGTCTTCCCACCACCCTCAAACATTTCAATCATCGTCTCATATCCAGAAAATGAATAAGAACAATAATGTACATCCCCACCACCAGAAGTTTTAACTTCCAAATCAATCGTCGTCATTTCGGTATTAATCTCAAAATCATCACTCGGCTCAATCGAATCAATCTCAATCATCTTGCTCGGCTTTTTCATCTTGTAAACAAAACTTTCAACATTCGCATTCCCGCCTCCGTCCAACCACGGCTGGTCCTCACATCTAACATAATAAACATTATTACCATCCGTCGTCGGCATAATCCCAGAACACACATAACCCTGAACATTCGAAGGCTTCCTCATTATATCTAAGCAACTCATCTCGTTCCCCATCTCCGAAAAAACAACATCACTCAACCCCCACTTGCAAGTCGCCAACTCATCCGTAACAATCGTAACATTCATAGAACTTACATTAAATCCAACAATACCACCATTCTTAGGACTAGTCGCCCTAATCAAAGGCGCAGTCTTATCCGGCCCCTCATTAACACACATATCAACACCATAAAATCCAGAACTCTCATGCCCATGCGTATCCTGACACTTAATATAAAAAGTCAACTCCCCAGTCCAATTACCCCCTTGACTTTGTCCATGACTCGGGTCAGGCAGAGTAAACACCGTCGTATGATTTTGAATATAAAGATTCCCACCAAGGTCAAAAGCCATATCATCAAAATCATTCATCTCAATATCAAACTTACAAAGTGCCGGCTCATCAGTCGCAATCCCAAACATCAACGGAGTATACGCATCAATACACCCACCACCAACCGAAGTTAAACTAAATCCAGCGTCGGTAACCCCACCGTACATTTCATTATCAGAAATCACTTCTAACTGAGGTTTCAAAATCGGCGGCCGAACATCACGCGGATTAATATCAACACACAACTCATTATCAGTACCCTTATTTATCAATTCACAAGCCGCTCCCAAACTATTACAACGATATTCCGAACACGGCTTCAACGGGTTACCATTACACTTATCGCAATCACTCCCACCACTTGGAGCCACCCAAGTTTTACAATCAAATTCAACTACAACATCATCACAATCATCCCCGCCAAAAAACAACGAAACCACAATCACAATAACACCTACCCAGAATAAAAGAGGATTAGATATTATCCATAATTGTTGACCAATAAAACTTAAAAACAAAGAAGCCCCTACCATCCCCCCACCAATAGACATCAACAACGAACCTCCAGGACTAAGTCCCAATTCTTTAGCCAACATTGCCCCCGCAATCATTCCAATTCCGGCTCCTATCGCTGCTCCGGCAAAAGCAGATAAAGGAGCATAAAGTGTACTGGGTCCAGTTGCTAATGCTGCTAATCCACTAAGGGAAAATGACGTGGTAGCATAAACTCCAACAGCATACCCAATCCCTGCAGCCCCCATCCCAATATTCATAGCATTACTTCCAAACAACTCAATATCCTCAGCACCCTCTCCCTCTGGTACCGCCTCAGGCCCACCCCAAATACCAGAAGCCTCCAAATACTTACTATAATCCTCAACTTTAGCATACTGTCCCTTTATTGGTTTAGACAAAGAAATCAAAGCAACAATCATACTACCATCTAAATCAAACGGCCCCTTAATTTTATAACTTTTAGAGTATTTCCCAGCAATATTAACTCCCCCACCACAATCCCCAAGCCCACGACAAAAATCATTCATCTCCTCAGCAAAAACACCATTCAAACACCCCTCATTAGCAACAATCTCACATCCACCCCAAGTCTTCGGTGCATAAACAACAGTACAACTCATATCCGCAATATCACAAATACCCTCAGCAGTTTTCCGATACCTATAATCTTCCAAATTAAATCCCGCAGGATATTTCGGCAAACAAACATCAAAATTAAAATGGTCCGCAATAACAACATTATCAACCCTACAATTCAAAGTATCCTCGCACTTTTTCGCCCCATCTTTCTTACTATTCAAATTAATACACTCTCTCCAATTATTAGCGATACAAACAGCATTCCTAAACTGAACATCCTTCCCGTCAACATCAAAAGTATTAGTCTGAACGCAAATCTGATTCCTGTAATCCGCACAAGGCTCTACCACAACAACTCCCTGCGAACAAACATACTTCCAATGCCTCGACCCAACAACATCATTACCATCACCAATTACGCCATCATAAACACACCACGATTCCCCATTCTTATATTCAACACCATCAAACATACACGAAGTATCCCTACAATAAAAATTCCCATAATCAACATCGAATCTACTCTCAGTCACAGAATCACATATCCCGCCCAAGAACCGATTACAATTCCCACAACCATCACTATTCGCATTCCCATCACCATCATCACAAGAATCCTCCAAAGAAATAACCCTATCCCAATAAGAAACATCCCCAACCCTATCCGAATCATATATATTCGCAACATTTCCACAAGAATCCAAAAAATAAACCCCATCTTTCCCATCAACACAAGTCGTCTGTTCGGTCATTTCACAAGCAGTCCCCAAAGATTTCGAAGTACAAAGATACCCATCACTAAAATCACCACCATAATTAAAACAATCACCCTCCGTCGTAAACTTACACTTCCCTTCGGAAAGAACACAGGCCCCCTTCTTCTGCGTCGACGAAATCAACAAACATTGTCCCTCATTTAAGTCCAATCTCCAATCAACAACATTCCTACTACCCAAAACACGAACCAAACTATCAACCACACACTGCCCCCTCGTCTCAAAAATCGCATTATCTCCAAGAACACAACACCCTAATCTCGCTCCAGGCAAATTACAATTGGCGTCAGCAACCCAACTAACTTTACAATCACTTTTCAAAACACCCCTATCATAAATCCCAGCAACTTCATCATAACAACATCCCTCCCGACAAAAAGAAGTCGAAGCACACAAAGCACCCTCAGCAAAAGGTGCACTACTAACACAACTCTTAGCAACCGAAGTCGCACACTTTTTGCCGCCTGTCGTCAACCCACAACATCCAGCCCCAAAATCCGAAGAAGAAATATTATAAGTACTAACAGTAGTATCCTCACTCAAAATCCAACCACTATCCAAAGTAGTATTAATCTCCTCTGCCGCCACAATCCTAATTATTGGTTTTCCCAAAATTTCAACAACTTTCGCAACAATCTGCCCAAACCACCCAACACCCAAATTATCATAATCAGCAACCTCACTAAAAAATTCATTACTCGCCGAAACCCCATAACTAAAAGCAAACACGGCCACAATCATCAAACCCATCTCCAATCCCCCAACAATCTTCCTATTTATCTTCTCCATCTTAAGTTACCAAACCTCGCGACGAAGTCGCAACCATCGGGCGTAAGCCCAACCCTCGGCGAAACCAACCTTCGGCGCTCAAAAAGTGCCAACCCCCATGAAAATCTCCGATTTTCATATCCCCGGCGCAAACGCACAGCTCCTCGTAGCAAATTTAAACTCAGCTCCACTCTTCCTATCAATCAAACGATAAATCTTACTATCACTATAATCAATCCTCCGAATATCATATTGAGGATATAACAACATATAACCATTATATTCAAAATGACAATACTGCGCCTCAGAATTCACAACATCCCGCGCAACACGAACCAAATCATAAATCGGCGACAAAACACTCGTATCAAAATCCCCAAAGTTCTGCACACTATCTTCCTTAGAAACCTCAATATTCTTCCTCAAATTAATATCAATTTTCCCCGGCAACAAATCAATCGAATAATTAGTAGCCCCACCCGTCACACTATATCCCACATCCTCAAAATCAACAGCCACCTTATCAAAACAATCCTGAACATCATCCATCGTATCCAAACGAATCTCGTCCTCAATACTCGCTTCCAACATCGGATGCAAATTATAACAAGATAAATAATAATCCGCCTGATAACACAAATAATTCCACTCCTCCCCCATATACATTACACTTTGCGACGGCACAACTTCACCACCACCAACCAAAACCTTCTCAACCGAATCCTCAACCGCATCACGAACACACTTACTAACAAAATCTTTCGGCCCCAAATCAACCGGCGAATCCACACCAACCCCTCCCATAAAAATCACAACCGCCACAATCCCTACAACAATCACAATCCCAACAACAATAAAAATCGTCACCTGCCCCTTCTTCATAACAATTAGACTAATTACTTATTTATAAATTCTATCTAATCAGCCTACCCATCTAGCCCAACAATATAATCAATAAACCCAAAAAGCTTCCTACTCAATACAAGAATATCCCCATTCAATTCCTTAAACTCATCTTCATCCAAATAACCCAACTCCCGAGCAAGAACCACCTGGCACTCAACCTCCTTCAAGCTTCCCATCGCATGATGCAAAAATGCAGCACAATCTTTATTAGTTTTCTTCCCACATCCCTCAGCAATATTAGACGGAACACTAATCACCGCTCTCTTAATCTGAGAAGTCAACCCATAAATCTCATCCTTAGGAAATTTACGAGCAACCTCATAAACCCTCTTACTCAACTCAATAGAAAGCCTCCAAACATCCAACCTCTTAAAATCCCGAACCATAAAACAATCAATAAATTCAAATATAAAAACCCTCCTCAAGTAGCCCAAGTCCCGTGACGAAGTCACAACCCCCGTTTCGCAAAGCGAAACAACCCTCGTGCGAAGCACAACCCTCGCACGCTAAAGCGTGCAACCCTCGGAAAACGACTAGTCGTTTTCCACTCGCGGAGCGAGCACAAATCCAATCCCCATCCTCTCCCCCGGGAAATCCAACTTCAACGGATAATCATCAGACAAATTCACAACAACTTTCCCCGAAATCTTCGTCGCCTTAATAAACTTCATCAAATACTCCAATGAATACTTCGACCTCCCATTCCCAAAAATCTCAATATTATCTCCCGAAAATTCCGCCCTCGCACTATTCAAATTCCCCGAACCCTCAACAAAAAACTTCCCATCTTTAACAACAAGCGAACACGAATCAGCAACAACACTCGCATCCTCAACCGCTTGCGCAAAATCATCAGCATCCATCTCAACCCTCGCCCCAAAATTCAACTCAGGAATTTCCTTATCCTCGGAAGACACCTCAATCAACGCCAAAGTAAAAACTTTCTTAATCTTATCGTAAATCGTAATCTTCAACTTCCCAGCCTCCTCCTCAAAAACAACACTCGCATTCCCCGACGCCCGCTTCAAAATCTTCTTCAAGTCCCCAAGATTAACACCCCAAGTCGCATTCCCAGCATCATACTGACTAAATGACTCTTTGGGCAACTTAAAAATAACCAACGCAACATTCGCCGGGTCAACCGCAACAATCGACATCCCATCCTCCAACAACTTAATCCGAACCTCAGAAACAACCTCCGACACAACCCCAATCGCATCCCCCAACAACCGCGGTTCATCCAACTTCAATATCATAATAATAAACATCCCAATCCTTATTTAAAGATTTATACACTCCACCATCACATCATTTATTAATAAAAATACCCTATTAAAATAATGGAACAAAAATCAAAAGCCCAACTAATCGCAACATCCTACTACGCCAGAAAAGAAATCCAACAAGCAATGTTCGAATTCTGCAAACACAGAGAAACCGTCGCAAACTTCAACAACAAATTCTTCGCAAAACGCCCCGACACATTCGACTACCCAACCGACATCATCAACTCAGCCAAACAAGGCGCAACATCATTCCACTGCTCCGAAGAAATATGGCAAAACCCCCTCGACATAAACACCAACATGACCCCGCAACAATACAACGAAATCAAAACCGGCTGGGACTTTTTAATAGACATCGACTCCCCATTCCTCGACTACGGAAAAATCGCAGCCAAACTCCTAATCAAAGAACTCGAACGCCACGGCATCCAAAACTACGGCATAAAATTCTCCGGCTCAAAAGGATTCCATATCATCGTCCCATTCAAAGCCTTCCCAAAAGAATTAAACGGAGAACAAACAAAAAACAAATTCCCAGAATGGCCACGCCTAATCGCAGGCTACCTCTTCGAAAGAATCAAGCAACCAATGAACCAAGAAATCCTAGCCCTAACAGACCGAGAAAAACTAAAAGCAACAGGCGAACTAACATCCGAACACTTCTGCCCGAAATGTGGCAACACAACCGAGAAAAAAGAAGTCGGACTATACAAATGCCCCGACATCAAATGCAAAACCGAAGTCGAATCAATGAAATCAAACCGAAAAGAAATGATATGCCCATCATGCAACGGCAAAATGAAACGAATCTCAAAAAGAGAAATCCACTTCTGCACAACCTGCAAAATCAACACCGCAAACCTCGAAGCAACAAGCTCATACGGCGGCGAAGCCAGACCAACTAAAACAAAATTTAAAGAAGAAGACGCAATCAAATCAACACAAGACGCAGTCGACATAGTTCTAGTTTCATCAAGACACCTTTTCCGAGCCCCATACTCCCTCCACGAAAAAACAGCATTCGCCTCAATCCCAATCACAAAAGAACAAATAGAAACCTTCACCCCATCCGACGCCGACCCACTAAAAATCACACAGACAAAATCATTCATGCCCGACTCCGGACAAGACGAAGCAAAAGAATTATTACTCCAAGCCCTAGACTGGCAAAGAGAAAACACACCAAAAGAAAAACCAGGAAACCAGTCACCTGTTACCAGTCACCTGTTACCTCGGGATTTAAACATAAATCCCGACATGTTCCCCCCAGTCATAACAAAAATCCTAAAAGGCATGAAAGACGACGGCCGAAAACGAGCCCTATCTCTACTACTAGCATTCTTCACTACCCTAGAATTCCCCCAAGACTACATAGAAAAAGAAATTCAAGAATGGAACAAAAAAAACTACCAACCCCTAAGAGAAAACTACATCAAACCCCAAATCACCTGGTTCCTGAAAAACAAACGCCTCCCACCAAACTACGACAAACCAATCTACAAAGAATTCGGAATAACATCCCCACCCGAGCCAGGCCTAAAAAACCCAATCAATTACACGATAAAAATGGCGATGAAATCTAAGAGCAAGTCAACTTATCAAAAACCGAAAGTGAATAAACCAGAAATTTAATCCACGTAGGATTGAAGGTCGCGTCTTTGATGAGTAAGTAAAAGCTATCTAAACTCTCTTGGCGCCATGACCGAAATCTGCCAGTAATATAAGCGTCAATTCTTCACAAAGTTCTTTGTGTTCATCGGCCAATTCTTCCCAACTTACTTTTTCTGGTTCTGCCAACCATTTTTTGTCTGTCTCTTTTGGAAGCTTACTGTGCGCAAAGATATTTCTAATTTCATAAACTCTAAGAAATTTATTGCCTAGTTTTTCTACATCGGTAATCTCATCTTCAGATAAATCTTCTCTTGCCTTTTTTAGAAGCTTTAATTTTTTAGAAGCTCCTAAATCTAAAAAGAAAAAGTCACTAAAGCTAGCTATTTTATCCAAGTTTATTATCCTATTATCCTTATCAAATTTAATACCCAAATTAAAATAATCTCTAACTATTCCATTTATCATATAATCTATTTCTATAGTTCTATCTAAGACTTCCGATAATAGAAAATCTTTTGGTCTCGTCCAATATTTTTCATAATTATCTTCCATAAAATACTGATGTCATCAATCCTTAAATATCTACCCAATAAAAAAAGCAATGCAATCCAAAAGCAAAGCGACTTATCAAAAACCAAAACCAAATAGGCCAGAGATTTAAACCAATTATATCTTTACGCCAAACTTTTCAAGAGTTCTAATTACAAGAGAATATAATTCAGCAAAATATAAAAGTCCAACAACTACAATAAGTAATATTGCCCAAATCAAATTAACTTCTTTTAATGCTTCGGCGAATGCTTCTCCAAGAAGAAGCGTAACTGAAGGGACGAATATAACAAGTAGCCACTCCATCAAAAGATTTTCCTTTACCATAATTAATTTAACAGAACATACTTTAAATAATTAATCCCTACCCCCCCACTCCCCAAACAACTCCGGCATTCTCTTATATAACCACCCACAAAATTTCAAAAACTCCTCA
>Ga0265595_1002855_pt1 | contig 11195 bp, 11 predicted proteins | sample saktaG_15_FD_190148 | JGI IMG/M metagenome (GOLD analysis project Ga0265595, IMG submission 190148) | Saline water microbial communities from Sakinaw Lake, British Columbia, Canada - sak_2013_06_06_50m | ecosystem: Environmental > Aquatic > Non-marine Saline and Alkaline > Saline ... | reverse complement strand
CAGCGGCTTTGCGTTCATGCCGAATTTCTCTAAACCTTTAATAATAATTTCCTGCTCTAAATTCAGCTGTTCCTTTACAACTTGAAATTCAACCGGAGTCTTGCTGTCATAAGGAATTATCAAATAAAAACGGCGGGATAAAATCTTGTTACCGGCCACCAATTTTTTTATAAACTCGCAGTACGACTTGCCCTGGTTTATATAAATCTTTTCTTTTTCGCCGGCGCATTTCTGCTCGAAATCCTCAAGGTAGCGATCGATATCAAGCTCTCTGACTCGAATCAGTATTTGGATTGGAGAGTTAAGAGAGTTTAGGAAAGTTTGAAAAGTATCGACGATTACATCTTGTTCCTCTTCGCTCTGAAGTTCGAAATTAACCGATGAAGTTGAAAGTATGGCGCGATAGCGATTGAACGGTAAAACCAGTATGCCATCTCTGACTTCCTTGATTCCGACTTGAGCTCTGGCCGAGCCGTACTTCTCAGACTTCTTGGTACTCAACATCAAACCCTCCTTTCTTTGATGGCTTAATTGAGATGACTGACCCTGAATTCTCGATCATCGGGCGATCAATTAACTTATTTTTCTTAACTTTCTTATTAGAAATTGTTGCCCCAGCAGGTTTTATTTCGTCTTGGAACAACTTAGTGTCTGTCAGTTGTTCTCGGCTGAACGAATCATTTTTAGTGAAGATATAGATTCGGGGGCGAGCCTTAAAGCGCAGATATATTACCAGCCAGTCGGCCAGGATTCGTCCTTTGTAGCGAAGCGCCAGCGAACCAAATACCGCAAATTGGACGATCATTAAGACAATTTTCAAAGTGCTTAAGTGGAGCTTCGGCGGTATTAATCCGTATAAAGCCGTGCCGATAATCAGAGAAAATACCAGCAGTATTATTTGTATGAAATTTAATGAGCCTGCGATTTTGTCTTCGACAGTTGTTATCTGTGCTGGTACGACTGTTGATTTCATTTTGTCCTCGCTAATTTAGTAACTGTTGCTGCAGTTTTACCGGAATTCGAGCTAATGACATTGATTATCTGCGTTGAGAACTTCTTTAAAGTATTGCCCGCTTGGGAAGACATTGCCAGCTGAACTGTCATCGAAGTGCTCTTTAAGAGAACCGAGAACAGTGCGATGCCGACTAGAATTCCAATAATCGGATTTTCGCCGACTTGGCCGGGTACTGTGAGAAATGATGAAGCCAGTTGAATAATTACAACATGCAGAAATACGGTGAATATTGTTACGATGTATAGTTTAACGGCATTACCAACAAAGTCAGACATTTTAGAAGATAGGGATAGTAAACAGACTAAAGGTGAAATAACAGCGCCAAAAGCCAATATCATCAAACGGCTGATGTAGAAAATTAATAAGACAACCGCAAGCAAGATGAATAGGATGGCAAATATCAATGTAATCAAAGCAGTTGTACCACTAAGAAGAGCTGCTGGATCAAAAGCATTTATTATCCAGGCGCCAGATAATCCGCCGGTAGCATGTAAAACGGCATTGACCATAGTCTGGCATAGCTCAATTATCCAATCGATCCAGAAAATTGAAGTATTGGCCAAAAGAAAGGCCAGACCGATTCTCGGCAAGAGTTCTTTTAGCGGAACATCATCAAATCCAAATGTAGATGCGCTCATTACTTTAAAGCCCAGTAGTGCGATCGCGACGGCAAAAAGCGAATCGGTTATTCCGACTATGATCAGCCAGAAGTTAAACACTACCGAGTTATTTGAAAGCGATGGCGTCGAGGTCAAAAACCAGACGATGCCGTTTATTATCGGCGTTGTTACCGAGCCAATAATATTTTGCAAAAATCCGGACACCGCATCAAGCAGTATTTGAGTCAAAGTTCCGGTCTGCTGAGTTGGTTCGATTGGTGAAAGTTGCAAGGCGGTAGCGGAACCCCCGGATGAACTTTGCATTAAAGAGTCGTTGAGAAGATTCGACATGAATGCAGCGGCAATTACTATGACCAATCCGATCAGAGCATTTCTGATCGTTCTTTTGGCGTCCTCAAGCGCTGCCGGGTCGCCGGTTGAGGTGATGTATAGGTAGCCGCCTCGAACCAGAAAGAAAACGACTGCCGTTCCCGCTAGCGCCAGAATTGCTGTCATGGCGTCAGAGGCAAAATGGTCAACCTCGGCATTGGAGGCAGCAAAGGCAACCCTAGGGAGAAAGAGCGGAATCAGTATTCCGATTTTAATGAGAAGTTTTTTCATAGCTTGAATCTATCTAAATGATTGATTGGCTAAATCTGAAACTATACCGCTTAAAACCAACGCACCGATACAAATTGCTAGTCCGATTGAAGAATAAACCAGAATCTTTTTTGACCGGTCAAGATTTTCCGGATTACCGGAAGAGGTAATATATCCGATTCCGCCCATAACAAAAAAACCGGCTGCGAGCAGACCGGCGATGGTGACTAAAACCTGGATTACGTTAGTGGAGAAGTTTTGGACCTTTGATAGGTCCGGGGCGGCAAAAGCAGTCGATGCCGATAACAATACCATTGACATTAAGAGGGAGAACCAAATAGAGCGGAGACGAGGCATTATACCTTCTTTCTCCCCTCCCAAGAGAGATGCCGGTCAGGCATCACTCAATTAATTTACATTAATCTAAGATTAACCTTAACGATTATGTTTTATCACCAGTTGCTGAGCTTTGTCAAGTTTTGCTGTTTTTTTGTTCATAATTCATCATACTTTTTTAATAAATTAACTAGGATCTTAATCCTTTTATCAAGATTGTATCCATTGCAATGCATTAGCATTCCTCGATAAGACGATAGGTTGTTTAGATTAACCTTTCTCAGCATTCTTCTTTTAGTTTTAGTTCTTAGTAGTTTGTAGCTTGGCAAGATAATATAACCGAGGAAATCAATTCCCTGACTGGTTTTACGTATCGAAATTTTTGAGGGATGAAGATCCAGTTTCAGACTGTTTTTGAGATAAAGTCGTATCTTTGGAATTAGATCCAGCAAATAGTCATGTTTGGTCGATACAATGACAAAATCGTCGGTATATCGGATATACTGTTTTATTTTCAGGTCATGCTTCATAAATTGATCGAATTCATTCATATAAATGTTCGCGAACAATTGGCTGGTCAAATTCCCGATAGGTAGTCCTTTGCGTAAAAACGGTTGTTCAAATAAACTTTTTTGGGTCACCTCTCTCTCTCTCTCTCTCTCTCTCTCTCTCTCTCTCTCTCGATTTGCCCGCCGCAAATCGAGGTACTATTAAAGCTTCCGATTATTTCTTCCAAAAGCGACATCGTCCTCTCATCCTTAATTCTTTTACGGATTATTCCTAGTAATATGCTGTGGTTTACTGAATCAAAAAACTTCTTGACATCGCATTTTAGCGCGTAGCAAGTTCGCGTGTAATTTCTGCTCTCTTTTCGGATCATATTTGCCAGGCACTCGACGCCACGATGGTTTCCCTTACCGATTCGGCAAGAGAAAGAATTAGCAATGAATGACGGCTCAAAAATTGGATTTAATATCCTAAAAATTGCATGATGCAGAACCCTATCCCGGACAGTTGCTTTGTGAATTTTTCTGCGTTTGGGATCGGTGATGTAGAACGAAGTATAGACGCCATGTTTGAATCTGTGGTAGCGTAAGTCATGGCTGAGCTTAATGATGTTCTCTTCGAGGTTCCATTCAAACTCGAGAACATCTTTTTTCTTGAGTTTGCCCTTCTTGAATTCGTCCCATGCCAAAAAAAGATTGGGCAGGGAAATTATGTTTTCAAAAATGTCTGAATAAATTTTCATAAGAAAGGACTTAAATGCAGGAATTTGAAATTCCGATTGTCAAAAAGATTTATGAGCTTTACAAAGATTTTCATTTGCTCAGAACTAAAGTGCCGAAAGAAGACCGGCACACAATTTTCCAAAAGTGCGATAATCTGATTCTCGAACTATTGGAGCAAATACTAGAGGCAAGCCAGCTTTTCAAGGACAGAAAGCTTGATGCCCTGCAAAGAGCTAGCCGGAAACTCAGTTTTTTGCGGATATTCTTTCGTTTGATGAAAGATGTCCATTCAATCAATTTAAAAACATATGTTTCCTTCGAGGAAAGGATTGATGAGATCGGCCGAATGATTGGTGGTTGGATTAGATCCTCAAAAGAGTAAAGAAAGGCGCCTAATTTCTTAAGCGCCTTCTTCTTTGAGAAGAAACTTCGGGGGAAGCCAGCACGACACGGAGCCGTAGTTCTCGTTCGGATTGTCGGCATTGTTGGTGTTGAACTTGACCTTGTCGTCGTTGAAGTTCAGGTAAGGCGCCTTGTCGGCCTGTTCATCGGCTTCGGAAAAGTTTGCTTCTGCCCATCCTGGATCAGTGGAAATTGAACTTTTCTTATTTACAGAATGAGCTCTCTTTCCTGTAATAATTTGGCAGCAGGGCGAATGAATTGCCCATCTGCACCAGACAAAAGCAAGCAGTATCTCCTCAAACTTAAGCTCTCTCCCGGGATCCTTAGACTCCGGGATTCTGGCTGTTTCGTTGATTCGAGATTTCGGCGATGCCAATCCTTGAACCGGCATGCATGAGCCTACTCTCAGAAACAATATATACCAAAATGATTAAGTTTATCAATAATAAAAAACCGGGCTACCCATATGGTGGTGGGTAGCCCGGGGATGTCGGACCGCCTTACGGCGGTATCAAGATCGAAGGACCAAGGAAAAAGGATTCAATAGGTCCAAGATCCAAGAGACGAGGAACGACTTACTGCGGGGGAAGCCAGCACGACACGGAGCCGTAGTACTCGCTCGGATAGCCGGCACCGTCGGCGTCGAACTCGACCCTGTCGTCGAAGAAGACCAGGCAAGGCGCCCGGGCGGCCTGTGCAACGGCCCCGGCCGAGAAGTCATCACCAGCCATGTCCTCGTGGAGCTGCTCCCAGCGAACGAACCGCTCGGGGTGGGTCAAGGCGATGGCCATCCCTTCGAGCGAACCGGCACCGAACTCGTTGCCGACGAAGCACTCGCGTGCTCGCAGAACGGAACGGCCGCGATGGCGCATGCCGAGTTGCGCAGGCAGGACGATGATGTCAGGGCGACCCTGGAGTTCCCAGAGCGCGTCCAGCATCTCGGTTGTCTTCTCGGTGCGCCAGAGGTGTGCGGGGTCGATCTGCCCGTCGCGGTAGTTGTAGAACTTCCGCGAGTCGGAGATCTTGCCCATGAGCAGGTTAACGCTGGCACAGTAGGCGGCTGCGCGATCCTGAATGTCGGGGTGGAACAGGCGCATCAGAGCGAACTCGCTCGGAATGGCGAACACTCCCTCTACCCAGTCCGGCACTTCGAGCTTACCGTAGGCCTCATTGTACCATGCCCATGTGGGCTCGGGATTGAGGCCGGGCAAGATGCCGACCAGCGTCTGGATCTGCGTGTGCAGGTCCTTAGCTCCCTTGTACTCAGGCGGGTAGTTGTACTTGGAGGGGACCTCTTGGTCCTTGTAGCGGTCGGTAGCCGACAGTTCCTGGATCAGCGCCGCTATGAGCTTCTTTAGCTCGCCACCGTTCTCGTTGAGTCTCTGCGCCCGCGCATCAGTGAGACTGGCCTGGTTATAGGCAGCCTCAAATATGCCGACAGCATGGAGACCTTTTGTGTCTCTGGACGTGATCAATGTCTCAGACATCGTCATCATCCTCCTTGTAGTTTCTGCTCCGCTTCAGCGGATTACAGGCTTTGTCCCTCGTGGGATAAGCACGCTAAAGACCAAATAAATTGATCTCCACTGCGCTTATCCCAAGAAATATTTTAAAGTGCGAATAACCGAAAAATTATAGCATAAATATACCATAAAATCAAGTATCTGGACCATTTGTGGTTTGTTCTCCCGCCAGTCTTCCCATCTTATAGAATAAATGACCTGTTCGCATCAAGGTCGTTCAGATCGTGGTGTGCTCCACCTTGACCCGCCCAGTCTATTTGTTCTTAGCCTCTACTCGATGGCGGGAGGTCGACCTGCAGTGGGTATTAGTAATAATAGGAGGTTAATATGGAATTAGTTAAAGAGTTAGAGATAGCAGACAAAAACGATGTATTTAGGAAGTTGGGCTTTGGGGTTACTATGACTTGCGGAGCAGCTGGGTTACCCGATGTGATTGGGTTGATGCAAAAGATTAGAGACTTTAACGTCTTTACTGAAGACAATGACCCGTACGGAGAGCATGACATGGGTAAGTTAGAATGGCATGGTGAAAAGGTCTTCTGGAAGATTGATTATTACAACGATAAGTTGACCTGCTTTGAAGATCCGCTATCACCAACATGCAAACGGGTGATGACAGTTATGCTTGCTGAGGAGTACTGAACTAAAGAGCCCCTGGAGTTTCGACCACTTCGGGGGCTTTTTTTATTGGCTATTCCCAAATCTCTGCGCTTATTCCGTGTTCGCGAATATCATCATTTGTTGCGAACCAAGCTTCAAATTCCTCGGGGTTTTGATAATCGTCTAGTAGCCATCGCATAGATCTTTTAGCATATATCATCAAAGCTAAAGTTTGACAGCTGAAGAGAATAGTCGGAAATGTTTGTTTGGTATTTTCTTCCCACTCGTTTGTAAAGAAAAACTCGATGTAGTTTTTCATTTTCTTTTTGATCATGTATTTGGGTTGTGCGGAATCCAAAATAACTAAAACAAATTGTTTAAATTCTGATTTAGTTTTTTTAGTAAAGATCAGCTGCGGACTCAAATCTTCCACAAACTTATATAAAGAATTTGAGGTGACATCCGCAGCGGTTAAAAACTCGTAGTGAACCCCTCTCTTTTTATTTCTCTCAATTAAATGCAAACAACTATTAACTATCAATAGTTGTTCGGCGATAAAATTTTCCGTTCTTTCATTATCGCGATAGAGCTTTTTGAGATATGAGTTATTATCTTGGTCCAACAATTTAAAATATCGGATTGCATTTATTCCGGCATAGTAGATTGTTGGTGACATTGAGATTACTGCAGAGCTTGAATAGATTTTTTCTAAATACTCTTTTTCTGTTAAGTCTTTTAGCCATGAGTTTATTCTTCTGTGATCTTTGTGGTTTAGGAATGCTTGAATTTGGATCCTGTTAAGGAATCGGTATTTATATACTAGATTGAGTATTTCTATTTGTTTGCTGGTAATTTTAGGTAGTGTCATTTTTTTGAGTTGTTGTAATTACATTATTATTTACCGAACCTACCTAACCTATATTATGTAAGGGTTAGTGCGACAAATATTTGTGATTTAGCCTTGAAATCGTTGATATATTGTCCCATCGGCTGGGACAATTATACATAATTTAAGCGCTCTTCTTTTTCTTGATAATACTCTTTTTCACTGGTGAAAAATTGATCTGTTTTTGTTTGGTTGGTTTTTCCAAACCAGATTTAGCGGAATTAGTTTTTTCAGCCAGTAGCTCGTCTAAATACTCTTCTACCTGTTCGCGCGGAGTGGCGTATTTCTTTCTGGAGTAGGCTACGACGGCCTTTTTAATCTCTTCGCTGGCTTCGATATCCAAAGGAACTGTGACACCGGAAAAAGCATTCTCGCTGGCTTCATTACTAACCTTCATGTAGAAGTGATACGGAGCCAAGTTTACAATGTCGCCGGGTTCAACTTCCGGCTCCATATATGGCAAGATAAATTTTTCATCATCCGGACTGGCTTTGAGGCAAATTATGGTGTTGGCGTTTCCGGCAACAACTTTCAATATTTTTTGATCCTCAACTTGGGCGATATTTTGATGTGAGGCAATCAAGCCGATTCGGAACTTTCTGCCCTCGCTGGTTATCTCTGAAAATCTTGGAGTAGCGAAGTTTTGAAATTCATCAACATAGAGAAAGAAATCCCGTCTTTGGTTTTCGGAAATCTTTGTTCGCTGATAAGCCGCCATCCAAATTATTGAAGTTAGTATTGTACCGAAGAAAAAGCTTTGGTCTTCGCCCAGATCGCCTTTGGCTAAATTGACCAGTAATATTTTGCCTTCATCCATAATCTGGCTAATACTAATTGTGCTTTTTCCTTGGAGCAATATATGGCGGGACATTTTAGTAGTGATGAATAAACCCAATCTTTGAGTCAGAGGTGCAGTAACATTCGAGAGTTGCATTTTTCCAAGCAAGGCAAACTCCTTATTCCAAAATTGTTTTAGGATAGGGTCTTTGAGCGACAGGGCAGTTTTCTTTTGAAAACTTTTATCGGTTAGTAGCTTTTGTAACGTATAGAGGCTGGGGTTTTCAGTTTGCAGAGCGGTTAGCGTGGCATTTCGCAGTATATGCTCCATTCTTGGTCCCCAATACTCTTTGGCTGTTATCTTGGCAAAAACTGCCAATACCGAACTGGTGATCCACTCCTCTTCGTCCTCTTTGTCTTGAAACTTCACACCAGGCGAAAGAATATTAAGTCCTATCGGCCAGGCTCTGTCTGATGGATCAAAAACTACCACATCCTTTATCCGGTCTTCAGGAACCAGCTCTAGAAGCTCATGAAACATATCGCCGTGCGGATCAAATACCGCTAAACCTTTACCGTTCACCATGTCCTGATAGATAGCACTTTTAAGTAGAGTTGTTTTGCCGGTACCGGTCTTGCCGATAATGTAAGTATGTTTTCGTCGTTGATCTAAAGTTGTGCCAATGGCTGTTTTATTTCCGGCATAATCGTTGACGCCAAATATTAAATCCAAATCAGGATTCTCTTTTTTGAAAGAAAGTGGAACCGGCAACTCTCGGCTGCGAACACGGGATAAATCTTCACTGTGAACGTCTGTATTAAAAGGAAAATGATATAGGGCACCGATTTCCGAAGAAGACAGCACCAGAGATCCGCCCATTCGATGTCTAAATTTCCACATTTTAATTCTCTGAGAAAGGGAGCCAAAATAGTTTTTGTTTGAAGTTAGTGTTTGTCCACAAGTATGGCGATAACTCATGAAAGACGATCGCAAACCTTTTTCGCGCTCACTCATCTGATCCTTACTTACTACAAGAAGAGTTCGGATACTTGCCTCAAACAGCGGAGAACTAAGTTTTGTTTTAGACAATTCGGAGAGCTCTATGTCAGCCGGCGATGGCTCAAGTTTTGTATGAGTAATCGGAAATTTGGCTTCATTGCCGGAAACAAATTCGGCTAGAAAAAGAATCGGGACCATAATTATATGTGTGACAAATTCTAAAATATGAACAAAGACATTTGCCGTTCTTTGGGCTTGGGTGTTTTGCGACCAATCAATATATTTATTACAGTGTAATACTTTTCTCAATCTGCCGGTTTCATGCTTCAATCCATTTTTACTTGAATGAATTAATGGTTTCAAAACAACTTGAAGCGCTAAAAGCTCGCCGTTTTTCAGCCGAGACATATTAGAGGTTAGATAGGCCAAAGGATCATGTTTGTTGAGGTCTGCTTGTTCACTCAACGGCAAACAGGAATGTTTTTGCTGTGCAAACTCCAAAACTTTTATATTATTAGAAATTGCTAGAGGTATATACTCTTTAATATTTTTGATCTTTAAATCAGGAGAATACGCGCGCAGAGTTTTTTCAAAAGTTGAAGCGTAAGATTTTGGAGTGCGGATAATGAACTGGATACCCGTTTCTTTTCTGGAAACAATTTCGAACGATGCGGAGATCTGTCGAAATGTTAATCTGTCTCGCCATGACCTTTGTTCCAATAATCCCATAATCAGGTTAAACAGTTGAGTATTGGAAACATTCTGAATTTTGGTATCAACCGGCGGAGTGATTTCCAGGAAAGTGTAGGACTCTTTCAGATGGCGGATAAATCGAATTATGCTGAGAACAATTACAAAAAATAGCCATAAGGCTATTAAGTACAGGGCTATAACGATTATGCGATTGTAGAGATCAACCATTTGAGGAGACCAAAATATACAGCTGATGTTTTGGAAGAGGGATAAATTAGAGATACTAAAATTCATATACTCCTAGCCCACCTCCTTATTCTCATTGCTATTATATTGTTATTTATGGTTTAGCATAATACGAGTATAAATGTAAAGGATTGAGCTAATGATTTTCCTCAGGCATTCTAAAGCCATGGAGTTTCTTGGTATAATTAAAGAAATTAGGGGGTTACAACGAAAAATATAAAGGTGTATAATTAAGATAATTATTTCAGAGATTGTGTTTTATGTGACTAAGGAGGGAATATTAAACTAAACAGATATCAGCAAATCTTAGCTCGAGTTCGATGTTCCGAACTAGAGAGAGAGAGAGAGAGAGAGAGTAGGGATCTCTCCGGTTTTGCATTTAGAACCAATAATTTAAGCACCTATTTTGGGTGTCTTTTTTGTAAATCAGTGAAAAATTCGAATAATGAAATTTAAAATAGGTAAAAAACCAATAATTATTTCATCGCTGGTAATTGTTCTAGTGGCAACACTGGGTATTTCGTTATTTTATAAAACCAAGAAAGCTGACGCGGTGGCTATAAACCTGGCAGGCCGAGCTCAAATATTAAATACTAACGGTTACTTAAATTTCACCGACTACTCCGCAAATGTTACTACTTCAAATATCGGTTGCCAGTTTGACGGCTACGGCTGGTCTTCTGACATTGGCTGGGTAGCTTTTGGCACTACCGATAATCCCGACGGGCCGGTGACATGTAACTTAACAACAGGAATCCTCTCCGGCAAAGCCAAGGTTATAAACGATGGCTCAATAATCGACTTCAACGTCGCTCCTTACAATAGTAATGTTCGCATCCTCTCTTCTGGTGACTTCACTGGTTATGCTTGGTCAACCGCTCTTGGCTGGATCAATTTTACCGGCGTTTCAGCTCCGGGCATTTCGCTCGTTCCACCAAATGCCCCGCAAAATGTCCGAATCTACGACACATCTGACCGTGACTTGTCAGAGTACTCAATTACTGTTCGCTGGCAAGTACCTACATCCTTAAACGGAGAGGCGTTTGAATCATATCTTGTCGAACGGGGAACTGACGGAGTTGCCTTTGCTCAAGTCGCCTCGACAAGTTCGCTCGGTTACCTGGACACGACAACATCAACTGGTACGACTTACTATTATAGAATTAAAGCAAAGTACACCAGTGGAACGCTTGCTTCATCGGAAATTGTCCTAATGGACCCAACCGGCAAATTCACTACCCCGCCAAACCTTGACGGAACGCCGACCATCAAAACAAATCCAAGCTCTG
>Ga0265595_1002853_pt1 | contig 11199 bp, 11 predicted proteins | sample saktaG_15_FD_190148 | JGI IMG/M metagenome (GOLD analysis project Ga0265595, IMG submission 190148) | Saline water microbial communities from Sakinaw Lake, British Columbia, Canada - sak_2013_06_06_50m | ecosystem: Environmental > Aquatic > Non-marine Saline and Alkaline > Saline ... | reverse complement strand
CTATTTATGTATAAATTACTTTTAATTTATAGATCTTTAATGTATCCTCTCTAAATAAATTGTATCTGGTTTTTTATTACAGATTACTATTTTAAATGATATTGAATATATAAATATTATAAAAAGTGTATATTAACCAAAAAAATAAGAAAAGAACTTTAAACTTGTTTTTCTATATTTTTATCCTCTTTGGAATATCAATCACTGCCATAGATCCTCTAATTCCCGTTATTTCAGAGCAGTTAAATATAGGTTACGATAAAATAGGCATTGCTCTTTTTATTGGATCTATATTCACCCTTCTTGCAACTATTATCTCTGGAAGACTTAGTGACAGATTTGATATTAAAAAAATAGTTTTATATGGCCTTTTCTTATTATTTTTCGGTTTTTTATTATTCAGTATTTACCTAAATTATATTATCTTTATAATTGTAATAATGCTGCTCCGAGTCGGCTTTGGAATTTTAGATACCTCAATTCATTCATTTTCTTCAAAGCTATTTAGAGATAATATCAGCAATGTTTTTATAAATCTTGATATATTCTGGTTTACAGGAGCAGTTATTGGCCCTCTTCTAATAAGTGGAACTCTATTTTTAGATATAAAGCCAACATATGTATTCTTGCTTTTTTCATTTGCCTTTGCAGCATCAATAATAATTTTTTATAAAATTTGTCTAAAAAAGAGACTAAATATATTGAGCCAAACGAAATATCTGCACAAAGAAATGTATTTTCTTCCATCAAAAATCCGATTGTTCTTTTAACAAGCTTAATCCTGTTTTTTTATATGGGCTCAATTGCTGGTTTTTCCTCCTGGCTCACTACTTATTTTTTAGCATTTGGGGTTAGAGTTGCATTAGGTTCAGCCTTTTTATCACTCTACTGGTTATTTTCCATACTAGGATTATTATTAATAAATAAAATTTTAAAGAAGACAAATGAAATTACACTGCTCTTTTTAGGATGCCTGGTTGGGACTGCATGCCTTTCTGTCTTTAGTTTTGTCCCAAATATTTATATAAAAATTGTATTCTTTTCGATACAGGCAATATTTTTCTCTGGAATTTTCCCTTTATCCACATCAATAGCAGTCCATGAAAGCTCAAAGTCATCCGGTACAATTCTGGGTTTTGTTATTGCATTTGTATTTTCAGGATCAATTGTTTTCCAGCCCGTACTTGGATACGTTGCAGAATATTTAGGAAAACATTTCATAGCTTATGTTGCATTAGCAATTGCTCTGATAGGATTAATTTTTACTTTTATTTTATTGAAAGTTTACAGTAGAAAGTATAAAACTAATGCTAAAAAAGTCCAAAATTAATTTACACAAATTTCATTAAAATTAATATATAATATCTTATAAGTATTTTTTAAGTTTTTGTTTTTTAACGATTTTTAATGATTGGAATTATTTAAAATAATAAGGAAAAGAAAGGACTACTATGGAAACCAATGAAAAAACCAAAGAATATGTATTAAAAAAAGCTCATGATAATAATATTAAGTTTATAAGATTCTGGTTTACAGATGTTCAGGGCTTTTTAAAAAGTTTTGCTATTACAGTCGAAGAGCTTGAGCAAGCATTATCAGAAGGAATGGGATTTGATGGGTCTTCTATAGAAGGATACTCAAGAATAGAAGAAAGCGATGTTATAGCCATGCCAGACCCTAATACCTTTCAAATACTTCCATGGAGTCCCACCGAGAATGGTGTTGCTAGAATGTTTTGCGATATTTTAGAACCTGATGGCTCACACTTTGAAGGCGACCCCCGTTGGGTTCTCAGGAAAATATTAAAAAAGGTAAGTGATATGGGATATACTTTTTATGTTGGGCCAGAACTTGAATTCTTTTATTTTAAATCTGACACAGGAAATCCCATAATACTGGACAAAGGCGGTTACTTTGATTTAACAACCTTAGATGTAGCCAGTGATTTAAGAAGAGACACAGTACTCTTTTTAGAATCAATGGGTATTGGGGTGGAATATTCTCACCATGAAGTAGCCCCCTCCCAACATGAAATAGATTTAAGATATACTGATGCCCTAACAATGGCAGACAATGCTATGACTTATAGACTTGTTGTAAAAGAAGTTGCTACTAGACATGGGGTATATGCAACGTTTATGCCAAAGCCTATTTTTGGAGTAAATGGCAGTGGTATGCATACTCACCAGTCCTTATTTAAAGGAGACAAAAATACATTTCACGACCCAAAGGGAGAATATCACTTATCAGAAATCGGTAAGTATTATATTGCTGGGCTGCTAAAGCACTGCAAGGAAATAGTTGCAGTAACCAATCAATGGGTTAATTCATATAAAAGACTTGTACCCGGATATGAAGCTCCTGTATATATATCCTGGGCAAGAAGAAATAGATCAACCCTTGTAAGAGTACCTATGTATAAACCGGGAAAAGAAAATTCAACCCGAGTAGAGCTCAGGTGTCCAGATCCTGCCTGTAACCCATATCTTGCTTTTAGTTTAATGCTTGCAGCTGGATTAGAAGGGATAAAAAATAAATATAAACTTTCCGACCCTATAGAAGAAAATATATTTGAAATGGATGGTAAAAAAAGAGAAGCAGCTGGAATTGAAACGCTTCCTGACAACCTACACGAAGCTGTAAGTTATATGGAAAAAAGCAATTTAGTAAGAGAAACTCTTGGGGATCATATATTTTATAAATTTATTGATAATAAAAAAATAGAATGGGATAGATATAAAATTCATATATCCAATTATGAACTTGAAAATTATCTTTCTGTTTTATAAATAAATTAGCATATTTATACATCTAATCAATAAAATTAAGTAACAGGCTTAAAGCTATACAAAATGCGCCTGCAACAAGCATTTTTATTCCGCTTACTACTAAATTTCTCCTTGAAATTCTTCCTAAAAATAAACCTATTCCAAAAAGTATCAAGAACGCAAGCCCAAATCCAGCATAGTAACAAATGTTTACGGATAAGTACTTTCCAAATAAAAATGGTATTAGAGGAATAAAAGCTGTAGCCACTGGAGAAATACCGTTCACACCAGCCAATATTACTGATGCATAATTTTGTGCACGCGATATTACTGTCCCATTCAAATTATGAAGTGTTGATTTTTCAAGATCATGTATTTCTTTTGTCCTCTCAGCACTTTCACTGTTATAAGCACTCCAGATACCAGAGATACCAAGAGATATAATTACTGCAAAGCCTGAAATAACTACATTTTTATAATTAATTGTTCCTATAATGTAGTTACCCACAAGCACGCCAATAATTGTTATAACGCCATCAAAACCATTTACAGCAAAATATCTTCTAGTAATTTTGCTAATATTAGTAATTTTATTATATATTTTTACTTTCCGTATATATTCAGAAGTCTTCTTTTTAAAGAAATTTATCATTTCAAAGCCTTGTTAAATTCATCCTTATCACCATCATGCAAATTATTCACTTTCCCTCCCTCGCTTATGACAGATCTTTATAGTACCAATATAATACTATTTTTAAGCTTTTTTTTGGGAGTAATGTCTACATTTTTCACTTTTTGCTTTGATTTAGATAAGGTACTGCCTAATTCAATTGCTACACCCTTAATCAAAGCAATCTCATAAATCTCTTATAAATAAAATTTAACTTATTTATGCAATTATTATAATCCTACGCTACTCCGCCTGGTTTTCTGTCTCGCTTGGTTCACTTTCTTCTTCCTCCACTTCAACAGGTTCAGGAACAGGCTCTGTGTAACTTTCAAATCCTCCCTGAAGCTCACTTAAATTTATAAGAGGAACTATTCCCTCAGGAAGTATCCCCCAGGCTATATTTGGTGAAAGTTTCTGTATAAACTCCAATTGTATTATCTGAGGATATTTTTTAAGCGCTTCCCCTTTAATCTCAATTTGCCTGGCTTCTGCCTCAGCTTGAATTATTGTTTGCTCTTTCTTAATTTTTTCCTGCTCTAAAATATTCATCTCAACAACTATTTTTTCTTCAGCAATCTGTTTTTCTTCCAGCACATTAAAATACTCTTCTGTAAAATCTATTTTTCTCAATAGAAACTCGTCCATTATTATCCCATTTTTTTCAAATATTGGTTCCAGTGTATCAGAGATCTCCTTCTGAACATCAAAAACCTGTTCTGAGTAGAGTTGTGCAGCTGAATATTTTTTAGGAATATTTCTTGAAAGGGATCTTGCATTTGTTTTTACTACCTTCTCTACAAGATTGTCCATTGTTCCAATATTATTTAATATCCATTCTCCTTCCTTCCCATCAATAGAAAATCGAATAGTATACTTTAATTTTATCTGCTGGCCGTCTGAGGAAGTTGTGTCTACTGCATAATCAGGATAATTAGACATACTGTATTCTGGAGAATCACTTGTTTCGTATGTTACCTGCCTTGTTGAGTAATTTACAGTATTTTGCACAAAAGGAATTTTTAAGTGTATCCCAGGGTAGAAAGTAACTCCAATTGTCCTTCCAAATTGAGTAACTACTTTAATATTTCCAGCCTGAACAACTACTACACTATTTAAAATCAATACCAGCGCAACAATAAATATTATAACCCCAACTACAATCCTTCCAATTAACTTAGTTTTCATTTTAATGCCTCCATTCATTCTTTACCTTCCTTTATGATACTATTTAAATAAAATTTTAAATTTTTTTAATAGGTTCCACCATATTCAATACAATAGTGATATTATAGCATAAGTGATTAAATTTAGTCTTTAGTATAATAAAACGTGTTGACATAGATTAGACAGGCTCTATAACAACGCAGGTCATTGTATCCCTAATTCCCTTCAGGTTCTGGATCTTTGAGATAACAGTTTTACCTAATGTATTCAAATCAGAACTCTCAACAAATGCAATTAAATCATATGGGCCCGTTATTGTATTTGCTCTTTTTACACCATTTATTTTTAAAATCTTCGTGTAAACATCATTCTGCTCACCAAGACAGGTTTTTACCATTATATATGCTGATACCATTTTTTTAGCCTCATTTATATTTTAATTATAATTCATAGTATAAACAGGAATATATCACTTATTTTTACTTTTTTCCAGGTTAAAGAAATTTTAAAATCTCGCTTAATATCAGATTCCAACCTTAATTTTCTCCAGTGTTTCTGCAGCATGATAAGACGATCTTACAAATATTCCACTTACTACTTCTTTAAATTTAAAACTCTTAGCAGTTGCTTTAATTTCATCAAATTCCTCCGGGGTATAATATTTTTTAACTGGAATGTTACCCGCAGCCGGTCTTAAGTATTGCCCGATAGTTAAAATATCACAATTTGCTCCATCAATATCTGAAAGCAACTTGATTATTTCATTCCTTTTTTCACCTAATCCCAGCATAAAGCCTGATTTTGTAATAATTTTAGGTTCAATTTCTTTTGCACGCTTTAAAATATTTAAAGAAACTTCATAATTTGCATTTTTTCTTACAGATGGATAATTTCTTTTTATTGTTTCTAAATTATGATTTAAAACATCCACGTCGCATCTCAAGAAAATTTTTAGGTTTTCAATTTTTCCTTTAAAATCTGGGATTAAACATTCAATTTTCGATTCTGGAATTACTTTCTTTATTTCTGTTACTGTACTGGCAAAATGTCTTGCTCCACCATCATCCAGATCATCCCTTGTTACTGATGTTAGAACTATGTATTTAAGCCCCATTTTTTTTACAGCTTCAGCAATTTTTCCAGATTCTTCCCTGTCCAGACTTTCAGGGTTACCAGATTTCACGCTGCAAAAGGCACAGTTTCTTGTACAAATATCCCCCATCAGCATAAAAGTAGCAGTTTTTTTACTGAAACATTCAAAAATATTAGGACATTTCGCACTCTGGCATACTGTGTGAAGATTAGAACTATTTAAAAGGTTTTTAACTTCATTAATATTTTTACTATTCAGACTAACCTTTTTCCTTAGCCATTTTGGTTTTTTATCCAACTATCTTATTCACAATCCTTTCCAGGTCTTTTACTGATTCAAAACCAATTACTATTTTTCCTTTTTTCTTGCCAACTAATATTTTAACTGATGAATTAAGATACTGGGATATTTTATTTGCAACCTTTGGTAATTTATCAAATTGTAATATTCTATCTCTTATATTCTTTTTGCTAACTTCTTCCCTGCTGACAAATCTTTCAACCTGCCTTACACTCAAACCGTTTTTTATTATTTTCTTTGCAATTTTTATCTGATATTCTGAACTTTCAATACTCAGTAGAGCTCTTGCATGACCGGAACTTACAAGACCTTCACCTACATACTTTTGAATTTCTAAAGGCAGTGATAGAAGTCTTAATGAATTGGTAATTACTGTTCTACTTTTTCCCACTTTTTTAGACAGCTGCTTGTGAGTTAGCTTAAATTCTTCTATCAACTGCTTGAAAGTATAGGACAATTCAATAGGACTTAAATTTTCTCTATGAATATTTTCTACTAAAGCCATCTCTAAAGAGGAAGTGTCATCAATATTTTTATTAATAATAGAAGGAATAGTATCCAGCCCCAGCATATTCGCTGCTCTAAATCTTCTTTCACCAACAATAATTTCATAAACTCCACCTTTCCCAGTTTCCCTAACTATAATTGGCTGCATAATACCAAATTCCTTAATTGATTCAGCCAATTCATTTAAAGTTTCTTCATCAAATTTATTTCGTGGTTGATTCTTATTAGGTATAATTTTAGATAATGGAAGATCTATTATATTCCCTTTTAATTTATCTTCAGTACTTTTAACTTTGTGACTGGGTATTAAGGCACTAATACCTCTTCCTAGTCCTCTATTTTCCATTTTCAATCACTTCCTTTGTTAATTTTTTATATGCAACTGCACCCTTGCACCTTGGATCATACTCAGAAATAGGCTTACCATAACTGGGCGCTTCACTTAATCTTATATTTCTGGGAATTACAGTCCTGTAAACCTTATCAGGAAAATAAGCTTTTACTTCCTCCACTACTTGCTCAGAGAGTTTAGTTCTTGAATCATACATTGTCATTACAACACCATTTATTTCTAACCTTTCATTCAAATTCTCTCTAACCAGATTAATTGTACTCAGAAGCTGACCTAATCCCTCTAATGCATAATATTCACATTGAATTGGTATTAATACTTCATCAGCACATGTTAATGCATTAATAGTTAAAAGACCTAAAGCAGGTGGACAATCTATAATAATAAAATCAAAACTATCTCTTATTTTATCTATTGCCATCGCAAGCTTATATTCCCTTTTTAAAACTGATACTAGCTCAACTTCTGCTCCAGCAAGCTGTATTGAAGACGGTATAACAAACAAATTTTTAAAAGAGGTTTCTAATAATATTTCTCTTGGATCACTATTTAAAATTATAATGTTATAAATACTCGATTCTATATCATCATAGGATACCCCTAATCCGCTAGTAGAATTATATTGAGGGTCAAGATCTACAAGTAATGTTTTGTAATCTAAATTTCCCAAGCAGCTTGATACATTAACAGCAGTTGTGCTTTTTCCAACACCCCCCTTTTGATTAGTAATAGCAATTACTTTGCCAATAAATTTATTACTATTCTTGTAAAAATTATGCTTTTTATATAATTCATCATTTTTTTCTTCAATTATTTTAGCTTTAGTTTCTTTTGCATCTACCATTATTTTAAAAATATTTCTTTTTATCTTTTAATTTTTATTATCATAAATATTTATTAAAATTTATTTACCTCTAACCCAATAAAAGTTATTATAGGGAATAATAAATAAACACCTATGCTTATAAGAGCTGTTGTACATTTGTCTATTTATTTATTTGAACATTATTTTATATAATTGGTTCTTTTTTAATTTTATCATATTTTCTAGGATACTTATACAATGAACTGCGTTTTTTTGATATTACCAGTAATGTTCTATATTCATTTAAGTATGGCACTTCAATATCCAGTAATTTTTCTACTTCACCTCCAAGCACTTGTATAATACTGCCGAACTCATTTAATTCCTTAGATACCTTTCTGCTTTTATAAAGAATTACCCTGCCCCCTGTCCTACAAAACGGTATAGCTATTTCACTCAATATATTAAATTTTCCAAACGCACGAGCAACAACCAAATCAAACACCTCTCTATAATTAGAATCATGAATAATTTCTTCAGCTCTTCCTCTCAGCAATTTTACATTTAGAAGACTTAATTCTGATATTGCTCCTTCTAAAAAATTTATTATTTTTAATTTTTTATCAACTAAATAAACTTCACTATCATACAAAAATATTGCTAATAACATCCCTGGAAGTCCGGCTCCCGTTCCTATATCTATTATTTTTTTACAAAGTCTGCCCTCTATAATTTCATTATTAATATATTTAAGAATTGATAGGCAATCTATGAAATGTCTTTTTAATATAGCAGTTTTTTCTTTAGTTCCAATAATATTTATAGATTTATTATACTCATAACAAATATCAAGATAATGCTTAATAAGATTTATTTCCCTATCAGTAAAATCTATTCCTAATAATTCTAAGGAGTTCTTTAAAATATCATCTATGTTCATTATATTTTGATTACTAATGATAATTAATTTTGCTTAAGATAAATCATTAATATAGATATATCTGCCGGTGAAATTCCTGCAACCCTTGAAGCCTGCCCTAAAGTATCCGGCCTGATATTTGATAATTTTTCCTGAGTCTCATATTTTAACCCTTTTATATCAAAATAATTGGTATCCTTTTTAATACTATAATTTTCGAGATTACTTAATCTCCTAATATTGAGTAATTCCCTATCTATATAGCCTTTGTATTTTATATTAATCTCTACCTGTTTTAGCATCTCATTGCTGAAGCCGTTATTGCTGCTATTCTTATTATTATTATAAAAATACTTCATAACATCTGTTATCTTAACTTCTGGTCTTTTTAATAACTTATAAATACTTATTGAACTATTAATCGTAGAGGTTTTAATTTCACTTAAAAATTCGTTGTTTTTTACTACGGGACTTATAGATATATTTTTAAACTCCTTGATTAATTGCTCTATTTTTCTTTTCTTTTCAACTACCTTTCTGTATTGCTCCTTACTAATTAATCCTATTCTATAGCCCTCCTCACTTAACCTGATATCTGCATTATCAGGTCTTAATGAAAGCCGAAACTCAGCTCTTGAAGTATACATACGGTAAGGCTCATATAATTCTTTTGTTATAAGATCATCTATTAGTACCCCAATAAAACTATTACTCCTCTTCATTATCAACGGTTCCTTTGATAATATTTTCAAAGCAGCGTTTACTCCTGCAATAAATCCCTGTGCTGCAGCTTCTTCGTAACCAGAAGTTCCATTTATTTGACCAGCAAAATATAAATTCTCAATCATTTTTGATTCCAAAGTGACGCTTAATTGATTAGGAATTATAAAATCATACTCAACAGCATAACCAGGTCTAATTATTTTTACATTCTCTAAGCCCTTTACTGTTCTTAATATTTTCTGTTGAATTTCTACTGGCATACTCGTTGTTAATCCCTGCAGGTATGACTCATTTGTATATCTTCCTTCAGGTTCTATGAAAACAGGATGCCTTTTCTTGCTTCCAAAATTAATGACTTTCCTGTCAATCGATGGACAATGTCTCGGCCCGTGAGTATTTATCATGCCAGATTTTATTGGAGATTTATCTATATTATCCCTTATTACTTTATGAGTCTTTTCATTAGTATATGTTAAGTAGCTTGGAATATTATCATAGACTTTATCTTCATTCCAGCATGAAAAACTTATAGGATTTGGTTCTCCTGGCTGAATAGTTGTTTTTGAAAAATCTATTGTTCTCCTGTCAACTCTGGGAGGTGTAGCAGTTTGATACCTATCCATCTTAAATCCAATTTCTTTAAGACTGCTTGTTAAATTCATTGCTGCATATTCTCCCATCCTGCCGGCTTTGTAATCTCTCTTGCCAATTATTATTCTTCCTCTTAAGAATGTCCCGGAAGTAATAATTACTGCTTTGGCAATAAATTTCATACCACTTTCTATAAAAATCTCTATTGTCCTACCCTTGCCAACAATAACCTTGCTTACAGTTCCCTGCCTTAAAGTTAAATTTTCAGTGTTTTCAAGCGTCTTTTTCATCTGCATTTCATATTCTTTCTTATCTATTTGTGCTCTTAATGCTTGAACTGCAGGCCCCTTGCTTCTATTTAAAACCTTTATTTGTATTAACGTTTTATCTGCTGCTTTTGCCATCTCTCCACCCAATGCATCTATTTCTTTAACCAGCTGGCTTTTCCCCAATCCGCCAATAGCTGGGTTACATGGCATAAGAGCAATCTTATCCAAATTTATAGTAATTATTAAAGTCTTTAGACCAAGTCTTGCAGCAGCCAGTGCAGCTTCACAACCCGCATGTCCTGCGCCAACTACAATTACATCAAATCTCATAACTTTCCTATATTTTATATATAATAATTTCCCATAAACTACCTAATGTTTCACGTGAAACATTTTTATATCCTACTTTCTTATGTTTCACGTGAAACATTTTTTATATAACACAGCAAAGAAAAAACATCTGCTGGACCAACTCCTTCAATTCTTGTTGCCTGCCCCAGCGTTGTTGGCTTTTTTATTTTTAAACTTTTAGTTGCTTCATTTGATATATTATTTACTTTGCTGTAATCAATATCCTCAGGAATCTTTACGTTTATATTACTTCTAACCTTATTTATATTATTAATTTCTCTATCTATAAAGGTCTTGTACTTCATATTTATAAGTACGCTCCTAATTCCCACGTCATCCAAATTAAATGTATTTTTTATATTGTTAATCTCACTTAATTTTATTTTATCCTGTTTAATTCCCTCAATTAAATTTTTATCTTTTAAGCTTTTACTCTTTTTAATCTCCTCAATTACGCTTTCAATTTTTTTATACTTTTTGCAAATCTTTGATGCTTTTTCTTTAAAACCTAATTTTTTTAAAAATTTTGCCATTCTTGCATCTGCATTATCATGCCTGTGATAAAGCCTGTACTCGTTTCTTGATGTTAGCATTCTATAAGGCTCGTGCACACCTTTTACTACAATATCATCAATTAATACACCTATATAACAATCTTCCCTATTAATAATGATATTATCAAGGCTT
>Ga0265595_1002842_pt1 | contig 11226 bp, 8 predicted proteins | sample saktaG_15_FD_190148 | JGI IMG/M metagenome (GOLD analysis project Ga0265595, IMG submission 190148) | Saline water microbial communities from Sakinaw Lake, British Columbia, Canada - sak_2013_06_06_50m | ecosystem: Environmental > Aquatic > Non-marine Saline and Alkaline > Saline ... | reverse complement strand
AACTTTTTTGAAATAAGAAATTCTATTTCTGATAGGCTTGAATGCAAAGTAAGCCGCCACATAGAGTAAAATAAAAATAGGAATGAACCCGATCGTTCCTCCAATGAATGGAACTTCAAAATCAACATCATAAAACCTAGTGTTCATCCATGCGACCACCAGAAATGCAGGCCAGACGCGAGCCGATGACAGTCCGATTTGCATGAAAAAAGTCTTGCCGAACGCGTCGTTGGCAAGTTTGTTGGCCGCCTTGTAGGATTCCTTGTCCCCAAAGGCTAGGGCGTCAATTGACAAATTCTGGTAATTTACCATCTGGTCCTGCACGTGCTGGATACTCTTCCTGGTTAAAAGGAACGCGAACGATATGCTAAACTCCCCAATAACTACCGCAACTAAAGCTAAGAAGAACGTTCCTACGAAAAAATCGAACGGCGCATAGCCGGATAATCTGTAAAACCAAATAAGAAAAGAGTCTACAGACAGGAACAGTTGATTCATGTTGACTCATAAGACGCTTAGGTTATCCGAAATGTGATCGGGGTTCCGCACAAATTCCGAACCCCGATCATGAATGAAAGATTGAATACTAGAGTATTTACATGCCCGGGAGCACTGAATATCCCAGGAAACCCTTGGTGGTGTAACCGATCCCCACATATAAAGCCAGGACCACGAACAATCTTTTCAACCACACCTCAGGGATGTATTTAGAAGTGACCGGTCCCAATAAAGAACCAATAAATATCCCGATCAATTCGGAACCAATTAGAGTGAAGTCAATGGGGACACTTTTTACAAACATATAGGTGAAAATGGAGGTAATCATGCTCACGAGAACAGCAAGAGCTGATGTGCCGGCGACGATGAACATGGGAAGTCCGACCACTGATGTCAAGAATGGAACATATAGGAACCCGCCACCTACTCCAATAAAAGCCGAAATAGCGGCTATCACAAAACCGCCCAAAATCGGCCATATAGGGTTAAAGGAGAATTCCACCCCATAAAATGTAAAGACTATCTTAGAAAATCCCCAACTTTTGACCTTCACACCTTCCTTGCCTGTCGTCGCTCCGCCCGCCTTTTTGTGAATGTTCGCGTCTTCAAACGCTTTGGCCGCTGCTTTCGCGCTTTTTCGGCTAGCTTGTCCTGCAGGTGTGGTTTCATAAAACAAAACACCCGCCACAGCAAAAACGACTATGCCAAAATAACCTATATAACTACTGAGATTAACTTTTCCCGCCGTTAGAACAGGAATCAGATAGGCTCCGAGGACTCCACCGCCGGCAAGGCACAGGGCCAAAGGCATGACAAGTCGTCCCATGCGCCAATAGGTAATTGAGGATATAAGGGCTGAAAGGCCCACCAAATATTGATTACAAACTCTTATGGAATCCGTAAGTAATTTGTTTAACGTAGGATTAGTGTCTTTGAAGGTTTTACCGTAGTCAGCGAGTCCAAACACCGTGATGTGACCAACGCCAGCCATTATCCCGCCGAAAGCCCCAACCGATGAAAAAATCCAGCCGACCCAGACTCCCCAGAGAATGTACCATAACAGAAATGAATGTGGCGCCCCAGGTATACCCATAAAGCCTGGGGGGGCTTGGGGGTCAATCATTCCAACCCCTGTTCCCTTAGGTGTCTTGGCTATCGCGTCCTCGAGCTTCCCCGCAAATACCGGCTCTGAAAGGACGGCGTTTGCGACAAATGCTACAGCGACTGCAATGCCTAGAAATAACCATAGTCTCTTGTTCATCTAAACCTCCGTTGAAATTTGAAAATGCCTCTCAAATGAAAGTCATATGCCGCCAACACGGACATGTTTCAAGAATTGACCATCCTGGTAGGAAATAGATTGTGGTTCTCGACTAACGAAATAGAGTAGATAATCAAATCTATCCAATACTTATAGATAACCAAGTTTCCATTAGTATATGCATATAGTCATAATTACATTCTTTGGTAAAAGAAAGTCAAGATTTTAAATCCCAAAAAACACCAATCCTCAACATTTGATCAAATGAAGATTTCTTATTGAATATGAATTACCCTGACCCCGTTGCTATCAAAAACAGGCGGGAAAACGGATTTGTCAAGTATTGCGAAATAGTTTGTGAAGTTCGCATGGTACCATATAAAACCGTTAAAAGGCTCAAAATATAAGTTTGACCCATTTAGCCTTTGTGGTTTGAAATCTTCTTCACGAACTATCAAATATTCTATTCCGCGTGATTTGCAGAAAGCTTTTATTTCCTCGGGACTCGAAGAATAATAGGCCCTGAATAAATCAAAAGTCCGTTTTTTTACTTCAGTCCAATACGGCTCGACCCATGTATGAGAAAGCTCATAAGTTACGAAAGCCCGTCTGTTTCCAAAAGTCATTACATTATCCATAAGTTCCGGCCATCCAGCGATTAACGTGTTCTTGGGGGTTGTTTGCAGGAATTTGTAGAGACTATGATCATGCGAATAATCGAAAAGCTCGATATGGCGTCCCTTGATCGATGCGAATAGCAGCAACGCGACAAGAACTGCGAACATTTTCGTTCGACTCAATTCGATCTTTTCAAAAATGATCCGGATGGCTACCGCAAAGCCAATGCAGTAGATGATATTCAAGGTGTAGAAAATATACCTTCTTGGGACGAATAACTTAACAAGGACAATCCTAGCGACAACATACAGAAACAGGGAAACTGGAATTATTAAGAAGAGTCCCCGTAATCCATTCCATTTAACGACCGGTTGATAATTAACAGCGGCGTAGGCAAAAACCGCAATTGTCAATAAAGCCATTATCCAACCTGCGATTGGTCCCCAATAAGGAAAAGACAGATTGAATACCCACGGCCTTATCAATTCATAAAAAAATGATGGAGTAGGATATAACTGGTATCTGCCAAATTCGGTGTACTCACTTTTCCCAACCATTTCCGAGCAACTTATCAAATGTCCCATGTTGGACTGATACCATAAAATGTTGATGACGGTAAAAATGACTCCGATAATTGCGGGGATATTTAAGACAAGAAGCCGCCTTATGAACTTTCCCAGGTCTGAAATTGGTTCTGTGGTTGCAAACGTTCTCGGAAAGACTCTGGGAGCAATTCTTAAAGAAACAACTAGAACCTGAGTTAAAAGACACAGGAGAAAGACGTAGGGATTAAAGAAGGATTGAACAAGAACAACCACGCTTCCCTTGAAGATGTCTCCCCTGGAAATGAAATAAAGGTATGCGATTAACAAAGGGAAAACAAAACCCCGGGACAATCCGCCAGCCATCTGCCCCTGAAATCCTGTGAACAGAAAATAGACCAGGACCACGATGAAGGCCGTCAGATTGTCTCCGAACAACCGACCCCAAACAAACCACAAAGCTGCGGTAACTACAAAAAGTATGGCCGTGAGGATTTTTGAAAACAGTAACGGATCAAACCACAAGGAAGCGAGCCGGTAAATTGCTTTAACGCCGACTGGCACGTAAGCTTCAGAATAATTTGCCAGGAAATCATTTTGAAATAGTTCCGGATCTTGCCAGCGCTCCATCCAGAACAACTGCTGCCGGACGTCATCATTTATGAGGTAATGATTGGAAAAGATGTCATAGTTTCCAAAATAGAAAACGGCTGTGGCGACCGCTATAACAAGAATAACAACGCCAATAACTCTTTCACTGGTATCCAATTATGCGCTCATCCTCGAATTATTGAATCGGACCACTCCAGTGAAGGCAATGCTGGAAACTGGGGCGTGACCCTTACTCCATATCCGTACAATCCGGTTTGAGTGAGAATAATTTCACCCTTGAATATCAGATCTCCGTTTTCATGGGAACTATCAGCGGCAGGATCAAGCCTCTTGACATTTCTCGTCTTGAATTTATCCCAGAGATCAATTGGCCCATGCAGAAGCTCCACTTTCAATTCATCCGGGCCATGTCCCGCCGAACTGATCCTAACCTGGACGTCAACATTTTTCCCTTTTAAGTATTCTGAATCATTGGATACCGTGATATCCCTGATTTCAATTTTCGCCCAATTTTGCTCAATATTCTTCTTCCATTGCACCAGGTCCTTCAACCGGGAATAATTGTCCGCTGACAAAGCCTTAAAGTCCATAGCGCACGGGACATAAGAAGACTCAACGTAATCACTGACCATACGATGGGAATTGAAAATCGGACAGATTGTGCTTAATGACCGTTTCATTACAGCAATCCAATCACGGGGCACATCATCCGTAGCTCTTTCGTAAAAAAGTGGGACTACATTTTGTTCCAGCAAATCGTAAAGTTCCTTACCTTCTATCTCGTCCTGGTAATCGGGATTATCATATTCTTCACCGGAGCCAATGGCCCATCCATTTTCGCCATCGTAACCCTCGTCCCACCATCCATCCAGTACGCTAAGAGTTAACGCGCCATTAGCGGCCGCTTTCATTCCGGACGTCCCACACGCTTCCAATGGTCTGCGAGGATTATTGAGCCAAACATCCGCTCCCTGCACCATATATCTCGCAACATTTATGTCGTAATCCTCAATGAAGATAACTTTCCCTCTGAATGGTTCAGATTTGATCGTTTGCACAATGCTCTGGATCAATTTCTTTCCACCGTTGTCCGCTGGATGCGCCTTGCCGGCAAATATAAGTTGAACAGGCTTGTCTGTCTTACAAAGTATATTAGCCAATCTTTCAAGGTCGCTAAAAATCAGTGTGGCGCGTTTATATGTCGCAAAACGTCTGGCAAAACAAATGGTGAGGGAGTCAGTGTTTAAAAGGTTGTATGCTTCCTCAATTTCCAGGGGAGACGCCCCCCGATTCTTTAACTGAGTGATAAATCGGCGACGAGCGAAGTATATCAGTCGGCTTCGGCACCTTTCGTGAGTTCTCCAAAGCTCCGTGTCAGGAATTTCATCGACCCTACGCCAAATTTTTTCATTATCCGGATCCTCGGTCCAGCCTGGCCCCAAATACCTGTCATACAATCTCAAAAGATCTCTCGAAATATATGATGGTATATGAACTCCATTGGTAATATGTCCAATCGGCACTTCTTCCTGTTCCAGTTTCGGCCAGACCGCTTGCCACATCTCTCGAGCTACGCGCCCATGCAGTCGGCTCACTCCATTGGCCCTGGCGCTCAACCTCAGCCCAAGGACAGGCATCCAGAAACCCTCACTTCGGTCCCTCGGGTTCTGCCTTCCCATGGCCAGAAATTCATCAAAATCCATTCCCGCTTTTTCCACCGGAGATCGAAAATATTTCTCCATTAGTCCTCGCTCAAAGACATCATTACCGGCCGGGACGGGAGTATGAACTGTTAGGATGCTTTGACTGATGACTATTTGACGGGCTTCGTCAAAAGTCAAACCTTCTTCCTGAACGAAATATCGTATCCTTTCCAGTAGAGTAAAAGCTGCGTGCCCCTCATTGAGATGAAAAACGGCCGGTTTTATACCTAGCGCCTGCAAGGCGCGAAGGCCTCCTACACCAAGCAGGATCTCCTGCCTGATTCTAGTCTCATTGTCACCACCATAAAGCTGCGCAGTGACTTCTCTGAGATGCGGTGGATTCTCAGGTATGTTCGTGTCTAGGAGGTACAGCGGCACACGGCCCACGTTGACCTTGAGAATTCTAAAGTTAAGAGGTTCTCCCGCAAGGTCAACTCGGACAATCAAAACTCCGCCGGATGAGTCTGTTTGTTGTTCGAGAGGCAAGCTATCAAACTGGGTTTTTGGATAAATCTGTTCCTGCCAGCCATCCAGAGAGAGCCGCTGTTTAAAATATCCTTCCTGGTACATTAGTCCTACGGCTACCAAAGGTAAATTTAGATCACTCGCTGATTTCAGATGATCGCCTGCGAGTAGGCCAAGCCCACCGGAATAGACGGGCAAAGATTCGGTAATTCCAAATTCAAGAGAAAAATATGCCGTAACAAAGTCTACAGCTTGCTGTAATCGGTAAGCGTACCGCTTGGGATTTCTCATGTAGGCTTGGAATCTGTGACAAACTCTCTCCGCATGCGCCAGATAACCTGAGTCCTCGCGGATCTGGTTCAGCCGTTGTCTTGAAAGACGAATGAGGGACCACAACGGGTTGTGCCCCCCTTCGCGCCAAAGGCCTTCATCCATATGATCAAAAAGTTCGACCGCATCCAAATTCCATGAGAACCAAAAATTGTTGGCTAATTCACGAAGGTTTTCTAGGTCCCCTTCCATCGGGGGAACAACGACATACTTCCTCAGAGTCATGGAATACCCTCTTACCGGATTAAACAATTAATTATTTCACAAATACTAGAGCCATTTCAATCTGTCCGTTTACAAACTCATACACTGGCGAGACAAAAGATAACACGATGATCTCTGAATCCAAATAACAAACCTTGTGAGCATAAAGAGAGGGAAAACGTTTTGAAAAAGGACTTTAAAGTGTTATACGAGAAATTAACTTCTAATTTCAGGCGGAACATCTCGCAAAAAAGTTGACTGAAAAGCTGTCTATGAGTAAGCATAACATTTAGAAAGTTGGGTTATCTCTCAGAGAGTCGCGAGGATCACCTCTGAGTTCAGTGCGTAAAACATGGGCTTTTGTCAACGACGAATACATGGGTAAAATCCAGCGGAATCTAATGTATAGTATTAAACTCAGGGATTAAGAAAAAATAACATCCCAGAAAAAAGGGGACTACCAAAATGGCCGGTTCTGAAATTCTTCAAGACAAACTGATTCTAGCCGTTGATGACGAAGAAGACGTCCTCGACATTATTGAAGAGGAACTCTCCGAGTCAGCAAATGTTACATTGCATCGGGCGATATCATTTGAAAGAGCGCAGCAATATTTGGTTTCATACACGTATGATCTTGTCATACTTGACATCATGGGAGTTAGAGGGTTTGATTTGCTTCAGATAGCGACCAATGCGGGATTCCCGACGGTTATGTTAACAGCCCACGCTTTTACTCCCGATGCTCTCAAGAAATCGATCGAACTTGGAGCGCGCGCTTATTTACCCAAGGAAAAACTTGGATCCCTTGTTCCATTCCTTGAGGATGTTTTAAAACTCAATTATTCATCGGCATGGAAAAAGGCGCTAGACCAGGTAGGTTCCTTATTTAACAAGAAATTTGGATCTGATTGGAGAAAGTCTGAAAACGATTTCTGGGAGGATTTCGAGAAAAAGATGACGATAGATGACGCTGCCATAATCAAATAACTTCATCATCTTGAACCTCCCGGCAGAAATGTTCGGGAGCCAATCCGTCCTTCCTGTCGCGCTATCAGGTCTAAATACGCGCGTCTATTTTCTATTGTGTGTTTATCGTCCAGCTATTAAATATGCCGGTGTTTGGCATTCCTACGGTTAAGCGACTCAGATGTTCGCCATAAGATACCATCTCAATTATTTCGAAAAGTTGTTTGACACGTGAATCAATTTACGGTTTTGTTTATAGGATAAAATGACGATTTAATCAGGAGATTTTTATGAAAGAAGTAGTCATAGTTTCTGGTTGTAGAACCGCCATTGGAACTTTTGGCGGAACATTGCGCGACATGCACGCGTCCAGCATCATGGCCGTCCCAATGAAAGCCGCCATGGAGAGAGCTGGAATTACTCCCGATATGATTGAAGATGTAAGGTTCGGTTGTTGTCTCAATCCGACCGACGCTATGAACGTAACGCGTATAGGGGCTTTGATCGCAGGGATTCCAAACAGTGTGCCGGCTGTCACTATCAACAGGGTGTGCATATCCGGCATGGAAGCCGTGCTATCCGGCGCTGCAATGATAAAGGCGGGCGAAGCCGATATTATTCTGGCAGGTGGTGTGGAACACATGTCAGGCGTTCCATACACTCTTGAAAAAGCTAGGTGGGGTGTTCGAATGGGCAATGACGCTCTTACAGACGCCATGACCACCGGGCTGCACTGTGGATCGCACATACTTCCCTATCCCCAGGATGGGCCGGTAGAATTTTTCAGGGGCAAACCATACATTATGGGACATACCGCTGAATTTGTCGCGCTTAAGCTCGGAATATCCAGGCAGGAACAGGATGAAATAGCGTTGCGGAGCCACAACAATGTAGAAAGGGCTACGAAGGACGGCTCCTTTGCCGAAGAAATAGTTCCGCTTTCCGTTCCCCAGAGAAAGGGAGAGCCAAAGATCTTTGAGAAAGATGAACATTTCAGACCAGGCCTAACCATGGAAGCGCTTGCCAAACTCTCTCCGGCGTTCATCCCCAAGACTGGAACTGTTACAGCCGGCAACGCAAGCGGAATTAATGATGGGGCCTCCGCTCTAGTAATCATGTCTCTCGAAAAAGCTAAAGCCCTGGGGTTAAAACCTCTTGCTCGCATTAAAGCCGTTGGCATGGGAGCCTGTGATCCAACCATAATGGGTTTAAGCCCGGTGCCGGCGGTGAATAACCTCCTGAAGAAGTCCGGCCTGAAACAGGGGGACTTTGAATTGATCGAGTTGAATGAGGCTTTTGCCGCCCAGTACCTCGGATGCGAGAAAGAACTAAATCTCAATCGTGAGATAACAAACGTGAACGGTTCTGGAATAGGCTTGGGACATCCGGTAGGGAGCACTGGCTCGAGGCTCATAGTCACACTGATTCATGGGATGAAAAAACGTAACAAGAGTCTCGGACTGGCCACTCTTTGTGGAGGTGGCGGTGTATCAATGGCCTGCGCTATTGAAATGATGTAGATTTTCAATTTGTTAAGCGTTGGAATCTGCCTCGACGCTAATGATTGCGCGCAGGAAATATCAATTTTCTGCGCGCGTTATCTAGAAAAAAACATAAACTACCAGCCTAAGAGTATAAATGATTAGAATCACCAGGGCCAGAATGCCTATAACAGAGTGAATCCTCGCGCCAAGATCCTTCCATCGGTCGATTATTGAATATTTTCTGCCTAGCTCATTGCGTTTCAGTATAAATTCGTCTACTACAAGCCACGTCAGAATTATAAGCAGGATTGTGCTCAGATATTTCATGATGTAACTATATACACGTTTTGCGGAGATTTATCTCTAACTGATGTGCGGAGCGCCAATTAGGGCACAGGGGTATGAATGAAACTGGAATTTCAAAAAATGCACGGAGCCAAAAACGATTTTGTTGTTTTACATGATTTAGGAAATACCCTGGCCATTTCCCCCGCGCAGGCGGCGTATCTTTGTGATCGCCGCATTGGCGTTGGCGCTGACGGCTTGATTGTGGTAAGGCCTTCTGAAATTGCAGATTTTTTTATGGATTATGTGAACTCGGATGGATCTATTGCGGAAATGTGCGGGAATGGAATTCGATGTCTTGGAAAATATGTTTATGACAATGGCCTTACAGGAAAGACCAGCCTCAGGATTGAAACCAGGGCTGGTGTCAAAGGTCTGGATTTGCTGGCTGATCAATCCGGACGAATTTCCAAAGTACGCGTCGATATGGGCAAGCCGATCTTTGATCCAAACATTATTCCCGTATCAGCAATCAATAGTAAACCTCCAATAATAGACTACCCTTTAATGGCCGATGGAGAAACTTTTTTTTGTTCGTTCGTTTCAATGGGCAATCCCCACTGTGTAATTGTTTACGATAAAAATGATCTGGACCAAGCCCCAAGAAGATTTGGTTCAGCCATAGAAAACCACGTGATGTTTCCGGCAAAAACTAATGTTGAATTTGTGAAAGTTCTCAATAGGGGACGCGTTCTTATGAGAGTATGGGAAAGAGGAAGTGGTGAAACTTTAGCCTGCGGAACCGGGGCCTGTGCAGCGGGCGTAACAACCATTCTGAAAGGGCTTACTGATCACCAGGTCTCGATAGAACTTCTGGGTGGCACACTTGATATTACATGGGAATCCTTAGAAACTTCGGTATTTATGACTGGAACCTCTGATACGGTTTATCATGGACAGATAACATTTTGATTGTATGTATTTAATAATCTTGACATACTGTGAATGGCGGAATAACCTGCCCTTAAGCCTGAGTCTCCAGAGACTTGGTTACAGCAGCTACAGTGGAATCAGGCTAAAATGGAGCAGGAGAAGGATATGAAAATTTTGAGAAGCAAGACAGGCTTCACACTCCTGGAGATGACCACAGTCATTCTAATCATAGCCGTATTGGCGGTAATTTACTTTCTGGAGATTGATTCTTATAGGGAAAGACGTATGAGTGAACTGGCGGCCAAAACCCTAATGATGGCGGCCAAAGCGCAAGAAGATTTCTTTGCTCACGAACACCGGTACTTCGATGCAAAAATCTCCGGAAACGGTCCCAACGCGATTCTGACTGCGCCAAATGGAACCAAGACTCAAGTTGTCGCTCCAGCCGGAGTTGAGTTGAATATTTCGACAAAAGGCTTTGAAAAAAAAGCGTTTAATGGAACAGCCTATTACAAAGGCGCCAAAATAATTCACAAATATGATTCCGAAACAGGTAAAATAAGTACAGTCTTTAGGTCACAGGAAGATCTTGAATGAACCGAAGCCTGCTTAAAGCCCTGAAACGCAACGAAATTTATATCGTGGCGCTAGTAATCGCAGGAGTTTTTATTTCTGCCATGCTGGTTGTCGGGTTTCTGTTACGTGATTCCCTAGTGGCCCAACCATACGAGGCTTTGGGAAAGGAAGACCTTCATAGGGTTTTTGCGACAGGATATTTAAGATTCAGGGAAGACAATGGTAGCCCATATCTTAAAGTCGAACTTCATAACGGGACACTATGGTGGATAAAATCGCTGGATCTCGAGTTTGCTGGAAAAACCTACACTTTAGGGGACGCAAGCGCTTTCAAGCCCCTTCATTTTGGAGCGGTTAGATTAGACCTTTCAGACGCTCCGCAGCGCAAGAATTCAACCGAATATGATCTGAAAATTTTAAGCGCGGCTGGTTATCCTCCAGCGGAACTCCAGTGGGATCGTAATGTTGGTAAAGTGACAGAGGCTCAGAGATCTTCGAGGTCCAAACATTATTAAAAATCTGTCATACGGTTGAAAAAACAAAAAACCCGTTGGTTCCCCCTCGCACTTAACATTATAATAATTTTAACGAACCGGACGCGTCGTAATCAGTCTTAAGCCTTAACATAGCGCCGGAACGAAAAAGATACGATCACCAGGTACAAATAAAACATAATGGAGGGTGTCATGTCATCTCACGGAGTTTCCTCTGCGGATTATGAAAAAGCTTTAAATGTGGGCCGCCCACCT